>ERZ773010.2894-NODE-2894-length-9897-cov-14.236944_pt1 | contig 9897 bp, 5 predicted proteins | sample MGYA00580842_ERZ773010 | MGnify/ENA primary metagenome ERZ773010 (study PRJEB29015, sample SAMEA2737982) | human oral metagenome | biome: human oral; feature: human-associated habitat; material: dental | place: China | collected 2107 ... | reverse complement strand
CGGTGTGGGAGTCCAGGGCGGAGGTCGGCTCGATGAGCACGAGCGTGGGAGCCTCGGTGAGCAGCGCCCGGGCCAGGGCCACGCGCTGACGCTGCCCGCCGGACAGGGACCGGCCCTTCTCAGTGATCATCCCGGCCAGGCCCTCGCTCAGGGAGGTGAGGACATCACCGGCGTCGGCGATCCCGATGGCCTCGATGAGCCGGTCGTCGCCGGGGGCCTCGCGCTCCTGGGGGCGGACCTGCTGGTCGACGTCGGCCCCGGTGGTGCGCTCGGTCTCGGCGCGCACGAGGTCCTCCAGGCCCGCCGGCTGCGGGTCGGGGCCGCTACGCACGTCGAGGGCCTCACGCAGGGTCCCGGTGAACAGCTGGGCGGTGGCGCCGGAGACGACGACGCTGGCGCGCACCTGCTCCAGGGGCATGGTGGTCAGTGGCCGGCCCGCCAGGGTCACGGTGGGGCCGGCGTCGGTGAAGCGCCCCAGGCGCGTGGCCAGGTCGGCGGAGACCTGCGGGTCGGGGCACACGAGGGCCGTCATACGGCCCTCCTTCAGGCGCAGGCCGCTGCCGGTGTCCACCAGGTCGCCGCTGACAGGATGGGCGGCGGCCGGGTCCAGGTTGAGTCGCTCCACGAGGCTGCCGGCGGCCGGCGCCACCTCCAGCAGGCGGCTCAGGCGCCGGGCGCCGACGACGGCCCGGGTGTAGTCCTGCACGCAGCTGGTGAACACCCACAGCGGCCAGGACAGGTAGGCGGTGTAGCCGTAGAAGGTGATGAGCCCGCCGGGGGAGAGGCTGCCTGCCACCGCCATCCGGGCCGCGATCCACACGACGATCGCGGCGAAGAGCCCGGGCAGCAGGACCTGGAGGGTCATGAGGGTGGCCTGGGAGGAGGCCACCTCGACGCCGCGGCGCCGCAGCTCCTGGGAGGCGTCCCGGTAGCGGCGGGCGAAGACGTCCTCCCCACCGATGCCCCGCAGGATCCGCAGGCCCGCCACCGTGTCCGTGGTGACCGTGGTGACCGCGGACTGGGCCTCGCGCTGGACGGCCTGCCGCTTCTGCAGGGGGCGGATGACCAGGGTGACGATGGCCGCCACCAGCGGCATGCCCAGGATGACGATGAGCCCCAGGCTCACCGAGGTGCGCAGCATGAGGACGGCCACGACGAGGAAGCTGGCCGCCGCCCCCAGCAGGTCCGGCAGGTGCTCGATGAGCTTGCCCAGGTAGTCGGCGTCGGAGGCGATGATGGTGGCGACCTCACCGGTGGAGACCTGCCGGGACAGGTCCTTGCCGGTGGCGGAGATCTGCCTGCCCACGAGCCGGTCGACGTCGAAGGCGGTGCGCATCCAGGCCGTCACCCCGAAGTAGGACATCATCGTGTCCCCGATGGCGTAGACGACGAACAGCACCAGCAGCAGCGCGCCAATGCCCCAGACACGGCCGTTGAGACCGTTCTCGATGCCGGCGTCCAGGGCCTGGCCCAGGAAGGCCGGCACGATCGCCTGGATGATGTTGGAGGTGCAGGCCGCCAGGGTCGCCAGGGTGACCGGGACGGCGGCGCGGCGCAGCAGCCAGCGCAGAAGCGCCCCGGCCCCCAAGGACGGGGGATGGGGCAGCGGGGCGTCGGGGGTCATGGACTGTGCGGTCAGGGCGGACAGCGCGGTCGGGACGGTCGGGAACGACCGGGAGGACGATTCGGGCATGATCGCATGAGGCTATCGGAGGGGAAGCCGGCGCGGCAGAGGCAGAGGCGGTGACAAGGAAGATACCGGGCGCGGGAATACGGGCCGAGCGCGACTCGGGCAGCTGCCGGACGGGCCGCGCAGACGTGCCGGCGCCCCGGCCCGCCCCCGTCGCGGGGGTCGGCCGGGGCGCCGGGCCTGCTCGGCTTGCTCGGCTCGCGCTGCTTACTCGGTGGCGATGGCGTCCAGGACCGGAATCCGGGAGGCGCGCAGCGCGGGCCACAGGGCCGCGATGACGCCGACCACCACGGAGAGCACGAGCATGCCCACCATCTGGCCCCAGGGGATGCTGAGGCTCGTCAGCCCCTGATCCTCCAGGACCTCCTTGAGGGCGGCGGCCAGGACCACCCCGGTCGCCCCGCCCAGCACGGTGCCGTACAGGGAGGTGAGGACCGACTCGGTGATGATCTCCCCGGACAGCTGGGCCTTGCCCAGGCCGACGGCGCGCATGAGCCCGATCTCCCGGGTGCGCTCCGAGACCGAGAGCACCAGGGTGTTGACGATGCCCAGGATGGCGATGGCGATGCTCAGCCCCAGCAGGCCGTAGAGGACGGCGAGCATTCGGTTGATCTGCTGGCCGACCTGGTCGGAGATCTCGCTGGCGTCGCGCACCGCGTACTGGTAGGTGTCGGCCACGATGTCGCGGGCCTTGTTCCGCACCGTGTCGAGGTTGGTGCCCTCCTTGAGGGTCAGGAGCATGCCTTGCGGCGAGTCCAGGACGTGGGCAGGGTCTGTGCTGGTGCCAGGGGAGTTCCAGGAGCCCACCGCGGCCGCCAGCTCGGGGGAGATGTAGTAGTTCCCGCCGGTTCCCTTCGGGTCGACGACGGCGCTGACCGTGGCCTCAACCGACCCGGTGGGGCCGGTGACGGAGACCTTGTCCCCGAGCTTGAGGCCCTCGTCCTTCTTCGCGGCCACGTGGGTGGCGTCCAGATCCTTCATCGACCCGGCGCTCGCGGAGACGTCGTAGGCCTTGGAGTAGGTGGCGGGATCGACGACGATGACGGTGGCGGTGGCGTTCTGGCTGCCGTCGGGCTTGGTGACGGAGTCGGCGTAGATGGAGTAGGAGGAGGTCTCCTTGACTCCGTCGATGGCGGCGATCTCCTTGGCCTTGTCGGCCGAGAGACGGGTGTTCAGGCTGCCGATGGTGGCCGGCTGGACCACGAGGTCGGCCTTGAGGGACTTGTCGATCTCGTCGGAGGTCGAGGACTGGAAGGAGGCGGCCAGCGTGGCGCCGGCGCACACCAGGGCCATGCCCACCATGAGGGCGCCGGAGGTGTTGGCCGTGCGGCGCGGGTTGTGGACGATGTTGCGCACCGCCAGGCGCCCGGCGGGCCGCAGCAGCCGGAAGGGCAGTCCCAGCACCGCCACCACCGGGCGGGCCAGGGTCGGGGAGACGATGAGCAGCCCCAGGACCGTGCCGCCCGCGCCCAGCCCCATGATGAGACCGCGCTGCGTCAGGTCCGCGTTCACCCACGCGGCGGCGATCGCGGCCGCTCCGGCCGCCAGCAGCAGCCCGCCCAGGATCGTGCGCAGCACCAGGGACTTCTCCCGGGAGCCCGACACGCCGCGCATGGCCTCGACCGGGTGGGTCAGGGCGGCCTCCCGAGCCGGCAGCAGAGCGCCGACGACGGTGACGGCCAGTCCCACCGCCAGCGAGATCGCGATGATCGTCCCGCTCAGGCCCGTGCCCTCCAGCAGCGGCATGCCGGCGGCGTCGAGCAGCGCGGACAACCCGGCCAGCAGCCCCGCGCCCGCGGCCACGCCCAGGGCGGAGCCGACGACGCCGATGACGACCGCCTGCAGGAACACCACGCCGAACACCGAGCCCGGCGAGGCCCCGACCGCCCGCAGAAGGGCGAACTCCTTGACCCGCTGACGCACGCTCATCGCGAAGGAGTTCATGATGATGAAGGAGCCCACGAACATCGCGACGACGACGAAGACCAGCAGGAAGACCTGAACGAAGCCCAGCTGCTTCTCAATGGTCTGGTTCTGCTCCTTGATGACCTCGGCGCGGGGCTGGACCCGGGCGCCGTCGGGAATGACCTTGGTGATCTCGGACTTGACGGTGTTCACCGAGGAGCCCTGGGCGACGTCGACGGCGATGGTCGTCACCTTCCCGTCCGGGGCGGCGATGGGCATGAGCCAGTTCGGATCCACGCCCACGACCGTCGCGCTGGCCATGGAGGACTCGTAGTGGAACTCGCCGACCACGGTGACCTCGGTGGGCGAGCCCTGCACCACGATGTGTGTCTTGTCCCCGACCTTGAGGCCGGAGTTCTTCAGGGCGCCGGACTCCAGGGTGATCTCACCGGCCCCTTGAGGCTTGTGACCCTGGACCCAGGTCAGGCCCTTCTCGTTGTCATACAGCGGTATGAAGAGCGTGGGGGCGCCGGTGGTGGTCACCGGGGCGTCGTTGGCACCCACGAGGACCCCGAGCATCTGGACGCCGGGATTGGCGGCCTCGACGCCGTCGATCTGCTTGATCTGCTCGGTCAGGGAACTGTCGATGGGCTGGGTGGGTACGGACTTCGATGAGCTGCTGTCCCCGTCGGCGGCGATCTTGGGGCCCTGGACATACAGGTCCGAGGTGGCGGTGGAGGAGACCAGCTTGGAGAAGGTCTCCGACAGGGAGGCACGCAGGGCGAGCGTGCCCGACAGGAACGCCACCCCGAGCATGACGGCGAAGGTGGTCAGGAAGAACTGTTTGGCGTGGGCGCGCACGGAGCGCCAGGCGACTCGTCTCACGGCTCAGGCCCCCTCGACGGCCGAGCCGGTGAACGGGGCGGCGGCTGCGGGGGCGGGCTCGGTCTCGCTCAGCTCGCGCAGGGCGTCCAGGACCCGGTCGCGGTCGGGGTCGTCCAGCTGGGCGACGACGTGCCCGTCGCGCAGGAAGATGACGGTGTCGGCCCAGGCGGCCGCCTCCGGCTCGTGGGTCACCATGACCACCGACTGCCCCAGGTCGTCGACGCTGCGGCGCAGGATCTCCAGGACCTGGTCGGTGGAGACGGAGTCCAGGTTCCCGGTGGGCTCATCGGCGAAGACAACCGCCGGCTCACCCACGAGCGCCCGGGCGCAGGCCACGCGCTGGACCTGGCCGCCGGAGAGCTCGGCGGGCCGGTGGGACAGGCGCTCCCTGAGGCCGACGGCGTCGATCACCTGGTCGAAGCGCTGCGGGTTGACCTTCTTGCGGGCGATATCCAGGGGCAGGGTGATGTTCTCCGCCGCCGTGAGAGTGGGGACCAGGTTGAAGGACTGGAAGATGAAGCCGATGCGCTCGCGGCGCAGGCGGGTGAGGCGACGCTGGTTCATGGAGGAGACCATGTCGCCGTCGAGCATGATCTCCCCGGAGGTGATCGAGTCCAGGCCGGCCAGGCAGTGCATGAGCGTGGACTTGCCGGAGCCGGACGGCCCCATGATGGCGGTGAAGCGGGCGCGGGCGATGTCGACGTTGACGGAGTCGAGTGCGGCGACGGCGCCCGAGCCGCGGCCGTAGACCTTGGAGAGGTTGCGTGCGGAGACCACGGGGTCATCCACCGGGTGGTGAGGTGTGAGGACGGAGGGTGCGGCGACGGGGGTGGAACTACTCATAGCTTCAGTCTGGCAGTGGTATGGGATGGGTGAATCCTCCTGGCGGATGACCATCCCCTGAGCGTGTGGTCGGGCCACCCTGACCCGGGGTCGGGGAGGTCCCTGAGACGAGGGGCGGACGGGGCGCATAGAAGAAGCGGGCGTTGGCGAGGTGGAGTCCGTTTTCTAACTTTTCCGACGATTCGTGATTACCATCGGGGATGATCGGAGCCTGGTGAAGGACCCGGGATGGGTTGGCTGCGCGCCCGATCAGTTGATGTCACCCATACGTTCTCCCGGAAAGGCTCTGCATGGATCCGGTTCAGCTCATGATGGCGGCGCATCAGGCCGATGCGACGGTTGCCGCTCAGACTCCGGACCAGGCCCTGCAGGCCGCCATCGCACAGAGCCGGCCCGACCTATGGGCGCCGCTGTCGACCAACCGGGCCGCTTATCCCGACCTGCTTGGCTGGCTGGCCAGTACCGGGAACGCCGAGGTCCTCGCCAATCTCCGTGCGCGCGGCTACCTGACCGACGACGCGGCCGCCAGTGCTGCTGGTGGCGTGGGTGACGCGGGGGCTGTGGCTGCGGCTGATAGTGCGGCCGGCGAGCCCACTGTGGACCCCGCTTTCAGTCAGGGGGACCCGGCGCAGACGGTGCCGACCGAGTCGGCGGATTCGGCCGGAGACGGCGGCACGCCGGTGGACGAGGACGAGGTGGCCGATGAGCCCGGGCCGGTTGACGGCGATGAGGTCGAAGGTGTCGCTGGCGCCGACTCTGGCGAGGTCGGCGACGAGCAGAAGACGGACGAGCCTGCCGGGGACTCCAACACGGCTGAGACTGCCGCCGAGCCCGATGCAGAGCCGGAGGTCGCCGACGAGGTGGCCGCGGATGCCGACGAGGTTCGGGAGTCGGGGACCGATCAGCCTGAGGACGAGGCCTCAGGAGAGCAGGCAGTTGACGAAACCGCCGTCGACGAGTCTGCCGATGAGCGCGACGTGGCTACGGCTGCCACTGAGCTCGATGCGGAGGACGCCGCTGTCGATGCCGGCTCTGGCGAAGCCGGTGTTGAGCCCGAGACAGAGGAACCTGCCGAGGACTCCGACGCGGCTGAGACCGCCGTCGATTCTGATACGGAGACCGCAACCGACGAGGCTGCGGACTCCGACAGCAACGCCCCTACCGTCCTCGCCCCCGTATCGCAGTGGCAGGAGGTCGACTCGGCCGACACGACTGACGTCACGGCTTCAGTCCGGTTCGCGGCCGTGACCTCCGGCTGGACAGCGGGCTCGGCTGCTCCCGCCGCGGGCTCGGCCGAGTCGGTGGCCTTCCCCGTGCCCCCGCCGCCGTCGGCCGAGGACATCGCCGCCTGGGCCGAGACCCCCAGCGGGGCGCCGTCGGGCTTCTCCGCCGCTCAGCCGGCCGTGGAGCTGGACATGTTCGGCCCTCAGATGGTGGCCCAGATGCCGCCACCCCAGCAGAAGCAGCTGTCGAAATCCAGTAGCGGGCGCCTGGTCGCGATCATTGTGGTCCTCCTGCTCGTCCTCGTCGGCGGAGGCGGCCTGTGGGCCGGCACCTACTTCGCCAACAAGGACAAGAGTGGGGATACCTCCCAGGACAAGGCCGACAGCAACGGGGACGAGGACGGCAAGCAGAACGGCCAGGTCGACGCCGCGGCGGCCCTGCCCTCGGGCGCGGTCAAGCCCTGCTCCAGCATGCCGACCTTCACGATCACCTCAGTGGAGGACGGTCAGGGTGAGCTCAAGGTCCAGGGCACCATGGCGACCTCCTGCGCCGAGGGAGACTTCCTGGCCGGATCGTCCAACCAGGTCCTCGTCTACAGCTCGACCAGCCCCACCGGCGGTGCTGACGTTGACTCCCTTGTCGCCTCGGGAACCTTCGACCTCTCCAGCGAACCGCTCATCATCCCCAACGGCGGGCGGACCGTGACGCTGCACTTCGGCGAGCAGCACTACTTCCGCACTGCCAAGGACCTCGAGCTCAAGGGCCTGTCGGTCAAGCCCTCCTTCGACCGCGGCTCCTCATCGAGCGTCACCTCGAAGAGCTCGACGAACTCCCCGATGACCGTCGCCTCCTCAACGAGCTCCAACGCAAACCAGGAGGCCCAGGACGAGCAGGCCGCCGGAGACGCCATCGGGTGGCAGGTCAAGCACGACTACCCCATCGTCATGAACAGTATGCGAGGCAAGTGGACCCCGCAGCTGTCCTCCAAGCAGGTCGGCCTGGTGGCCGAGGGGCAGACCTGGACCAACCGCTCGATTCTTGCGGAGTTCCTCAGAACTCGGCAGGCCAATCCGAAGGCCGTCATCATCGACACCAGCCAGTGGCCGGTCTACGACGTCAGCGGCTGGTGGGTGACTCTGTCCGGCGAGCTCTACGATGACGCCGACCAGGCCAACGCCTGGTGCGACGCCCAGGGCTACGACTCCGACCACTGCCTGGCCAAGCGCATCGAGTCCAACGGAACATCGCAGGGCACCACCAAGCTTCGCTGAGACCTGAGCCGGCTCGCCCGACAACGTGATCGGCCCGCCTCGAGCCACTGGCTCAAGGCGGGCCGATGCGCATCTCGGCGCGCGTCAGGACTGCAGGCTCTTCTTCAGGTTCAGCACCCGCGTGGCCGACTCGTCCACCCGCGCCGCGAAGGCCGGATCGGACTGGGCGGTGGCGATGAGGGCCTTGACCATGTCCGCGGCCACCGTCGGGTCCGCCGAGGCCAGCACGAGGTCGCAGCCGGCCCGGATCGCCCGCACCGCCCGATCGCCCGCACCCACCTCCTGCACCTGGACGGCGGCCGAGACGTCGTCGGTGATGACCACCCCGGAGAAGCCCATCTCCCTGCGCAGCATGTCGGTGACGATCTTCGAGGAGAAGACCGCCGGCGCCGAGGAGTCAATGAGAGAGTACGTCGCCGAGGAGACCATGATGGCCTGCGCACCGGCGGCGATGGCATTGGCGAAGACGCCGACGGCGGCGTCGGGCAGGCGGTTCGTGGCGGAGTCGACGACGCCCGCGGAGGTGTCCGTGTTGTCCTTCACCCGCCCCAGTCCCGGGAAGTGCTTGTAGGTGGGGATGACCTTCGAGGCCTGCATCCCCTCGGCGAAGGCGCCGGCCTGGGAGGAGACCGTGGCGGCGTCGTGCCCGTACTCGCGCCCCCAGCGGCCGATGGGCTCGTTGGAGGTCGGCCGGGAGATGTCGACCAGGTCGACCACCGGGGCCAGGTTCATGTTGACCCCGACGTCGGCCAGCTCCCTGCCCCAGGTGCGTGCCGAGGCCACCAGCTGGTCGCGCGGCTGGGCCGACTGGTCCAGCGCCGAGGGGATGTCGGAGAAGCCCGAGCCGGACAGGACCTGGACCTCGCCGCCCTCCTGGTCGGTGGCCACGAGCATCGGGGTGTTGTGGGTGGTGGCTGAGCCGACCCTGCCGGTGAACGAGCCGATGACCTTCTGGGTCGCCTGGCTGCCCGCCGTGGTGCGGCCGGCAATGAAGATGTTGCCGACATGGTGGGTGTCGACGGCCTCGTCGGAGGACTGCTTGGGGGCGGTGGCGTCCACCCCGACCATCATGAGCTGGCCGACCTTCTCCTCCAGGCTCCAGCCCGCCAGCGCCCCGTTGGTGGCCGTCGCGGTGGCCGAGGGCGTCCCGCTCGCAGCCGTGGTGGGCGAGGGGGTGGCGCTCGATGCAGCCGGCTTCGGAGTCGTCGGCCGCGCGCTGGGGGAGGAGGAACTGGCCGATGAGGAGCCGGGGAGCAGCGAGCATCCCGCCAGGGAGCCGGCGCCCAGGAAGGCCGCCAGGAGCACTGGCCTCCGACTCACGTGATGCGGCGAGGACTGGCCGGTGGCGCCGGGGGCGAGGGGCTCACCGGCGTCGGAAGTGTCAGGCCGATAACGGTCGTTCATGCCGGCCACACTAAGGCAGGTCCCTGGGTGCGTGCGAGGTCATGACTCTGACGGGCTGCTCGCGCACTGTTCGCGGCGCTACTCCCAGCCCAGCTCGTGGAGGCGCTCGTCGGGGATGCCGAAGTGGTGGGCGACCTCGTGGATGACGGTCACGGTGATCTCCTCCTCCAGCTCCTCGCGGCTGGCGCACCAGCGCTCCAAGGGGCCGCGGAAGATGAGGATGCGGTCGGGCAGCACCATGGACCAGCCCTCGTCGCGCTCGGTCAGGGGGACGCCGTCGTACAGCCCCAGGAGCGTGGGCAGGCCGGCGTCGTCATAGTCCTCCTCGGTGAGCATCTCCGGATCGGGCTCGTCCTGAACGAGGACGACGACGTTATCCATCACCTCGGCCAGGTCGGCGGGGATCCGGTCGAGGGCGTCACCGACGACGTCCTCGAAGTCCTGCTGCGACATCCTGACCGGCTGCGGCTCCCGGGGGCGGTCAGGCTCCTGCTGGTGCTCGTGGCTCACGGGCACAGCCTGCCAGACCGCCCGGCTCCGGCCCGGCAGTCCTCGCGGGCCGGAATCCCGCCGAAAACCGAGCGGTGAGGAGGGTCACGCTCCTGGGATTTGCGCTGCGGAAGACTGTCCCCTTAGTGTTCATCCCGGTTCGAGGCGCGACGACGTCGAAGGCCC
>ERZ773010.2891-NODE-2891-length-9900-cov-3.002133_pt1 | contig 9900 bp, 10 predicted proteins | sample MGYA00580842_ERZ773010 | MGnify/ENA primary metagenome ERZ773010 (study PRJEB29015, sample SAMEA2737982) | human oral metagenome | biome: human oral; feature: human-associated habitat; material: dental | place: China | collected 2107 ... | reverse complement strand
AAAAGGAGAATAACATGACAAAAAATGATATAGAAACAGCTATTCGTAATGGCGACTATGAAGCTGTGCAGCAACATTTTCGAGGTCATATCAACGAAGAATTCACAAATGATGGATTAAACTTACTTGAGCTATTGTTTTGCGATAGTGGTAATGAGTCATCAAGATTAAGAATAGCACAACTTTTAATTGATGAAGGTATTGTTATAAATCACCAAACAAGGGACAAAAGTAGTGCGCTACATTTTCTCCTAGGTTCTGCCAAAGCTAATTGGACAGCTGATCCAGAGTACCTTCTTTCTGGAGTCAAACTACTAATTCAAGCAGGAGCCGATGCAAATTTGAGAGATGTACATGGAGGCACACCGTTATCGTATGCAATCGCGATGTTAAAAAGTAAAACGGAAGAACTAATACCAATTTATAAAGAGCTCTTAGAAGCCGGTGCATATGTAGATAATCGTTCAGGAACTCCTTCGTGTATCGAAATGACAAAGATGTTTCCATGGCGGGCGGAATTACTAACTTTACTGGAGGAGTACAATGATTAATAATAATGAATATTTAAGTCTGTTTTGGGATAACGGGAAGTGGTACCATGTACGCAATTTATAAACAAAAAAGATTTGATGCACAGTATAAAAACGATGATGAAGTTATTTTGTACAGTTCGGTGAGGTTTGAGGGTTTCCAAAATTATACAGACTCAATGGGGAACTTATTTTCTGATTATTTTTCAAAAACAGTCAAGATAGAAGAGCTAGATTACATATATAAAATTCATTATGAAATTCAATATAAGGGGCATTTTTTTCATATTACAAGCGCAATGAATCAGATGAATATTAAAAATGATTGGTTTGAATTAATACCTAATATAAAACAAAATGAATTAAGGGATGAGTTGGGCTTTAAGCAAGTCGACAAACTAGACTGGGCTAAAGAAATTGGTCGAAAAGAGATCGAAGCCATAAAAATTGTCGAAACACCAGTCGACATCTTCAAAGACCAAGGCTTAAAAATTAAAATCCTCGAAGGGAAAGACATTGATGATTTCCTAGATTCTGTTAAAGAGTAGCTATTAGTAAAAATCAGGAATCGTCGACGAATTTTTATGTTGGAGGAAATTAGAATTGTTTACAGGAGTAACGATTTATTTTAATAAAGATTTAGGGTATATTTTTGGACCCCATTCAAAGCAAGAGGGGACGAATGCTCCGATTATTGTTCCACTAGTTTTACGAGTTGAAAAAGGCTGTATGGATCAAAGAATCATTGAAAGCATTACTGCAGCACTAGAGATTTCTAAGAAAACACCTCTTTACACAGGCGATTTATATGAATTTTGGACAGAATTGGGATGCAAGACTTTTAAAGCTTTTAGCCAAAAGTTCACTTCTGTCAAAATCTTTTTACGTGGTGATGTATGTAGAGTGCAAGGGTTGAAGTTGGCAACGAAAACAGGTGGATATGTAGCAGATAAAGAGGCCGTGTTCGAATGTCCCGTGACAGAACTTCATGCACATCTTTCCGAAATTAAGAGACTGTTATCTGTTGAAGAAGTACTGCCGAGTGTGGCACAGTTTTTGACACTTTCTGAATCTAAGGTGACTTATATGCCACTGTCTGATGGATATAACGATTTAGGAGATGGCCATACGGATGCGTATCACCTCTTTGCAGATACACGTAATGAAAATAACGTTCTATCATTCATGATTGATAGTGGGTATGCTAGTTTTAGTAAAGCAGATATTCAGTCGGCGTTTACGAAATATTATGGCGAACCTTTGGAGTTTCGTTTTGAAGAGTTTACTGATCGCCTCTATCTCTATAAAATTTCAGCAAAGACGAGTAATCGGATGATTGTTTCTTATCTTTTTAAAGAGCAAGATGCGTTATTAGAAGTCTTGTATCAAATAGAGTTGAACACATCTCATGAAGAATTCAGTAGAGTCCAACGAGATTTTGAGCAATTAGTGAGCTCTATCATAATTAATTAAATAGATTACACCCAAACTCAAGCAGGCAGAATCGCTGTTGGCTTGAGTTTTTTATTCAAAAAAATTTTTTAAGCTTCCTTGTTGACATTTGTAAATTACAGGTGTAAACTAACAATGTAAATTACAAATGTAAACGAAAGCGGTGAAAGTAATGAGCAAACAAAAAGAGTACATTATTGAAGGAATGAGTTGTGCTTCATGTGCCATGACGATTGAGAATGCCGTCAGCAAAATTCCAGGCGTTGATAAAGCTAGCGTCAACTTGGCGACCGAGATCATGACTGTTGAAGCAAACGATAGCGTGACCCCTGAAGACATCGCCAAAGTGGTCGATGGTGTGGGATACGGCGCTCGTCCTCGTGGCAAATCAGTGGAAGAAGAACTCGAAGAAAAGAACGAAAAGAAAGAAGCGCACTTAAGAGAAATGAAGCGAAACCTAACCATTTCAGCGATTTTCACCGTGCCACTTCTCTTTATCGCAATGGCCGATATGGTTGGAATTCCAATGCCAGCCTTTCTAAGCCCAATGCAAAGTCCAGTTAGCTACGCGTTGATTCAATTGGCGCTCGTTCTCCCAATTCTCTGGGTCGGACGTCGTTTCTTCGTGGATGGATTTAAGGCCTTGTCTAAAGGACATCCGAACATGGACAGCTTAGTCGCACTTGGAACAAGCGCTGCGTTCCTTTATAGCCTTTACGGAACGTACCACGTATTAGAAGGCCATGCGCATTTTGCGATGAACCTTTACTACGAATCAGCCGGCGTTATTTTAACCTTAATCACACTTGGAAAATACTTCGAAGACGTGTCAAAAGGGAAAACATCCATGGCGATTCAAACGCTCGTAGGCCTTGCTCCTAAAATGGCGACGGTTTTACGAGACGAACAAGAAGTAGAAATTCCTGTAGAAGAAGTGCAAGTGGGCGACCTCATTCGTGTCAAACCGGGTGAAAAAGTTCCAGTCGATGGTGTCGTGACAGAAGGAAATTCAACCGTTGACGAATCGATGTTAACAGGGGAAAGTATTCCAGTATCGAAATCAGTTGGCGATGAAGTGATTGGGGCAAGTTTAAATAAAACAGGTTCCTTTATTCTCAAAGCGACAAAAATCGGGAAAGACACAGCTCTCTCTCAAATCATCCAGTTAGTCGAACAAGCACAAGGATCCAAAGCACCGATTGCCAAACTGGCCGACAAGGTTTCTGGAGTATTCGTTCCAATCGTAATCGTCTTGGCTATTGTTTCTGGACTTGCTTGGTATTTCCTTGGACAAGAATCATGGGTATTTGCCCTCACGATTACCATCTCAGTCCTCGTCATCGCCTGCCCATGTGCATTAGGACTTGCAACACCGACCGCTATCATGGTGGGGACTGGTAAAGGGGCAGAAAATGGAATTCTTTTGAAGAGTGGGGAAGCGTTGGAAGAAGCTAACCACGTGAATATGGTTGTTTTCGACAAAACAGGTACGATTACAAACGGGACTCCTGTGGTCACAGATGTGGTCACTGCTGATTCTACCGATGCAGATGCCCTCATTCGCCTAGCAGCCAGCCTTGAAGTAGCGTCCGAACACCCTCTTGGCGAAGCGATTGTTGCCAAAGCCAAAGAACAAGGGGCTGCATTTGATGAAGTGACGAACTTCGAAGCCATTCCTGGTTTTGGGATTAAAGGCCACGTGGGTGAAACACTCGTCTTCCTTGGTAATGAAAAATGGATGCGTGAAAATGGTCTTGCCAATGTTGAGATGAACGACAAAGCCAATCATTTTGCCGAACAAGGAAAAACACCGCTCTATATCGGCTATAACGATGCCGTACAAGGGCTGATTGTTGTAGCGGATACTGTTAAAGAAAGTAGCGCGCGTGCCATCCAGACCCTACATGAAATGGGCATTCAAGTCGCTATGATGACAGGAGACCACGAACGAACTGCACAAGCGATTGCCGCTGAAGTGGGGATTGACCGCATATTTAGTGAAGTTTTACCGCAAGATAAGGCGAATTATGTGTCAAAATTACAAGAAGAAGGCTATATTGTGGCGATGGTGGGGGATGGTATCAATGATGCCCCAGCTCTTGCACAAGCGCAAGTCGGTATCGCAATCGGTACCGGAACAGACGTAGCCATCGAATCTGCAGACGCCGTCTTAATGAAGAGCGACTTGATGGATGTACCAGCGATGTTAAAACTTAGCCGTGCAACCATCCGTAATATTAAAGAAAATCTATTTTGGGCATTTGCCTACAACGTTATCGGAATACCATTTGCGATGGGAGTTCTTCACCTCTTTGGCGGACCACTCCTTAACCCAATGATTGCCGGAGCCGCAATGAGCTTCAGTTCCGTATCCGTTGTCCTCAACGCCCTAAGATTAAAACGCTGGAAAGCATAATGATAAAGGAGAGATTTATGATGAAAAAAGAATATAATTTAGAAGGAATTAAATGCGAAGGCTGTGCCAACACAGTGAAAGAACGCTTCTCAAACGTCCCAGGCGTGACAAACGTTGAAGTGAGCTTAGAAACAAAAGTAGCCACAGTCGAAGGAGACGCAAGCGTCGACGCATTACAAGCATCCCTCGAAGGCACAAAATACAGCATTCAAAAGTAAAAAAAATTTAGACCGCTTGAATGATATATCGGACCATTCTCCTATAGATTTTTTAAAACAGGTGCAGTAATATGAAGATAGAACAAAAGGAGGAATTTCTATGATTATTACTACAACGCAAACGGTCGAAGGGTATCAAATTGTTGAGTATAAATGGATTGTTTTTGGTGAAGTGGTAGCAGGTGTTGATGCTATAAAAGATATCGCAGCTGGACTAAGAAATTTCTTTGGAGGCCGCTCTAGAGCTTATGAAGGAGAACTTTCAGAAGCCAGAGAAGAAGCTCTACAAGAAATGGAAGAAAGAGCTACAAAAATCGGAGCGAATGCTGTAGTAGGCGTGAAAATGGACTATGAGTATATGGATGGCATGATTATGGTCACCTGTAGCGGAACCGCAGTCGTTATTGAAGAATTATAAAAATTAAGAAAGCTAGGCTATCTGCCTAGCTTTCTTTTTTGTTGCTCCTGTTTCATCTCACGGTTAGTAGAAGTAAAAAAGTAGAGCGTTGCTTACAACACCCAGTGTGGTTTCGAAGAACCTACTCCTGTCTTAGCGCCTGCTTCGTCTATCACCCTTTCTCTACAATCCATGGTTAGAAGAAGTAAAAAAAGTAGAGCGTTGCGAAAAAAACACCTAGGATTCTATACGAGTAGTAGTCGCGAGTGTACTCGATGCGAATTACAGACTCAGGAAATGAAATTTCCTAGAGTCTGTTTGAGGCTCGAGAGGTCTGAGACCTTGGCTCAGACCGGAACAGCCATTACTACTCGTATGAGAAAATCCTAGGTGTTTAAGAGCAACGCTCTTAACTTAGTATGTTTATTATTTTACTTCTGCACGCTCTAACCATGGAGTTGCAGTTTCATCTAAAACAACATTAAGATCTTCGATATTCTTACGTCCTTGGTTTGCCAACCACGCACGACCAGCTTCTTCCCCTTCAGTCGCAAACACAGCTACAGAATCTTTCCATGTTGCACGACCACATAACACACCATTGAAAGTAGAACCAGCTTCTTTTGCAAAGCGTAATGTTTCTTGGAATAATTCAGCAGAAACACCAGCACTTAAGAAGATGAATGGTAAGTGAGTGATTTCAGATTGTTCTTTGAATAAACGTAACGCTTCTTCGCGAGTATACACAGGTTCAACACCTTCTTTAGTGAAGCCTTCTACGAAGTTCATGTTTACTGGAACTTCTACTTTTAATACATCAACGTTGTAACGTGGGTCAGAGAAGACTTTCATTGCGTCGTTTACTTTATGAGGTTTAACTTTAGCGTATGCAGCTGATTTCACATCGTCGTCACTTGCTTCGTAAGAAACGATTTCTAAGAAGAATGGAATATCTTCTGCCACACATTCGCTACCGACACGTTCTACCCATGCATGTTTGATGTCGTTGATGGCTGGATCTTCGTCAATATCATAGTATAAAAGAACTTTTACAGCGTCAGCGCCTAATTCTTTAATGCGTTTTGCAGACCAGATTGGAAGTAAGTCTGGTAAGCGGCCGATTTCTGTTGCATCGTAACCAGTTTTTTCGTAAGAGATTAAAAGTCCGCAGTCTTCGTGGCGTAATTTTGCAGCTGGAAGACCGTATTCAGGGTCTAAAAGAATTGAAGAAGAGAATTTTGTTAATTCTTCAGAGATTAATTCTTTGAAGCGGATGATGCCTTCGTCACCTTTCACATTTGGGTTTCCTGCAGCAATCATTTTTTTCAATGAACCACGTTGGTCAATCGCTAAAGCACCGATGACATGGTTTTTGTTTGAAAGTTTTACTAAGTGATCATATTTTCCTTTTGTTAATACTAATTTTGACATAATAACACTCCTTAAGTTATGGATTGGGGCACTCTCACGCCTCGTACTCACTGTCTTTTTGATTATTTTGCTTCGAAATAAGGCTTACCATCTAAGTAAGTCGCTTTGAGTTGTAAATCATCGTCTAATACGATGAAGTCCGCTGCGTACCCTGGGTCGATGCGTCCGCAAACGTCGTCGATACCGACTGATTTTGCAGGAACAAGGCTGGCCATTGTAATAGCTTCGTGTGGAGTCGCAATGCCCCATTTCACAACGTTCTGAACCCCTTGGATCAGTTCCAAGATACTTCCAGCAAGGCTGCCACCGTCTTTCAAGCGAGCCGTACCGTCTTTTACGATAACAGGGAATTCACCGAGCATCGATTCACATTCACCCATACCGCCCGCACGCATGCAGTCTGTAATAAGGGCTACATGGTCGTGACCGCAACATTTCATGACGATACTTGCGCTCACTGGATGTACGTGGTGACCATCACAGATTAGTTCGTCAAATACGTTTGGCAATGTGAGTGCCGCGCCGACAACACCTGGTTCGCGGTGATGTAAGCCGCGCATTCCGTTGTATGTGTGAACGAAGATGTTCGCACCGGCTTCAACGGCGTTTTTACAATCTTCGTAAGTGCCATCTGTATGGGCAAGAGCCACATAGATGTCTTTTGTTTTCGCGTGTTTGATGAAATCAACGGCACCATCACGTTCTGGAGCAATCGCGATTTTCTTCACCCAACCGCCAGCGCGTTCTTGCCATTCATCTAAGATTTCAGATTTAGGGTCGCCCATGTATTTAGGGTTTTGCGCGCCTTTGTATTTTTCACAGAAGAATGGACCTTCTAGGAAAATCCCTCTGATTTTAGCGCCGCCAAGCGTTGTGGCGTTATCGCCGACTGTTTGGCAAACATCTGCTAATAACTCGCGAGATGCGGTTAAGGTTGTTGGTAAGTAAGAAGTAACCCCGCAGGAAGGAAGTCCTTCTGAAATGGTACGAAGAGCTTCTACGTCATTATCCATGACGTCAGCGCCTTTGAATCCGTGAATATGTGTATCCACAAGACCTGGGGCAATTTGATAGTTGCCGTAGTCGATAATCGTAGCGTCGCTTTCTGGTTTTTCGGTTTGGAAGGCTCCGAAAGTTCCGTTGTCCAAGATTGGTAAGTACCCTGGACCTTTCACTTCGTCTTCAAAATAAAATGCTTTGGCATAAATATAAGTTGTCATAGGATCATCTCTTTTCAATTAAGTTATTTATGCTTCTAATGGGTGAATCGTTACTCCTTTAACGACACGGTTAACAGTACCTGTTGGTGAAGGAGTGTCTGGTTTGTTTCCAACTTTGATAGAAGAAAGTAGAGAAACCGTTTGTCCAAATACCGCATATGGAAGTGCAAGATAAGCATCTGGAATGAAACGATATTCTTTATCGAAGCTGAAAGATAGACCTTCAAAGTCGCTTTCTGCATCCACTCCAACCGCAAGAACAAGGCGTGCAATTTGGTCGCCGTGTAATTCGTTTAAGATATCGATGTCGTATTGACGTGTATAGTCGTCGTTAGATACGAATACGAAGGCTAGAGAAGAGCTGTTTACAAATGATTTAGGGCCATGACGGAATCCCATTGAAGAATCGAAGGCTGTCGCAATTTGTCCAGCAGTCAATTCAAGAATCTTCAATTGAACTTCGCGAGCAAGGCCGCTGAGTGAACCAGAACCTAAGTAAATCACACGGTTGTAGTCTAAGTTGACGTAATGTTGAATCACGTCTTCACGTTCTAGGACGCTTGTACCAATTTGACGGATGGCTTTCACGAAGCCTTCTTTTTCTTCAAGCGAGTGAGCTTCGTCGAATACAAGAAGCGCTGTAAGAGTCATACATGTGAAGCTTCCTGTCATTGCAAAACCAGCGTCGTTAGAGCGGTCGGGCATCATTAAGAGTAAGTTGTTAGTATCGTCTTTAGCAGCAATGGCTAATTTTCCTTCTGGCGCACAAGTAATCGTGATTTGATAGAAGTCGCGCACGATTTGTTGGCCAAGTTGCACACTTGCAAGACTTTCTGGTGAGTTCCCGCTACGTGCAAATGAAACAAGCACTGTAGGAATTTCTGCTTTGAAGTAGTCATGTGGATTACTTACAAGGTTTGTTGTTCCTACTGATTGGAAATCAAAACGGTCTTCATTTCCTGTACGTTTTAAGTAAGGAAGAATCGTATCTCCCACATATTGTGACGTACCTGCACCTGCGAAAATCACGCGAAGGCGACCTTCAGGTAAGTTGTTTAAGAAAGCCGTAATGCGTTCTAAGTTTGCTTTGTAGTAATCAAAAGCTTCTTTCCACAATTCTGGTTGTTGGCGAATTTCGCGCGTTGTAATTTCTGCAGATAAAGCTTCTAATTGACTGGTTGAAAATTGAAACATAATACCCCTCCAAAATTTTTATTGATTTGTTCGATAGTGTCTTACCTTGTAGAAGAATTGATCGCTTCTAGCTACACTAATGGTGTATTCAATAATGCGATTTTCGTGATTCAATGTCGTTCGTCTAAACCTTAAGCAAGCTCCATGCGGATCCAAATCCAGCGCTTCAGCTTCCTCCGCGCTTAAAATACTTGCGGAAAATTCTTCATCAGCATAGTGGATTTGCTGATTGAACTCACTTGCAAACACATCGTATAAAGAACGACCTTCTAGAAGTGTTTTTGTTAACCCTTTAAAAACATCGTAAGGTAAAAATGTGGTTTCCTTCATAAGTGGAATGCCGTCTGCATACCGAATGCGTTTCAATCGAAATAGCTTATCACCCGCTTCAATCCCAACTAATGGGGCGATAAATTCATCCGCTTCATAACAGTCCAGAGAAGTAATCTTTGTCGTAGGGACTTTACCGAGTTCCTTCATCTGTTCTGTAAAACTATATCCTTCTAGTAAGTTTTGACGTTCTTTCCACTGATTTGAGATGAACGTTCCTTTGCCATGGCGTTTATAAATATACCCAAGTGTCTCCAATTCTTTTAGCGCTGTTCTAACAGTGGTTCGACTCACATTGTATACTTTCGTAATTTCTCTTTCTGAAAGCATCTTTTCGTGCGCTTCTCCCTTTGTTTTAATGAAATCCATTAATGCTAGGCTTAGCGTTGAATAAAGAGGAGATGGTTTAGCAGCCATATTGAACCTCCTTTCAAAAACATTCTACAACTGGTCACTACCAGTTACCTTTATTGTAAGAGTTTTTATCGGTTTCGTCAATAGAATTGGAGGAAAAAGAATGATGGACTCCAGAAAAAATGAAAGTAGCTCCCAAAATTCACTTATAAGTGAATTTTGGGAAAGGAGTAAAAAAGAGAGAATAATCATCGTTATTCTCTCCCATATAATTGGAGGCTAAGCTCCTAAATGACTATTTAATACCTCTTCAAGTTGATCAGCAGTTCTAGCGGCTAATAAAGCTTCCTTCACATCA
>ERZ773010.2888-NODE-2888-length-9910-cov-21.264739_pt1 | contig 9910 bp, 2 predicted proteins | sample MGYA00580842_ERZ773010 | MGnify/ENA primary metagenome ERZ773010 (study PRJEB29015, sample SAMEA2737982) | human oral metagenome | biome: human oral; feature: human-associated habitat; material: dental | place: China | collected 2107 ... | reverse complement strand
ATTTTACAAATACAGAAGCTAAAACAAATTTTGAAGATAGATATAGAGCAGAAAACGGAGTAGTTGTTGGTGACAAATATACAGGTAAGGCAAAAACAAAGGATTTCAGTTTAGGACTTAGTACAACTAAATACTATAATAATGGGCTATATTTAGATTTAGCAGGACAATTATCTTTTATAAAAAACAAATATGATTCAAGAGATGGAGCAATTGCAAATCAAAAAGGAAATGCTTTTGGACTATCTGTTGAAACAGGGAAATCTTACAAGTTAGGTACTAATTGGGCAATCCAGCCACAAGTACAATTAGTGTATCAATACTTAAAATTAAAAGATTTTAAAGATGATGTTCGTGAAGTACACTATGGCAATGATTCAGCTCTACGTGCTAGAGCAGGAATTAAAGCTTTATATAATGATAAATTTTATACTGTTGCTAATGTTTGGAATGATTTTAACAATAAGACAGAAGCAAATATTGGTTTAGATAAAGTAGAAGAAAAATATTCATCTACTTGGGGAGAAATTGGTTTAGGAGTTCAAATTCCTATAACAAATAATGCTTATGTGTATAGTGATTTAAAATATGAAAGATCTTTTAAATCAAAGCCTAAACATAATGGATATCGTGGAACAGTAGGTTTTAAATATATATTTTAATTAAATAACAAAAAAAGAGGGGCTATTGCAAATTATACTTGCAACAGCCTTTTTACTTTTAGACTATTAATTCTCTTAAATTCTTAACAACTCTAGTAGGATAAACTTTTAATCTTTCAATATCTTTCTCTGTATGAACACCAGAGCAAACCATTATAGTTTCAATTTTTGCATCATAACCAAGCTTAATATCAGTTTCAAGATTATCACCAATAAAAATTAAATCTTCTTTTTTTAGATTTTTTTCATCTAGTAAAATATCTAATATTATTTGATAAGGTTTACCTATTTTTACAGCTTCAACACCTGAGGCATATTCAAGCATATCTATTACTGCACCATTTCCTATATCAAAAGTTCCATTATTTGCAAGTAATCTATCTGGATTTGTAGCAACAAATTTTGCTCCTGCTAAAATATTATGTAAGGCTTTGCTATATTTTTTATAAGTGGCATTTCTATCCAAACCAACAACAACAAAATCAGGATTTTCTTGAACAAGGTCAAAGTTCCACTCTTTTAATGCTTCTTCTAAGCCACTTTCACCAATCATAAAACATTTTTTTTCTGGATAATTTTTAGCAATAAATTTTGCAGAAGCCATTGCAGATGTATAAAAATCTTCTTCTTTTATATCTTTAAATCCTAGATTTAACATATGTTCTTTTGCCTGTTTTTTTGTTCTTGTTGCATTGTTTGTTAAAAATATATAAGGAAGATTTTTTGAGTGAAGATAATCAATAAATTCTCTGGCACCATCTATATTTGTACTTCCACTATACATAGTTCCATCTAAATCAATAATGTATGTTTTCATAATTTACCTCTTTTACTTTTAGCATATTGTCTAATATTTTAAAAAATAAATCAAGTAATTTTTAAGCTTAAATTTGACAAGTAATAATTAATATACTATACTTTATAATTATAAATTTTATCTTAACAATGAAAATGAGGACAAAAGTAGGGATAATTTTTAAGAGCAAAATTTAGAACTAAGTTACAAAGAGGGTTTAATAGTTGGGGGAGACATAAAAATAGTACAACAAACTATTAAAAAACTTATTTAATATTAAGTTAACTTAGGAGGCAAAAATGAAAAAGAAATTATTTGGTACTTTATTATTTTCAATGATTTTATCATCACTTGCATATGCAGAAGCAGATGATGTAATGACAATGAAAGATAAGATTGAGGCAGAAGAAGAAGCAAGAATAAGGGAAAAATATAATGGAAACCCTATTATTTCAGAAACTACTAATGGAAATACTATTGAAAAGACTGCTGTAATAACTTCAGGAACAACTACAACAGGTATGAGTTCAGAAGAAGAAAGAGAAGCTTACGCAGCTTTAGAGAGAGCGAGAGCTAGAATAGAAAAAGAAGAACAAGAAAAACTAAAAGCTCAACAAGAAATGGCAGAAGCACAATCTCAAAATCAAATAGAAGCTCAAACTGAAATAAAAGAAGAAGAAAAAAATAATGAAAATCCTAGTCAAAATCAAGTTTTTATTGAACCAGAAGCTCCAAGAATGTCACCAGAAGAAGAAAAAGAAGCCTATGAGGCATTGGAAAGAGTAAGAGCTAGAATATTGAAAGAAGAAGAAGAAAGAGCTGAATTACTAAAAGCTACAACAGAACAACAAATACAACAAACAAATTAAATTAAAGTAACTATAAATAAAAGTCAAGATATTTAAAATCTTGACTTTTTTATTTTAATAAAAAAAGTTTGATACGTTTGACAAAATTAAATAATAGAAGTATAATTAGATAAAATGTAAAAAAAACATAAAAAAAATAATTTTTTCAAACATGATGGAGGGTTTTATGGAAAATAATTTAAGTAAAGTAGAAAAGAATTTACGTTCCATAGCTAAAAGGTATAAGAGTGTAAAATACTCATTAGGTTTAGCAATACTTTTCTTAATGATGGGAGTAAATGCATTTTCAGAAGAAGTAGTGACACAAGCAGTACCAACTAATGAAGAAATAGCTTTATCAAGAGAAAATTTAAAAAGCTCAGTGGGAGGCTTGCAATCAAAAATTAATCAGGCAAGAGCTGAGAATCAAAAAGCACTAAGAGGATTGAGATTAGAATTAATTCAATTGATGGAACAAGGAAATCAAGTAGTAAAATCACCTTGGGCTTCGTGGCAATTTGGAATGGGTTATACATATAATGATTGGACTGGAAAATATAAAGGTAGTGGGGATAAATCAGAAAAATATATTTTTCAAGGAATCTATAGAAGTGGAAATTGGAAAGTAAAAAATGCAATGGATGTTGCTGAAAATATGAGTACAAAAGGAAAACCTATTACACCAGGAAATGATAATACATCTTCATGGCAAATTGCAAATAACAGCTCAAGTGGTGGAGTAAAAATACAAAAAGACAACTCAATAGATTCTTCAACTAATGGTAATAGAAGATGGGGTTTAGTAAATTTAAAAGAAATTAAAGAACCAATTAATGAAGTTGAAATATTAGCAAATGTTTCTCCAAAAGAAGTAACAAAAAATATAAAACCAATAAACCCAAATATTAGTGAACCACCTGAACTGCCTGTACCAACAGTAAATCCACAAGTAAACACACCATTGGCAGCACCGATGATAACTAATCCAGAAATAGTACCACCAACTATACCTGCTGCACCAACAATTAATATAAGTGTAACAACACCAACAATAACACCATTAGAAGTAACAATTCCAGGTGATGTTGGAACTATTAATGTTAGTTTAGCAACAGTAAATCCAGTTGATTTTGCATTATCACCAAGTGTTTTAAGTACAGATAATGCTCGTAGATATACTGATAAGGATTACAATCCAACTGATTGGAATAGTAAGACATTGGATGTTGATTATTCAACAATGAATGGAAAATATAAAGTTGGAAACTATATCTCAACTTGGGGTAAAGTAAGAAGATTAAATGAATTTAACAATATAACAGTAAATGTAAAAATAGAAGATACTAGAGCATTTATGGTAGACGAAGGAGTAGTTGATCCTTATCCAGTGGGTTCGCCTATTGGAACTCCCACAACATATAAACCATTTACTTTTAATGGAACTATTAACTTAGAAAAATCAAAAAATGTTGGTATAGACGTTCAAGGAACTCATACTACATATGGTAAAATAACTGGAAGAAATGATAGTTACAATACAATTGAAAAAGTAGCTAATATAAAAGTCATAAATAATGGAGATATAATAGGAAAAGCTGGAACAAATAATGAAAATCAAGTAGGTTTTGGTTTTAATAACTTTGATACTTCTTCTAATAATACCAGAACAGAAATGATTAATAGAGGAAAAATTGAAATAGGAGCTACAAAGAGTGCTGGATTCCAATTAAGACCAGAAAGTTACTATTCAGATCAGAGAAATAAACAATCTGGTTTGGTTATTATGTCAGGAGAAAATACTGGAACAATCACATTAAATGGTTATGGAAGTTTTGGGTTTTTAACAGTTAAGAATAAACAATCTGGAGCAGAGCAAGTAGCAGACTATGATAACTATAAAGTAAAGGCAACAGCAGGTGGACAGATAGCAAGTAGATCTAAACCAAGTGAAATGAGTTATATGAAAAACTCAGGTACTATTAATATAAATAGTGATGGTTCAGTTGGAGTGGGATTACTACATAATATACAAGCTGTTGAAGTTGGAGGTACAATAAATATAGGAACTACTGCACCTACAGGAACATTAGCTAACAGTGGTTCAGATGCAACAAAAGTTGAAGGAGCTATTGGGGTATACTCAGAAGTAGAAACAAGACCAGTAAGAGGAAGAGAATATGCTCGTGGCTCACATGGAGAACAATTATTTGAAGCAGATGGAGTAACACCAAAAGTACTTAAAAGTTATTATGATGACCATGCTCTTGAAAATACAGAACATACTACTGCTTCACACACATATACAGATGCACATGGAAATAGTAAAACTGTAACTAATTACACAGGAAAAACAGTAGGAACAGAAACTGTTGAAGTTGGAAGTAAGATAGAAGTAGGAGATCATGCAATTAACAGTTCTGGATTGAGAACAAAAAATTCAGGTAGTATAACTTTAACAAGTACTGGAAAAGTTTTTGTAAAAGGAGAAAAGAACTATGGTGCTGTTACAGTAGGAAAATTGTATAACAGATATCTTAAAACTAAAAAAGATGACTATGCAACAGCAGAAGCAGACTATGGAAAGATTAACTTAGAAGCAGGTTCTTTAATAGAAGTTACAGGAAAGCAATCTATAGGTTATGTATTAAAGTCAGGTAGAGGTTATAATGCTGGAACAATAGATGTTACTGGACCTAGTACAAACTCAGCAACACCAAGTTTTGCTGGAAGTTTAGGTTTCTATGGGGAAGAAGGAAGATTTACAAATACGAGCAGTGGAAAAATTACTGCTAAAGGAGATGTAACTCATGCTGTTGCTCTAGTTGGAAATCCATCAGCTAGTGCTTCAGAAGTATTAACATTCACTAATAATGGATTATTATCAACTACTAAAAAAGGTAATATAGGTGTCTATGCTAGTGGAAAGTATAATTTTACTCATGAAAATGTAAGAGGTTCATCAGCAGCAAAGATTTCAGTTGGAGAAAATGCCTTAGGAATATATGCTAAGGGTAATGCAAATGGTGATGGAAAATTAGCAATTAAGGCGCCTATTGAACTAGCTAATAGTGGAACTGGTGCAAATGCTGGAACTACAATGGGAATTTATACAGATGGTTTAGCAAAAGTTACTTATTACAATGGTTCAAAAATAACAATTGGACAGTCTGCTATTGGAATGTATTCTTCTGATGTTAATAAATTTAATGATACATTTAAAATAGCAAGTGGACATGTACTAGAAGTTAGTTTAGGTCAAAATTCTACTATTGGACTTTTAAATGGTAGTATGACTACTTCATTAAGTTTAGGTAAATTTTTAAATAATAAAACAACTGATAGAATTAAGCTGATTGCTTTTGGGCAAGGAGCAAGTCTATTTTATGCTACAATGGGAGTAAGAGCAGTTTTAGATGAAGACTATACTGTAACAAATGGACAAGCAGCTTCAACTTCACTTTTAGTTGGAACAAAAGGCTCTTTAGTAGAAATAAAAGAAGCTAAAAAAATAATAACTAATACAAATGTTGGACTTATTGCAACAAAAGGAACAGGAACAGGAGCAGCAAGTTCAACAGCAAAAAATGCAGGAGTTTATACTTCAACAAGAGATTCTGCACTTGCTATCTATGCAGATGAAAGTACAGGAGAAAATACAGCTACTGGTACTATTACAATGCAAAATAAAACATCAGTAGGAATGTTAGGACAAAACTCTTCTACATTAAAAAATGCAGGAAAAATAGAAATGCAAAAGCAAGAATCAGCTGGAATTTATGGAAAGGATAGTAATATAACAAATAGTGGTTTATTAGCTTCAAATAAAGGAATCTATGCAAAAGGAACAAAGTCAGTTGGTTTATATAGTTATTTAACTTCTGCTACAACAACTGCAGATAAAACAGTTACAAACAGTGGTGCCATAAAAATGGAAGGAAGCTCAAATGAAAAATCAGCAGCTATTTATTCCAAATTAGATGCAACAGCAACTAAAAAATTGACAACTACAAATAGTGGTACTATAACTGTTGAACAAAAAAGCTCAGTAGGAATATTTGCTGAAAATGGAACAACAACTGTTGCTAATTCTGTAATTACAAATACAGGAACTATCAATATGAATAATGAAAAATCAGTTGGAATATATGCACCTAAATCAACTGTAACTAAAGTTGGAAAAATTAATTTAGCAGATGCTGCAGATGGTTCAACAGCAGTTTATATATCAGGACAAGGAAAGATAACTGATACAAGTGATGCAGAAATCAGCTTAGGTACAAAAAATCAAAATAGAGTTGCTTATTACATAAAAGGACAAAATACTACTTTAGGTAGTGCAGCTACAACTATAGGTAAAGTAACAGGTTATGGAGTTGGAGTATATCTAGAAGGAAGTACAGGAGATATTGCAAAAATAAATGGAAGTACTTCTAAATTGCACTATACAGCAGCAACAGGTGCTACTGGTAATGGATTAATAGGATTATTGCTAAAAGGAAATACAGAAATTAAAGACTATGTAGCAGGAATCAAAGTAGGAGATACTGTTCCTAAGACTAAAACAGATGCTGCAAAATATGCAATAGGAATATATAGCATGGGACAAGGTACTTCAACAACAGCTTATGAAATTAATACTTCAATTACTACTGGTGCAAATGGAGTTGGTTTATATGCTGATAAAGATGACTCTATAACTGGAAGTACAAGTAATATAAAATATAAAGGTATTATTGAAGTTGGAAACAAAACAGATGCAGGAATAGGAATATTTATTGCAAATGGAAAAGTTACATTGGATAATACAACAAAGATAAGATTAAAAGGAAATGCTGGTGTAGGAGTTATTGCGACAGAAGGAACAGAATTTACTGCAAATAAAGCAACAGTTGAACTGATTGGTACAAATATTAGTGGTGTAGGAGCTTATGGTAAAAAAGGTTCAACTATTAATATAAATAACTGGACATTTGAAAATAATGGAAATAGAGCTGAAGAAGTTCGTTCTGAAGAAGGAAGAGCTCCAATTGGTGCAGATAAAAGTTTAAAACCTAAGATGGTACTTAGTCATGTAATAAATGGTGAAACATCTTTGGCAAGTGGAAAAACTGTTACTTCAGTAGATGATGGAAAATATAAGGCTGAAGAAAATATAGGACTTATGGCAGAAGGTATAAAAAATCCAACAGCACCTGCACCTCTTACTGGTTGGACAAATGGAAATTTTGAAATTTTAAATGAAGGTACTATTAATTTTTCAGCAGCTAAAAAATCTACTGCAATTTATGTTGAATCAGCAAGAGTAAAAAATGATGGTGTAATTAAATTAGGAAAAGGTTCAACAGGTATCTATGGAATATACAAAGATAGTACAAGAAAGTATGAAGGACATCCTGCTAATCATAAGAATAAATTAGAAGTAACAACAACAACAAATTCAAAGATAAGTTTAGGAAATAATTCAACAGGTATGTACTTAGTAAATGCACAAAAATTAGATAATCTTGGTGGAGAAATAAAATCTAATGCAGGAGCAACAAAGAATGTTGGTATTTATGCAATAAATGGTAAAATTGATGTTAAAGGAGATACAAAAGCAAAGGCAGAAGCAAATGCTTATAATGGTAATGATGCTAACTTTAATATCTTAACTATGAATAATAAGGCAGATATCACATTAGGTAATGGTTCAGTAGGTATTTTTAGTAGAGGAAAAGATGCTGCAATAGCAAAGAGAAATATTGTAACAAATACAGGTTCTATTACAGTAGGTAAGAGTCTAACAGGAGCACCTGCAGTTGCTTTATATTCTGAAAATACAAAATTAGATACTAATTCAACAATTACTGTTGGGGAAAATGGTATAGGTTTCTATGGGAAGAATAGTGAAATAACAGCAAAAGGTACAGCTAACTTCCAAAATAAAGGTGTTTTAGCATATTTAGAAAAATCTAAATTTGTTTCTTACTTAGGAAATTTAAATGCTACACAAAATACTATGCTTTATTTAAAAAATAGTACAGCTAATTTAGATGGAAAAGGTACAAAAGTTGATATGACAGTTGCAGATAAGCAAACTGGGGCATATATTGAAGGAAACTCTATATTAACTGGAATAAAAACAATACAATTAGGTAAAAATTCTAGTGGACTTTTCATAAAAAATGCTAATTTTACTTCTCAAGCAGAAAAAATTACAAGTACAAAAGAAGGAGCTAAAGGTCTACTTGCAATAAATTCTAATTTAACTAATAATAGTAAAATTAATTTAAGTGGAAATAATTCAATAGGAATTTACTCAAATGCTCCTAGTACAAAAACTGTTAAAAATAATAGAGAGTTAACTATATCAGGAAAGAAAACATTAGGAGTGTTCTTAAAAGGTGGTCAAACTTTTGTAAACAATGCTAATATAAATATAGCAGATACAACTTCAACAAAAGATGATGAAAAAACAATAGGTATCTATACAGCAGATGGTACAACAAATATTAAACATAATTCTGGAAATATAGAAGTAGGACATAAATCAATAGGAATTTACTCAACTACTAACTCAGGTGTTGAAATGAATGGTGGTAAGATTCATGTAAAAGATGAAGCGATAGGTTTCTATAAACAAAATGGAACATTACTTCTAAAAGGACAAATAAATGTTGATCCACATACAGCAACAGCTAAAAATAGTGAACCTGTTGGAGTTTTTGCAAAAAATGGAGCTAATGTAACTGATAGTGCTTCTAATATAACTGTTGGAGCTAAATCTTATGGATTTATCTTTGACAATGATTCTGCTTTAACAAATAGATACACAAGCACAGGAACAGGAAATGTTACACTAGGAAATGACAGTGTATTCCTATACTCTAATGGAAAAGCTATTTTAACTAATAGAAGAAATATTGCTTCTAGTTCTGATCGTTTGATTGGATTCTATATTAAAGGAAATTCAACCGCTAAGGGTGATCTTACAAACTATGCAACTATTAATTTCTCTAATACAAAAGGAAGTATAGGAATCTATGCACCAGGTGGAAAAGCAACAAATAGTGGAAGAGTCTTAGTAGGAAAAACTGATGATATAGATCCTGTAACAGGAAAAGTATATACTGATGTTTCAAAAATAGTTTATGGTATAGGAATGGCTGCTGATAATCGTGGACATATCATAAATAATGGAGAAATTAGAGTTTTTGGTGAAAAATCTATTGGTATGTATGGTAAAGGCGTAGGAACTATTGTTGAAAATACAGTTAATGGAAAAATTTACTTAGATGGAAGCAGAGCAACAGCTACTAATAAGATTCAAAGTATGACAGGAGTCTATGTTGATGATGGAGCTACATTTATAAATAGAGGTATTATTAGAACAACAGATGCTTATGCTGGTAGAAAAGATAGTACAGGTAAAGATATAGTAAATAAAAATGTAACTGGAATGACAGGAGTAGCTGTAATGAATGGTTCTACTCTTGAAAACTATGGAAAGATTCATATAGATGCAGATAATAGCTATGGAGTTGTAATCAGAGGAAAACTAGATTCTAAAGGTAATGTAGTAAGATATGCTGTAATTAAGAACTATGGAGAAATTAAAGTAAGAG
>ERZ773010.2886-NODE-2886-length-9921-cov-3.443645_pt1 | contig 9921 bp, 5 predicted proteins | sample MGYA00580842_ERZ773010 | MGnify/ENA primary metagenome ERZ773010 (study PRJEB29015, sample SAMEA2737982) | human oral metagenome | biome: human oral; feature: human-associated habitat; material: dental | place: China | collected 2107 ... | reverse complement strand
GCTCTTATTGTTATGTACGGAGTCTCCTTAGAGCTCCTCTCTCTACGTCATCTCTACCTCAGCCAAGGAGAGAGCAACTCTATTAATAGCGAATAGTGATCTTTGCCGGCTTGCTCTCCTGCCAAAAGCGGTTAATAGCCGTCACCAGATAAGTATACTTCTTGCCTGGACGAGCAAGGGGAAGGATATAGTACGGCTTGGTAGAGACGCTCACGAGATGGCGGGGATTGCTGTGATCCATCCGTTCGCCCTCAGCAAAGCGATAGACGGCATAGTAATAGGCTTGCTCTGGGTCATCGTCATCACGATGATCGACCCATAGGAGCATGTGCCCATCCTCATTATAGTCCTCCATGATCTTGCTTATAGACTTCGGTGCTTTCGTGCGTCCAAAGGCACCCTTGTACTCAGGCAAGAGTGCAGGATAGCGCTGATAGGTCTTCAGCAGGCTGTCGCCTACCCCTCGGTAGTTACGTAGGATATTCTCAGCAGGCCACCAGGCATTCCCCTGCGCAAAGTGGCGAGACTGCGTGAGCTTGGCCTCCAGCTGTCCAGAGTCCATCGTGCGCTGTGTATGCTGTCCGATGTAGAGCTGAGTAGAGCTACGCTGGAGCTGCTTACCCCACCACGAGACGAGCTCCCAATAGTCGGCGGCAGGATGACCAATGTTCCAATAGATCTGGGGGATGATATAGTCTACCCACCCCTTATCCTTCCAGCGCAGGACATCGGCATAGAGGTCATCGTAGTTCTGTAGGCCAGAGGTCCTACTGCCCTTAGGGTCACTGGAAATATTGCGATAGATACCGAAGGGGCTCACTCCGAATCGTACCCAAGGCTTAGTATCCAGGATGACACTACGAGTCTCCGAGATCAGTCGATCGACATTGGATCTGCGCCACTGTGCTTTCTCTTCGGGATGGAAGCCGACAGCCATACCAAAGCGACGGAAGGAAGCATCATCATTGAACTGCTCTCCATCCTTCGGATAGGGATAGAAGTAGTCATCATAGTGGATAGCATCCACATCATAGCGCTTGACTAGATCTCGTACCACGGAGGTGATATAGCGGATACTCTGGGGATTCCCCGGATCCATAACGAGCTGCTTGCCATAGCGGATGAAGAGCTCGGGATGGCGACGGGCGGGGTGCTTATCATCTAGGGGCTGATCGGCATTAGCTGCACCACGATAAGGGTTCATCCAGGCATGGACCTCGATCCCTCGGGAGTGGCACTCATTGATCACGAAGCCCAGAGGATCCCAGCTTGGCTCAGGAGCCTCCCCCTGTCTCCCCGTGAGGTATCTGCTCCACGGCTCCAGCTCACTGGGATACCAAGCATCGCCCTCGGCACGTACCTGAAAGATCAGGACATTACACCCCGTCTGGCGTAGGAGTTCGATGCGTCGTGTGAGCAGCTGTCGTGCCTCCTGACGTGCGAGCCCAGCGTATTCGCTACGGAAGATCGTAGGGAGCCATGCCGCCCGAAACTCCCGCTTCAGAGGCTCACGAGGGTCGTCACTCACCGCCCTTCGTCCACGAGATACTCCACAGGACGAGGCAAAGAGAAGCACCGAGAGGCAAGCTAGGAGCAAGCCCCTCGGTGTACGAGTTATATAAGTCTTATTCATCATCTACCGGTGAAGAATTGGGGGGATGGATCAGCTCAAATGTAGGTGCTGATAGGTATAGATAATCCACAGCACAAAGGCTACGAAAGGCAGGACAAACAGTAGGCTATCTATACGATCAAGGATACCTCCATGTCCAGGGATGATATTGCCAGAGTCCTTGACACCGATCTGTCGCTTGATCATGGACTCGAAGAGGTCACCCCACGTGCCAGCGACCGAGATGATCGCACCATACAGTAGGGTGAGAGGCTCCCAGCCGAGCATAAGGCCAGAGACGAGGACTGAAGCGACGAAGCCCCCAACGAAGCCCTCCCAGCTCTTCTTCGGCGAGACACTTGGGAAGAGTTTGTGCCGTCCCAGCGTAGAGCCAGCCAGATAAGCCCCCGTATCATTGACCCAGATACAGACAAAGATCGTAAGCAGCAGGCGAGGATCAACGACTCCTGAATAAAATATGTTTGCCACGCTCATGAAGCCTGCCACATAGATCTGCCCAAAGAAGACCTTCGCTAAATCCCCAGGCATGAGCTCTCGCTCGCTGTATATACTGCGTACGAGGACATAGAGGAGAAAGCCTGCATAGGGGATGAGGAAGATGGTATAGCTCATCCCCTTCAGAGCGATCATATAGGTCACCCAGAAGAGGTAGACCCCAGCCGCTGCATCGCTGATGCGACGCAGCGGATAGATGCGGTGGGTAGATACGAGGTTGGACCACTCCCACGTCCCGAGGAAGACGATCAGCCCGAAGACGATCATATAGAGAGTAGGGCTCTCCAATAGGAGTGCGCCGAGGATTAGGGCAACATAGATCGCTCCAAAGATAGTGCGCTTAATTAGGTTGCTCATCTGTCTTTACTTCTTCTTGTGTCGTAGTATTCTCGGGAGTCTCCGAGGGGGTAGCTGTACTTTGGCTGGCTTCATTAGCCTTCATCAGCTCATCGGTGCGGCTGATCCACTGACGCTTACCGAAGATATGCTCCACATCCTCCGTATAGATCACCTCACGATCCAGCAGGAGCTGAGCCAGCTGCTGGAGTCCCTCGGCATGCTCACCTAGGAGCTTCTTAGCACGCTCATACTCTCTGCGTACGATGTCGGTAGCCTCTCGGTCGATGAGCTCTGCTGTCTTATCACTATAGGGCTTCGTGAGTCCATAGCCATCACCCTGCATATCGTAGTAGTTGATATGCGGTAGGTTCTCACTCATACCATAGTAAGCAACCATTGCATAGGCTATCTTGGTCGTATGCTCTAGGTCATTGGCTGCCCCAGTGGAGATACGTCCGAGGAAGATCTCCTCGGCAGCACGTCCAGCCAGCGTAGCACACATCTGGTCGAGGAGTGCCTGTGTGGTGGTGATCTGTCGCTCCTCGGGGAGGTACCATGCAGCCCCTAGAGCCTTACCTCGGGGGACGATCGTTACCTTCACTAGAGGATTAGCATACTTTAGGAACCAGCTGACCGTAGCATGACCAGCCTCGTGGATAGCGATACTGCGGCGCTCCTCCTCGGTCGTGATCTTATTCTTCTTCTCTAGGCCACCTACGACTCGGTCGATGGCGTTCATGAAGTCCTCACGAGAGACGAACTCCTTCTCCGCACGTGCTGCTATCAGTGCTGCCTCATTACATATATTGGCAATATCTGCCCCTGAGAACCCTGGCGTACGACGTGCTAGTAGATCAATATCTACCGTATCATCGATCTTGAGGGGACGCAGATGCACGAGGAAGATCTCCCGACGATCATTCACATCAGGTATATCCACATAGATCTGTCTATCGAAGCGTCCTGCACGCAGGAGCGCAGAGTCAAGGATATCGGCTCGGTTCGTTGCCGCAAGGACAATGATACCACTGTTTGTCCCGAAGCCATCCATCTCGGTCAGGAGCTGGTTCAGAGTATTCTCACGCTCATCATTCCCCCCGAGGTTATTGTTCTTACCTCGAGCACGTCCGACGGCATCGATCTCATCGATGAAGATGATACAGGGAGCCTTCTCCTTAGCCTTCTGGAAGAGGTCACGCACACGTGACGCACCTACCCCCACAAACATCTCGACGAAGTCCGATCCGGCTAGTGAGAAGAATGGAACATGTGCCTCTCCTGCCACAGCCTTAGCCAGCAGAGTCTTACCCGTACCTGGAGGGCCCACGAGGAGGGCGCCCTTAGGGATCTTACCCCCAAGCTGAGTGTACTTAGCGGGGTTCTTCAGGAAGTGTACGATCTCCTCGATCTCTACCTTGGCCTCGTGTAGGCCTGCCACATCCTTGAAGGTCACCGAAGTGCTCTCCTTCTCGTATAGCTGAGCCTTGCTCTTGCCTATACTGAAGATGCCACCTCCTGACATACCTCCGCCACCACCTGCTCCACCAGCCCGGCGCATCATATAGGACCAAAAGGCGATCACCAAGATGAAGGGTGCAAAGCTAAGGAGCATACTGAGGAGACTCGAGCGGGACTCCTTATAATGCACATGTGCTGTGATACCACTCTCCTCATAGAACTGGGAGAAGCGATCCACCGTCGGGATCTCCGTGGTGAGCGTGCGCTCGGTGCGCTGCTGATTGCGTCCCAGCAGAGGGGAGTTCTTAGAGAAGATACTATCTGCAGCCTGAGAGGTCAATAGCCCTACAGCTGTCTTCTCACCCCGATCCACAGTGATCTGCGTGAAGGCATTGTTGCGTGCGATACGCTGGAATTCATCCCAGCTAAGGGACTTCGTCTCTCCGAAGCCTCCATCCCAGAGGAAGAGTCCTCCGAGCAAGCCGATGATGATCGCATAGATCCACAGCTCATTGAAGCGGAAGAGCTTACCTGGCTTCTTCCCGTTGTTTTGTATCATCTACTCTTTATATTCGTTCGTAGTCACATCTAGGGGGCTCATCAGACTATCCCCCCTCTCAGTACTGCTACAACAAAGACTATGCCACCTTAGTTGCGTAGGCGACTCCTATCCAGACCTATCCCTGCATGCCGAGAGTCTACCTCAAAGCATCCTCTCGAGTCGAGACAAATCGGATCTGTCCTCTAGCATTACTCTCACGGATAAAGTCTCTTAGGCTCGAGCTAGCATATCGGCCGAAGTCTCCTATGAGGGTTAGTGACATAGCATATTGGGCGAACTTCTGGAGGATATCACCAGCTAGTCTATTCTTAAGCACAAAGAACTCAGGTGTCACATTATGCTCGTGGATTACGACTCCGTCAAATCCTTGATAGGACATATTACCTATCAGGTCTAGGGCATCCTCCACCGTGGCGAGAATGACTTGATCGGATATAACCTCTGCTAGCAGTCTGTCTCCGACTTTATGAGTCTTCACCTCCATATATTATATAGGTATATCTATTGCAATGGGGGCAAATCCCTTACACAAAGCATTAGCCCACCTCCCCTCTTACAAGCACAAAGGTAACCATTTGTACGGCGGGAAGCGATACGAGTGCTAGAAGAAGGTCGAACACATATCCCTGAAAGAATGGACAGAGGGTGATTGGATAGTCATCCAATCACCCTCTTTTAGTGCGGAGAGAGCGGGATTCGAACCCGCGAAACGCTTTTGGCGTTTACACACTTTCCAGGCGTGCCTCTTCAACCACTCGAGCACCTCTCCTTTCCACTGATTTCACTTAGGGTATCCCCCTAAATGCGCCACAAAGGTAGCAATATATCCTCATTCCGCAAAATACCCTATCGACATATCATGAAGCTTCAATATAAACGTTGAGTCTTTCCAAGCTAGGCATCTAGCTTCCCTCGGTGTGCTTCTTCATCATATCTATTGGCTAGTGCCTGATATGCATCTTGCAAGCCCTGGAAAATCTCAGCCACATTGGGGTAGTCACACATTAGGCTTGATGCTAGCTCTCCAAAGTATTCTGCTCGATCCCGTTCAATACATCCACCATCGAAAGCTCCTCGAATAGTCACTCCTCCCTTATTGAACATACCGTTCGAATACCCCTTCTTTAGTTGTTCTGTGTTGATATCTTCTATCACTTGGAATATCGTCCTCGCTGGCCAGTTTGGTGAATTCTTAGGGTACTTTGCTAGCAGTTGCCCAATATGCATATCTGCGACTTCTAATCGACCACACCCCTCAGCTAAAGCCCTAGCTGCATCAATCCACTCCCTCAATTCAACCTCATCAATCGCATTGTTCTCCCGTATTCCTGGGATCTTCGTCCAAGCCTCCAGCATCTGATCGGATCTTTCAGCAGCATTCTGTATTTGCTCCTTGGACAAGCCCTCTTGTTCCTTTCGCTGTCGATCTTCATCCTTGGGTTTGTAGAGCCACTTTAGAAGTTGAATAAAAGACTCAGGATTGATAGCTAATTCTTCTTCCAAATGAGGTACTCCTACTTGAGCTCCTACACGTGTAAGTAGAGGCAAGTAGAAAGTCTCTAACTCGAGGAGAGTCGCCCTTCCAACATCCTCTCTCTTGTTGAGCTCTTTAAATATACACCCTATCTCACAACCACACAGACTGCTTGGTTCTAGCGATTCCCCTGTACCCCATTTTCTCAATACCTCAATGAGTATACTGCTAGGAAGATCGCTTCCGTGGAGCCAAGCCTCTCTCACAGCAGAACTAAATCTCCGATACTGAAGTAACTTATTTATACCTTCGACGATCTCTTCATTCGTGAGATCATTGAAGATGGGATACATTCGCAGCCAATACTCCCGATGTACACCCTCGCCAAGGGTTTCTATATATTGCCACAGCTCCTGCCCCGAACGTGCCACCACAAGGACGTTTGCCACAGCTTTATCACTATATCCCTTCTCCAATAGTTCTTTCACTAGCGTCTGCATCCAGGAGAACCCCTCGCATTTTAGCTTCTGCGAGATAAATCCATGAACAAAAGCAATATAAGGAGTATCATCCTCTAGACACTGCCATACACACTGCAGATCTTGCTCATCCTCTATCACCTTAGCCAAGGCCTCCCCTAGATAGCTAGGATACTTAACCTCTCGTCTCAACTCTAAGACTTTCTCTAGACCGAGCTCTCTCAAAAGTTCTACCACAGCAGTTTTTCGTCTAGTAGCGACTTGCTCCACTATTTCTTCATGCCCATTCAACTCAAAGGGAATTGCGGTAGCAGGATCTATCATTTGAGTACGATGATCCTCGTTGAACAGCCATACATTCCTTACCAGAACATCCTCTGGCTGTAATTTAATATAAAGCTGTTCAAAAGGAGATAATTCATCTCCATTCAATGCCCATTCAGCATCAGGATATTGCTTATGGTGGTTTAAAATCCTACGTAGGGTATGCCATGCTTGCCCCTTCTTATGCTCAGTGCTAGCCACAGTCTCTTGAGCCCACTCTAATATACGCTCCCGATCCCTAGGCGTACAGTCTGGTGCAGCTTCTATGAGATCAGAGAATCTGGTCTCATCACCACCACACAGACCGATAAGCATATCTACCACTTCCGAGTACATATCAAACCTTTCTTCATACATGTAGGCCAGATCTGCTTTCTCCCAGAACATTCGCCAGCGCATCCTATGTGTGAGGAAAGCTGTCTCTGAAGGAAAGCTTGGCAGCAAACTCTTCAAGAGCTTCCATGAGACATCGACATTCTTAGGAAGCATCTCCCTCAGCACCTTGACCCTCTCTGCGAAAGGAGCTAACGTTTGATAATGCCAAGCTTTAAATATTTCCGTTAGGCTATTTAGGGGTCTATTAGATAAACTTCCCCCTGGATCCAGCGTCGCCAGTTTATATAGGAGGAGGCATGCATTCCTAAAATACGACGGCATCCAAGCTAGCTCTTCTAGGGCCCATAATAGACCTGTATGAGATGCAACAGGGTCATCAAACCCTGGCTTTTCCTCGAACATATCCATAATCTCGGGACTTTGATGGGAAAGGGAGATACTTACATGTTGAAGGAAACTCTGAGGAGATGCTTCGGCAATAAGTGGAAGCTCCCTATTTATGGCGACCCATACTTCACCACGAGCATTTGATAATAGGTCTCTAATAATCTTATCTACCCAGCTCTGGGGATCCCTTAAACAAACTCCGACCTGTGGTATTGACATCAGGATCAAAGACTGAACTAAGCCCTCTCTTACCCAGTTTGAGTACGTCCTCTTTTTACTGATATAGTCTGGTAGATTCATCTGGGATTCTAGGACTGGATTCCCCGAATGATAGGCCTGAATAAAGCAATCGGCTAAGCTCTGGAAATCTTGATCGACTAAGTGGGTAGATATACTCCTCCATAAGTCTAGAGGTGAGGTTAATCTCCAGGTCTCACCGATCTTCTTCAGAGGTGACTCTGGGAGATTAAGCCATCTACCTAACAAGCTCTTATACTCATCATAGCTCATTCGAGAGAGTTTCTCTAAAAGCTCTACATCCCCAGGGTAGCTCTCATCCCATCGGCCTAGGAGGAGTGCAGGTATTATCTCTCGAATCGTTTGAGTTTCCATCCAAGTTGCACCATAGCTAGGAAAGCCCAGGAGCTTCTTAAGGATCGTGATGTCGTGCCCCGATTCCTTCGTATACTTAGAGGCATCGAATCTTGATAGCCCACTTGCTTCTAAAGCTTCAATGAGGGCTTCTCTATCTACTGCTGGCAGTGTGATAGGATCTTGACTAAACTTAACATCTGCTCCTAATGGGACTAAGACATGATGCCCTTCCCTCGTAGCCACACCAAGAGACTCGGCGCTATCGAAGCGAACAATCAGGTTCAGAGCATGCTGTATTGATAAGCTAATATTTCGGAAGCTATCCTCCTGGTCTACAATGAGGGTCGTAGAGATGAATCGACCTGATGCGTCGAGATCACTAGCTTTCATTGTGGCTAGAATAAAGGCAATAGCCTCGCTCTTAGTCGATGCTCTTACCCCTATGATACTTGGCTTCTCCTCCAATCGCTTTATCAACGCTTCCCTTGCCGCGTCTCTACCAGCAAGTACACAATCTGGCGTTAGTTCCAATTGCCCTAAGCAAGACCACTCTTTCCAATGTTCATCTGCCGTTATAATTCCATCAGCAGAATATACACCAGCATACCCCTGAGATGCGAACCATCGGGATACAGCTGGAGCTTCATCAAGCCATTGCTCTAAGCTTATCCCATCATAGACGATCACATCCTTCCACTTCTTCTCCTCTTTCTTCTGACTAACCCACTCTTCCTTCTTCGTCCATGTCCTTGGAGTGACAAAGACGAATGTAGCATCCAGAGGATTATATCCAAGAGGATCACCTGTACGCTTCTCATAGTCAGCATTTGCTTTCCTCTCAGGATTTCGGTCTGTACCCAGCTCCCACAAGGATATTCCTTTGGGGACATATCTGGTCTTCTCCTTACTATCTACAATCCCATCCCATCCCCCTATATAGGCGGCACTACCCCAGGGAATATTAACCTTAGTGTCCTTAGCGGTAGTCGCTCTTATCATCCTTGAGATAAGATGTGGAAAGTTTGCTTTTGACTCTGGCGTATCGGCCCAAGAACCGAGTTGATCCCTTGTAATCATCATATAAATTAATTGTAGTGGGAGGAAATCACATTTAGGTATTACCTCTACGCTAATTTAGTAAATCTCTTTCTCTCCATAGCGGTTCGGGTAATACAACCGTGTCGGAAGCATTAGCCGAGGTCGTCACCAAGAGATTCACTAAAAGGCAAGGAGTCGTTGATACGTTCCTGAACCCCGTAGTCACTCAATCCATACCAGATCCTAAGAGTAGGATCTTGAACATCAACAGAGCATCGTAGGTCAGGGACGACGCATGGCCTCCTTCGCACACTCCATTCTTTGGCTCTTTGGGGATATTATTTCATGTCCTAGGGAGCGTTAGACGTATCCCTAGAGTGCCTAGACGTTAGCCCCGAGGAGAGGTGTACACAAGAGCTATCCCGGGGACATACTTAGAGCGAGGTTGTGTACACGTGGGTATACAGTTGTGTACACGCAGGTACACTGTTGTGTACACACGTGTATACTCACCCCTCCTAAGTAGTAGGTATACGCTGGGTATGGCTACACCTAGGACACAGATACTTCTATCTTCGGCGTATGCTCCTTGACTACTTTGCTCTCACACTAGGGTGATTTCATGCGTCGGCCCTCTCCCTACAGCCCTCCCTGCTCTCTCGTGCGCGCGTATCATTATTATAGTGATCTGTGGGGGGGGGCGATCTGAGTGGAGCACGACCCGTAGGAAGCAGGCATCACCGCCCCTCCCTAACTACCTCTGTATCTTGCACCTCGAGAGGGGGCTAGAGGACATACCGAG
>ERZ773010.2885-NODE-2885-length-9921-cov-14.479830_pt1 | contig 9921 bp, 10 predicted proteins | sample MGYA00580842_ERZ773010 | MGnify/ENA primary metagenome ERZ773010 (study PRJEB29015, sample SAMEA2737982) | human oral metagenome | biome: human oral; feature: human-associated habitat; material: dental | place: China | collected 2107 ... | reverse complement strand
GCACCCTGGAGACGCAACATGGCAGCCAAGCATCCCCATATCCTTCGCACCACCTACACCGCAACTGCACTGAGCATGATGCTCGCCGCTTGCGGCGGCGGTGGCGGCAGCGAACGGGACAAAGCCGTATCGGCCAGCCCCGTGGCCCCCACGCCAACTCAGAACATCGTCGCCACTGCACCCACCACGCCATCTGTCACGACGCCACAGAGCAACCCGGTACCCACTGGGCAGGTGAACACGCCTGCCGTTGGACAGCCTAACTCTGTACAGCCGGCACCGAGCGCACCACAAACACCGGGCGTATCCCAAAACCAGACAACGACCCTGCCGCCGACCACGCTGGCCTCGACGCCCCCCCTCGCACAGGCAGACACCAAGCCGGCCCCCACACCGGCACCAGCAACTCCCGCACCAACCCCGGAACCCAAGACGGTGCCCAATATCTCCGGCAAGGGTGTGCGTGGGGATGTGTTGTTGGCGATGATTGAACAGAACTATTGCCAGACAAGAGCCTACGCAAGCCAGTCCTTTGACAAGCCATATCTCGAAAAGCAGAAACCTCTGGGGATTGCGAAAGTACGCATATCAGCTGCACTTTCATCAAATAACTACGTCGACGACCCGAATCGTCTCTGGGTCAGAGCCCCAATTTACGACATATATGGCCTATGTAGCCGGCGTTACTATCACGCCACACCCCCCGGAACTTACGTCTACACGGTTACAAGCGAAAGCGAATATACGCGCTTTGCCAACCCCTCCATGTACGGAGAACCTTGGCTAACCCGCGGCTTCAATACGTTGGTGCTCAATTACACAATCAACATCAGAGAGGATAGCTTTGAAATCGGACCGTCCGTCAGCGGCTATAGCGAAGTTGACCTGGGATACCAAGCGACGGACAGGGACACTCCTCCCCCAAAAGGAAGCGGCAACTCTATTCATGCCGGCGGAGAGAAAATATCCATCATGAGAGACCAAGAAGTCCCATTCGGTCCTCTTAGAGACGATGGCCATGATCTACAGACAATCCTTGTAAAAGGAAACAAGGAAAACGAAGCAAAACTCTGCTTCAACGTAAATACGATCAACATCAAACGACTGCAATGCGTCGTCTGGCATATCCCTTCAAACTGGAAGTGGGGACAGGAGCTAACAGAACCCGAGTCATACGTCGTGGATGACCGGTCCGCTTATCCAAACGAGAACGGTCTAATGCACTGGAGAAGCTATCGAGGACCAAACGTCCAGGACTTAAACAACCTATTCGACTAATAAAGTCAAACCAAAACAAACAACACAGCAAACAAAACGGAGAAAACAAATGCATTTCTACATAGACGAAAGTGGAAACTCAGGCAAGAATGTATTTGATGAAAAACAGCCGTACCTATATTACGGCATGATCGCAAGCAAATCCAACATCGACGAAGAAGAGAGCAAACAACTTGAACAAATAAAGCACATCTTAAACGGAAAAAGAATTCACGCAAAAGAAATTCGCCACAACGGAATAAAATCTATTTCGACAAACATCATGGATGTTGTCAAAAGGAATCAAATCACTTTCTCTTGCCATAGAACAAACAAATATGATGCGACGATAATTTTGGTTTTTGACCAGATATTTGACAGCGGAGTAAACGAAAAAGTCGAATGGATATACTATAACAACATAATCAAAAGAAACTACACTATTCTTGAGTTCGCAAAGCTATTCTCCGACAATGACGTAGAACTAGCTCATAAATTCATGACAAAAAAATCAATCCAAGAGCAAACAGACAATTTAATCAGTCTGTGCAAGAGACTTTTACGTAAAATAAGAGGACTTGGATTAGAAACGGAGAGCTCTCGCGTCATACGCGCCGCCCTACAGTGGGCCATAGACAATCCCTCTTGGTTCATACTGAATGATAGCCCAAAGAAGAGAAATAGGCAAAATCGTATCCTAGAGACCCCCTCCTCCATTCAGCGCTCTCCAAACCTCACTACATTTCAATTCGTTCTTGGAGAGATTAACGAAATAACGAAACAACGAAACACCGAACCCACGTCCATCACCATTGACCAACAGCTAGAATTCAACAAAGCACAACTCGATCTGGCAAAATACTTTTATAAAATTAGAGATATCAACACCCCTTGCATACCATGCGCCCCGTTTGCGAGCTTTAAGAATATGCCAAACCCAGATTTAATAAAATTCAAGGACAGCAACGAGAGCTTTGGATTGGGAATGACGGATATCATGCTATGGATTTTCAAAAAAATATGGGAAAATAATTACAATGACGATAAGGATTTTGAGCTATACCATTGGCTATTGACAGAAACCAAGAGGCTCCAAGAAATATCACTTTATGTAGTGGAGCAGGAGCTCTTGCGCGCAGCAAGAAACTTCCTTAGATAACCCGTAAATCAAATATAACAGGACTCAGAAGAAGGATCTAAATTCTTCGTGCCCACAACAACCCTTCAACCTCAACCCAATAACCCCTCCCCAATCCCCACTCGAACCCTCTCCCCCAACTCCCGCCGTTCCCTCCCCCTCGAGGGAACGGCATCCAGCACCACCACCTTCACCACCAGCCCCTTCGCCCCCACCACGGCCCACAGCGACTGCATGAAGGTCGTCTCGTCCAGGTAGTACGCTTCCACGCCCGGGGTGCCGTTGGTGTGCAGGTATTTCAGGCCCACGGGCACGATCTCGGCTTCTTCGTCGATGGCGGCCTGCAACAGGTTGCCGTGGAAGGGTTTCAGTTCCGGTCCGGCGTTGGTGGTGCCTTCAGGAAAGAGCGCCACCGGAAAGCCGGTGCGCAGGCGTTCGCGCATCTGGCGCAGCACGTCGGGCACGGCGCGGCGGTTACCGCGTGCGATGTAGACGGTACCGGCCAGGCTCACCAGCCAGCCAATGACGGGCCAGCGTTTTATCTCGGCCTTGGCCACGAAGGCAGAGGTGGCCAGCGAGTTGATGGCGAAGATGTCCAGCCACGAGACGTGGTTGGCCACCAGCAGGCGGCCGGGGGCCAGTTCGGCCAGGGTACGGGGCTGGGCAGGGTCGCCCGCCCAGGTTTCCTGCACTTTCACGCCGCAGATGAACATCAGCAGGCACGACCACCAGCGGATGAGGACGCGCCTGCCCTGCTGAGGCAGCCAGGGCTGCATCAGCGCCAGTCCCACCAGGCCCGCCACCAGCAGCAGCGTCAGCAGAGGCAGGCGCGCCGCGCGGCGCAGGGCGGGAATCACCGCGTGAAGACCAGGCGGCCGCCCACGGCGGTCAGGCGCACGCGGCCCTGCACTTCACGGCCCAGCCACGGGGTGTCGGTGCATTGGCCCCACAGGGTTTTCTCGTTCACCACCCACGATTCTTCGGGGTCGAAGACGCACAGGTCGGCCCGGGCGCCCACGGAAAGACCGGCGGGCTCGTTCTTGCGGGTGGGGTCGATGCCGGCAATGCCGGCCGGAATGCGGGTGAGCCGATCCAGCACGGACACAAGGTTCAGGCCCTGCTCCTTGCCCCATTTCAGGGACAGGGGCAGCAGCAGCGACAGGCCCACGGCGCCCGGTTCGGCTTCGCCGAAGGGCAGGCGCTTGGCGTCTTCCACCACTGGCGTGTGGTCCGAGCAGATGGCGTCCAGCGTGCCGTCGGCCAGACCGGCACGCAGGGCGTCACGGTCGCGCTGGGCACGCAGCGGCGGCTCCAGCCGGTAGGCCGAGTCGAAGAAGCCCACATCAACATCGGTCAGGTGCAGGTGGTTGATGGCCACGTCGGCGGTGATGGGCAGGCCGGCCTTGCGGGCCTGGCGCACCAGCTCCACACCGGCAGCCGACGACAGGCGGCACAGGTGCACGGGGCAACCCACCGAGGCCACCAGTTCGCAGATGGTGTGCAGTGCCACGGTCTCGCTGGTGACGGGGTTGCCGGGCAGCCCCAGCCGCGAGGCAAACGGTCCGGCGTGCATCACGCCGCCCCGCGACAGGAAGGGGTCGACAGGGTTCAGCCACACGGTGTAGCCGAAGGAATGGGCGTACTGCATGGCGCGCAGCAGCACCTGGGTGTCCTGAATGGGCTGGCTGGCCTGGGCAAAGCCCACGCAGCCGGCGGCAGTCAGCTCGGCCATTTCGGTCAGCGCCTGGCCCTTCAGGCCCACGGTCAGGGCGCCCAGCGGGTACAGGTGCGCCAGTCCCAGGTTGTGGGCGCGGTATTTCAGCATTTCCACCAGGCCCGGCTCATCCAGCGGCGGGTCGGTGTCGGGCGGGCAAGCCAGCGCCGTCACGCCCCCGGCCACGGCGGCCTGCATCTCGGATTCCAGCGAGGCCTTGTATTCGAAGCCCGGCTCGCGCAGGCGGGCGGACAGGTCCACCAGCCCCGGCGACACCACCAGGCCCGTGCCGTCGATGGTCCGCGCCGGCCGGAAGCCATGCGGCGCCGCCCCCACGGCGATGATGCGGCCATCGGCCACATGCAGGTCGGCCTGCATGTCCAGTTTCACCCAGGGGTCCACCAGGCGCGCGCCGGTGATGGAAAACGAGGCTTCGTGCCCGCTGCGGCCTGCCTTGATCACACCTTCTTGCATCATGTTCTCCTTCATCCCGCTGCCAGCATGCTCATCACGGCCATGCGCACTGCAATGCCGAAGGTCACCTGCTGCAGGATGACCGATTGCGGCCCGTCGGCCACGGCCGATTCGATTTCCACGCCCCGGTTCATCGGCCCCGGGTGCATGACGATGGCATCGGGCTTGGCCAGTGCCAGTTTCTCGCGCGTGAGCCCGTAACGGCTGAAGTATTCCTGCGGGCTGGGCAGCAGCGCGCCGCGCATCCGCTCGTTCTGCAGCCGCAGCATGATCACCACGTCCACGTCCTTCAGGGCAGTGCGCATGTCGGTGTGCAGCGACACGCCCATCTGCTCCAGACCGCCCGGCAGCAGCGTCAGCGGCCCCACCACGCGCACGTCAGGCACGCCCAGCGTGGTGAGCGCATGGATGTCCGAGCGCGCCACCCGCGAATGGGTGATGTCGCCCACGATGGCCACGGACAGCTTCGTGAAGTCCTTCTTGAAATGGCGGATGGTGTACATGTCCAGCAGCCCCTGCGTGGGATGCGCATGCCGCCCATCACCAGCGTTGACCACATGCACATGGTCGCCCACATGCTGCGCAATCAGGTGCGCCGCCCCGCTCTGGCTGTGCCGCACCACGAACACGTCGGCCGCCATGGCCTGCAGGTTGTCGATGGTGTCCAGCAGCGATTCGCCCTTGGAGGTGGACGAGGTGCTGATGTTGAGATTCACCACGTCGGCCGACAGCCGGGTGGCGGCAATCTCGAAGGTCGTGCGCGTGCGGGTCGAATCCTCGAAGAACAGATTGAACACCGAACGGCCCCGTAGCAGCGGCACCTTCTTGATTTCCCGGTTGGACACGTTCAGGAACGACGCCGCGTTGTCCAGGATCTGATGGATCATGTCTCGCGACAGCCCTTCCAGTGTGAGCAGGTGGCGCAGTCGCCCATCCTTGCCCACTTGCACCTGTTGCATCTGCATGTCTTGCCTCTCTACCTCTGCTGAACTCTTGCGGCCTTCCCGGCCCGGTCACACCTGATCAGCGCCGATCACGCCTGTACCGTTTCCACCCGCAGCTCGAACATCCCGTTGGTCCGCTGGCTGAGCGCCAGTTTCTCGCCGGGCTGCAGCACCAGCCGCGTCCCGACATGATCGGGCTGCACCGGCAGCTCCCGTTCGCCGCGGTCGATGAGCACGGCCAGACGCACCCGCGCCGGCCGGCCATAGTCAAAGATCTCGTTGAGCGCCGCCCGGATGGTGCGCCCGGTGTGCAGGATGTCGTCCACCAGCACGATGTCGCGCCCGTTCACGTCGAAATCGATGCGCGTGGGCTGCATCCGCATCGACAGGCCGCGCGCCTGCACGTCGTCGCGGTAGAAGGCACTGGACAGGAAGCCCAGCGGCGACGACAGCCCCAACTCGGCATGCAGCCGGGCCGCCAGCCACGCCCCGCCCGTGTGGATGCCGATGAAGGCCGGCGCGTCTTCACCGCCCGCCGCGCCCTCGCCCTTCGGGGCATCTGCCCCGCCCTGTGCCAGGCCGTTGCAGGAAGCGCCCAGTGCGTCCTTCAGGGAATCGCGCAGACGCGCAAAGAGGGTCTCGGCATCGGCCGGCAGAGGGGTCGTCATGATCGTGTCTCGCTCAGGTACTGTTCAAGGATGATGGCCGCGGCCGTCGCATCGTCGCCCTGCGACGCCCCGCCCTTGCGGCGTCGGCCACCGCGCGTGACGTGCTCGTCGTCCTCGTCGCGCATCCGCTCCTGCGCCGCCACCGAGCTGTAGCGTTCATCCACCAGAAAGACCGGCAGCCCGAAGCGGCCTTCCAGCCGGCGCGCAAAGCGCTCGGCCAGCGCCGTGACTTCATGCGGGGTGCCGTCAGGGTGCAGCGGCCGCCCCACCACCAGCCCGGTGGGCTGCCACTCCTTCAGAAGCGTCTGGATGCGTGCAAAGCGGCCATCCGTGGTCTGCTCGGCCAGCGTGGCCAGCGGCCGCGCCGCACCGGTGAGGCTGTTGCCCACCGCCACGCCAATGCGCTTCTGGCCAAAGTCGAAGGCCAGCAGGGTCTGGACGGTGGATGTGGCGGCAGAAAGGGTCATGATGCGCTCCCGTGCCCGTTGCCCGGACGCAACGAACGCGCCATCACGGCCTGCTCCGCAGCCCGCGACGTGAAGTGACCTGCTCCTGCCCAGAACACCACAAGGCTCCCCGGAAATGCGATTCGGTTCGACGACAGCGCATTGTATCCCTGTCAGGCCGAGTATCATCGAAAGCAACGCCTGATCCAGGGAGGTCGGCCCTCTTCCTTCATACCCTCAACACGGCGAGCCCATGCAGATCGAATCCATCAAGATCCAGAACTATCGCACCTTCCGCCATGCACATCTGGATGGGCTGCCCAGGCTCGTGACGCTGGTCGGCGCCAATGGCACCGGCAAGAGCACCCTATTCGACGTCTTCTCCTTTCTGAAAGATGCGCTTGCCCATAATGTAGGCAAGGCCGTGGCCCGACGCGGGTCCATGCGGGAACTGCGCAGCCGCGACCAGCGGGGGCCCATCCGGATCGAGATCAAGTTCCGCGAGTCGGGCGGGCGCCTGGCCACCTATGAGCTGGCCTTCGACGAGCTGGATGGGCGGGTCGTCATTGAGCGCGAGGTCCTCAAGTACCGCCGCGGGCAGGAGGGAAGACCGTGGCACTTCGTCGACTTCCAACGGGGTACGGGAACGGCCATCACCAATGAATCCGCATATGGACTGGCAGGCACAGACGAACAGCGTGCCGTATTCGCGCTGGACGAGCCAGATGTGTTGGCCATCAAGGGGCTAGGCCAGTTCAAGGAGTTCCGGGTCGTGGCCGAGTTCCGCAGCCTGATCGAGAACTGGCAGATCTCCGATTTCCACATTGCCGACGCACGCCCCTCTACGGAAGAAGGCTTTGCCGAGCACCTGTCCACTCGGGGTGACAACCTGGCCCAGGTGGCCCAGTACCTGCATCAATATCATCCGGAACGTTTCCAGGCCGTCCTGGAGGCCATGAAGCGTCGTGTCCCCGGCATCAGCCATATCGAAGCGAAATCCACGGAAGACGGCCGCCTGGTCCTGCGCTTTCAGGACGGGAAATTCCACGATCCCTTCATCGCCCGTTTCGTCTCCGACGGCACCATCAAGATGTTCGCCTACCTGGTCCTGTTGCAGGATCCCAGGCCGTTTCCGCTACTGGCCGTCGAGGAACCCGAGAACCAGCTCTATCCCGATCTGCTGCCGGAACTGGCCGAGGAATTCAGAAGCTATGCCCGTCGTGGTGGCCAGGTCTTCGTTTCCACGCACTCCCCGGATTTCCTGAACGCGCTGAAGCTGGAAGAGATCTACTGCTTGAAGAAAGAAAACGGCTTCACCACCATCACCCATGCCAGTGATTCGGCCAACCTGCAGGCGCTGGTTGACGCCGGCGACCTGCCCGGCTATCTGTGGAAGCAAGGGGTCTTTGAAGGACTGAACACGTGAGCGGCCGTGTCATCTTCCTGCTGGAAGAGCCTTCCATGAAGGCCATGCTGGCAGAATACCTCCCTCGTCTGGTCCCCGGATGGATACAGGGGCAGCACTTTCTTCTGCTCCCGCACCAAGGCAAGAGTGACCTCGACAAGAGCATTCCGATCAAGCTGAAAGCATGGCAGGAACCTGGTGCCCGCTTCGTCGTTGTCCGGGACAATGACAATGCCGATTGCCTTGCCCTGAAGGCACGGCTACAGACCATGTGCGCCACCAGTGGCCGCAAGACCCTGATACGCCTCGTCTGTCAGGAGCTGGAGTCCTGGTACCTGGCCGACCCCGACGCATTGATCGCAGCCTATCCAGAGGCCCAGAAGAAGATCCGGGCCCTTGCCAAGCGCTTCCCCGACCCTGACGAGTGCCAAAAACCCTCGCACGAGCTTGAGCGGAACATCAAGGACTTCCAGAAGAACGAAGGAGCCCGGAGGCTGGGAAGGCTGCTGGATGCAGACCGGGCAACGTCGCGTAGCCTGAAGGTCTTTGCACAAGGTGTCAGGATGTTGGCCGAACGTGCCTGACGCAATTTCAGCGACATATCGTTGAGACAGCCACTCTGCCCCATCTTATTCATCAGTCTGAATCACACGCAGTTATCAAGAAGCATTACCATCCGTATCTCGGTTATTTCTGACAAACACCGTCGTATGGCCAACTTCCCAGAATGACAAAACGACCGAGCGCACCAAACAGATCAGCAAAACAAAGGAACTGAGAATAAAAATAAATGTCCTTCAAACACATACATTGACCTCTATCAGCCCGATAAGTTGATAAATCTCAGCTCATGCAATATTCCTTTCATGCCGGGCAAGTCCTTTTGAAAATACAAACCCGACAAATGCCTCTGTCTTGAGGGCGGTCAATACTTTTCCTGGTGACATGCAAACAATTGATTCTTCGGAACGGTTCACCACCAGTTCACCCCGAGTTCACTACCCGGAGAAATCGACATGAACAAAAGCACTTTCATTCCCGGCATCCTGGCCGCCATGCTGGTCGGATCCGTCGCCACTCCCGCTCTGGCCGGCGACCCGCAAACGGCCATGAACAAGGCCTCCTGCACCACCTGTCACTCGGTGGACAAGAAGATGGTCGGCCCTGCCTTCAAGGATGTGGCCGCGAAATACAAGGGCCAGGACGTCAACCAGCAGCTCTTCGACAAGGTGCGCAAAGGCGGCAAGGGCAGCTTCGGCAAGATCCCCATGCCCCCCAACAGCAAGGCCGCCATCAGCGACGACGACCTGAAGGAAGTCATCACCTTCATCCTGAAGCAATGAAGGCCTGATGGGGGAAACCGTTCCGGTTTCGTCCAGACAAAGCCATAAAAACAGGAAGGGGCAGCCTCCTCATCGGATGACTGCCCCCTTTTTTTGCGCTGCCGGCCAAAGCCGGCAGCCCTTCACCCCGACGCTCAGTTCGTCATTGCCCGGGGTGCACGCTGGCTGGCAAAGCTTCGCACGTGGCGCAGCAGGTCGTCCTCGGAGAACGGCTTGCCCAGGAACACGTCCACCCCCAGCGACAGCGCGTGGTTGCGGTGCTTGTCGGCCGTGCGCGAGGTGATCATGATGATCGGCACGTTGGCGAAGTCGGCGTGCTCGCGCACGTTCTTCGTCAGGTCGAAGCCGTCCATGCGCGGCATCTCGATGTCCACCAGCATCACGTCGGGAATCACTTCCTGCATCTGCCGCAGGGCGTCCACGCCGTCCTTGGCCAGCACGACGTTGTAGCCTTCGCGCATCAGCAGGCGCTGCGTCACCTTGCGCACCGTCACCGAGTCGTCCACCACCATCACGGTGGCAGCCGTCTGCA
>ERZ773010.2881-NODE-2881-length-9939-cov-31.883246_pt1 | contig 9939 bp, 7 predicted proteins | sample MGYA00580842_ERZ773010 | MGnify/ENA primary metagenome ERZ773010 (study PRJEB29015, sample SAMEA2737982) | human oral metagenome | biome: human oral; feature: human-associated habitat; material: dental | place: China | collected 2107 ... | reverse complement strand
TTCCGCGTCAGCCCGGCCAGCGGTGCCGACTTCTCGCTGCTGCCCATGTCCTACGGCAGCCGCACCGAAATCCTGCGCGGCCCCGGTTCGGCCATCTATGGCCAGAACGCGGGCGGTGGCGTGGTGCAGCTCCTGTCCGACGCAGCCGGTCCCGGCACCCGGGCCAGTGGTGAAGCCGGCATCGGCGGCCGCGGCTACATGCAGATGCGCGGACGCCTCTCGGGCGGCAACGACCAGATTACCGGCCGCATCGACCTGGGCCGCGAACGCGGCGATGGCTTCGATGCCACCGCCGGCGACTACCCCGGCCACCAGAACGACCAGGACAACTGGAAACGCGACAACATCTCCGGCCGCCTGGACGCCCGGCTCTCCACCGCCACACACCTGACCGTGCTGGCCATGCGCAACACCGTCAACGCCGATTTCGACGGCCTGCGCGGCAGTGCCACCGCCCTCGCGGCCAAGAAGCGCCTGGAACTGGCCGGCGTCAAGGCCGAGCATGAACTGTCGCCCGGCACCCGCCTGGACGCCAAATTTGGCCAGAGCAGCATCAGCAACACCTGGAACTACACCGACGGTGCCGACTGGGACAAGACCAAACTGCGCGAATACGGGCTGGGCATGAGCCAGCGGGTTCTGCCCAACGTGAATGGCCGGATCGCCTTCGAACGGCTGGAAGAAGGCTACGACACCCAGGGCCTGAAATCGCCCACGCGCACCACCAACGCGCTGCTGGGCAACGCCATCGGCACCTGGGGGCAGCACCAGCTGAACCTGGCCCTGCGCATGGATGACAGCAACCGCTACAACAGCACCTTCAGTCACCAGATCGGCTACGGCTACCGGCTGGCCCCCAACCTGCGCGTGGCGGGCAACCTGAGCACCGGCTACCGCATGCCGGACCTGGCCGACTACTATGCCAGCGCCGAAGGCAACCGCCTGAAACAGCAGCGCAACCAGACCATGGACGCCGGCGCCTACTGGCAGCCCGACAGCACCACCTACGCCAAGGCCGTGGTATACCGCACCCGCGTGCATGACCGCCTGACCGTGGCCGGCGACTGCACCGCCGCCGTCAACTGCTCGCTGTTCAACCTGGGCCGTGCCACCATCACCGGTCTGGCCCTGTCGGTGGGTCAGGACACCGCCCCCGGCCAGGCCTTCGACGGCCTGCGCTGGCAGGCGAACCTGGACCTCGTCAATCCGAAGAACAACGCCACCGGCCGTGTGCTACCCCATGTGGCCAAGCGCACCCTCAACGGCCAGGTGGACTACGGCTTTGGCGACTACAGCGTGGGCGCCGACCTGATGCTGAGCAACCGCCGCTTCTCCGACGAGGCCAACCAGCACCGCGTGGGCGGTGCCCTGCTGGTAAACCTGCGCTCGGCCTGGCGCGTCTCGCCCGAGCTGACCGCCTATGCGGATGTGTACAACATCGGCAACCGGCGCAACGCCACCTGGCGCTACTACAACCAGCAGCCGCGCACGGTGATGCTGGGGGTGGCTTACTCGCCGCGGTGAGGCAAGGATGCGGGGTGACGGCGGCAGGTTGCGTCGTCACCTCGCGAAGGCGCGGAGCCGCCGGAACACGAAACCGGGCGCTGGCGCCTGAAAGCGATGGTCCTGACCATGCGATGGTCCGGACCGTGTGACAGGGGTGTGGCCGGGTTCCGGATCTGTACGGGGCGATGTCCGATGTCGGGGCGTCGCCTTTTTTGTGTCCGTCGGTTTTGTCCCACCGGAATTCTGCCGTTCGGCCACGCTGGACGGGGTGCACAATTCAGGAGCCTGACGATAGCAAGAAAGAATACGGTTTCAGGCTGTTCCTGTTCCCCTCCGTCCGGTATACCCCTTGCCCCAATGGGTCAACGGCAATACCATCGCCAATAAGTAATACTTTTGGTGCACACCCATGGCAACAACCCTGACCATCAAGGGCCAGGTCACCATCCCCAAGAAGGTCCGCGACGCCCTGCAGCTGCTTCCCGGTGACGGTGTCGAGTTTGCCTTCAACGAGGCGGGCCAGATCATCATCCACAAGGCGGGGCAACCGCCCCGGAAGGCGCTGAATCAGGCCAATGCCGACCGTTTCGAAGCGGTTCGTGGCGCCGCCCAGATCAAGTGGCGTACCGATGAACTGATGGCACTGCTCCGCCAGCCAGACTGACTCCACAAGTTCCACGCCTGCCGCCCGGAAAGGCAGCCGCCCCACAGCACCGACGCCTCCCGACGTCATCCGGGAAAGGATGCGCCCCTCATGATCCTCGTCGACACCAACGTCCTGCTGGATGTGCTGGAAGATGATCCGGTCTGGGCCAGCTGGTCCATGCATCAGCTTCAGACCCAATCCATCATCCACGAACTGGTCATCAATCCCATCATCTATGCCGAACTGTCGACCACCTTCGAATCCGTCGATGCACTGGACGGCGTCATCCAGACGATGGGGCTGAAGTACCAGGAACTCCCGCGCCCAGCACTGTTTCTGGCATCCATGGCATTCGTCCAGTACCGGCGCAGCAGGGGCACGAAACACAATGTCCTCCCCGACTTCTTCATCGGGGCGCATGCAGCCGTTCATGGCTGGGCCATCCTCACCCGTGACTCCCGACGCTACCGGAACTATTTCCCCCACGTTCCGCTCATCACGCCAGACCCTGCTGTCTGACCGAAACCACCATGCTCCACATCCCCAATCTCGACACCTTGCCCCTGCTGCGCGAATCCGTCTCGATCGAATGCAAGCTGGCCATCGGTCGTGACGGCAAGGGAGCATTACCAGATGATTTCTGGCCTACCTACAGTGCCATGGCCAACACCGACGGCGGACTGGTGTTTCTGGGCATGCGCGAACGGCAGGGACGGTTCGAACCCGTGGGCATCGAAAATGTGGCCAAGGTACGTACCGAGCTGTTCAACAATCTGAACAACCGCCAGAAGGTCAGCATCAACCTCATCGGCAACGCCAATGTTCAGGAATGGGACGTGGCGGGCAAGACGCTGCTGATCATTGAAATTCCCCGCGCCACCCGCCGCCAGCGCCCCGTTCACCTGACGCAGAACCCGCTCAACAACAATACCTACCGCCGGCAGAACGAAGGCGACTTCCCCCTGCCGGATGAAGAGGTGCGACGCATGATCGCCGAGCGGGTGGAAGACAGCCGGGACAGTCGCATTCTGGACAAATTCGGCCTGAGGGATCTGGACCAGGAAACCCTGCGCGGCTACCGGCAGGTGTACCGCATCCTGAATCCGGATCATCCATGGGCCAACCTCGACGATCAAACCTTCCTGCAGATGATCGGCGGCTGGCGGGAGGATCGCCAGCAGGGTGAACAGGGCCTGACCGTTGCTGGCCTGCTGATGTTCGGCACCATGCCGTCCATTCAGGAGGCTTTGCCCTACTACATGCTCGACTACCAGGAACAGCCAGAATCTACCGACGCACTGCGCTGGTCGGACCGTCTGACGCTGGATGGCGCCTGGTCCGGCAACCTGTACGACTTCTTCCGCAAGGTCTACCTGAAGCTTACCGCAGACCTGAAGGTACCCTTCCGTCTGGAAAATGGCATCCGGCAGAACGAAACCCCGGTTCACACCGCCATGCGTGAAGCGCTGCTCAACACGCTGGTCCATGCCGATTACACCGATCGCGCCTCGGTGAAGATCGTCAAGCGCCCCGGCACCTTCCGCTTTCGCAACCCCGGCACCATGCGCATTCCGGTGGAGGCGGCCATTCAGGGTGGCGAGGCCGACTGTCGCAACCGCACGCTGCACAAGATGTTCCGGCTTGTCGGCCTGGGCGAGCAGGCAGGCACCGGTATCCCGAAAATCTTTCAGGGCTGGCAGTCGCAGCACTGGAAGCCCCCGACACTGTTCGACAGTTACACGCCCTTCAACCAGACCGTCCTGGAACTGGGCATGCTCGACCTGTTCCCACAGGACGTGATGGAAGCCCTGCACATCATGTTCGGTGATGAACTCGAGCAGCTCGGTCACGACGAACGGCTGGCGCTGGCCCTTGCTGCTGCCGAGAATACGATCAGCCACGCTCGCCTGACCACGGTCTCGTCCGCCCACCCCGTCGAGCTGACCCGAATGCTGCAACGACTCACCCAGGCAGGCATGCTGCAGGCTACCGGTTCCGGCCGTGGGACAATCTACTGCCTGCCAGGGCATGGGTTACCGACGGTGGATGCGGTTTTTGGTACATCAGGCAGTTCGGACTCAAAGCAAAGGCGCCTGCTGCCCCCCAATAACCTTGTTTCCAACGAGCCCCTCATCCTCTCGGAACAACACGCCCCGAATCAACGCCCATCGAAGCCATCAAAGGTACGTGACCAACATGGCCGACTGTGTACAGATCAATTGCCCCTGCCGGTCATCGATGATCTGGCAGCGCTTTCCCCTTTGATGCGACAGCACCTGGAATCGTTGTGCCAGCAACCACGCCAGAAGCAGCGGCTGACAAAACCGGCCATGAAAGATGTCCTGCTTTCGGTCTGTGCACACCACTATGTGACACTTGGCGCTCTGTCGTCGCTGGTCAACCGAAAACCTGATTTTCTGCGAGACAGCTACCTTTCTCCGCTGGTCAAAGAACGCCTGCTGAAGCTCGCCTTTCCTACAACGCCAACCCATGACCGGCAGGCATACAGCACTGTGGCGGTAACGAAGGCCATGACAACAGACCCATGCTAGAGCGTGTCACGGACTCACTCGACCCCGCGTTACCCCCACCCTTTCAGGCCATGGCTCACAAGGAGGCCCGTACGCCACAGTTCTGTTGACAGGACGAGGGTTCTCCCAAGACCATGCCTGCCCCCCTGTCAAAGGCCGCAATTCTCCTGTTAAGCCGTATCTGCTCCCCTGCTAACAGCCCACTGCTGTTGCCAAGCGGCATCTGCTCCCCTGTTAACGGTTCAGGATCTCCTGTTAAACCACGCACGCTCCCTTGCTAACCGTCCCTGCTCCCCTGTTAACAGGCCCTGTTCTCCTGTCAAACGACGTCCGCTCCCCTGTTAACGGACCAGGACATCAACATCAGTTGACCAAGACACTGTCACCGATCTGGTAATAACCAATGAACGGCTTGCCACAGCAGCGGCCGGCTCCGCTTGCATTGGTTCAAGACTGGAATAGAGGCATGGGCATACCGATTCCCAAGGTGTAGATTCGTCCCTCGAATCGATACCAACTCCCACCGGCCATCACAACTTCTCCACCACCTGCCTCACCGCCGGCACAGCCAGCACGGCCAGCACCACCAGCACCGTCTTCTCCCACCCGTTGAACCGCCACGTCCCGTGGTGCCGCCACTGCGAATACAGAAACAGCAGCACCCCCGGCAGGTACAGCAGCACCGAGAACAGCAGATACTCGGTACCGGCCGCGTAGACGATCCACAGCGCATAGAGCGTGGCCGCCGCCCCGATGAGCCGATACTTCACCGCCAGGCGCTGCGCAAACGACAGCTTCAGCAGGTAGGCGCCCACCAGCAGGTAGGGAATCAGGATCATCGACGTGGAGATCATCAGCAGCGCTTCGTAGCTGTTGCCCGTGCGCCAGACCAGGAACAGGCACAGCTGCACCGTCAACGTGGTGAACAGCAACGAGCCGTGCGGCACTTCATTTTTGTTGAGCCGGATGAACGACGGCGGAAATGCCCCGTTCTTCGCCCCCAGATGCGGGATTTCGGTGGCGTAGAGCGTCCAGCTCAGGTAGGAGGACAGCACCGACACCATCAGGCAGACGGTGATCAGCACCTTGCCCCAGCCGCCCACCATGTACGCCAGCACACCCGCCATCGATGGATTCTCCATCGTGGCAATGTCGGCCCGCGGCAGTACGCCCTGCGCCAGCAGCGTGATGGCCACATACATGGCCAGCGTCACCACCACGCCGATCACCGTCGCCCGGCCCACGTCGGCACGGCTTCTGGCATGCTTCGACAGCACCGCCGCCCCCTCGATGCCGGTGAACACCCACAACGTGATCAGCATGGTGTTCTTCACCTGCGTCAGCACGCTTACGTCGGGGTTGTCAGGCGTGACCAGCGAGGCGCCGGTCCAGTCGGACATGAAGACATCGGGCCTGAAGAAGTACGCCGCCAGCCCGATGAACAGCAGCAGCGGAAACACCTTCACCAGCGTGGCCACCAGATTCACCCCGGCCGCTTCCCGGATGCCACGCGCCACCAGCGCATACACCAGCCACGCCACCGCGGATTCGCCCACGAAGGCGGCCAGCGTGTTGCCCTTGCCGAACACCACCGCACCCGGCGCATCGACAAAGGTGCCGATACCCTCGAAGGCCACCACCAGATAGCCGACGATGCCCACCGTGGTGCACAGCCAGTACCCCCACGCCGAGAAAAAACCCATCAGCTCGCCAAAGCCATCACGGGCATAGGTGTAGATGCCCCCATCCAGTTCGGGACGCAGCCGGGCCAGACAGGCAAAGGAGATGCCCAGGAAGATGATGCCCACGCCGGTGATCAGCCAGCCGATCAGCAGAGCCTGCGATCCGGCCACCGCCGCCATGTTCTGCGGCAGGCTGAAGATGCCCGAGCCGATCATCGAGCTGATGACCAGCGCCGTCAGTGCGGCCAGGCCGATCCGGGATTTTTCACTCATGATGTGTTTGACAGAGAAGGAGGGGCGTCATTCAGGCACGCACCCCGTGATGGTACGGACGCAAAATACGGACGCAAAAAACAGCAGCCCTCCGGGCATGGGTACCATGCATGCTGCAGGGGGCTGGTTGCAGGGGGCAGAGGTTGCAGGGGAGGATTGCAGGCCGGCAGGGTACGGCCTCAGCCAAGGTGCTGCGCCAGCTCCCTGATGTGTTCCGGCCCGATGCCGCAGCACCCACCCACCATGTCGGTACCGGCCGCGACCCAGGTCTGTGCCCAGCGCAGATAGGCTTCGGGCTGTGTATCCTCTCGCACGCCGCTCAGTTCGCCGTTGGCATCATCACTGTTGTTGTCCTCGGTGACCAGCGCGTTGGCATATACGCCCAGCCGCAGCCGGTCGCCGCAGATGTCCCTGGCCACGCGCACGGCCGCTTCCATGATTTCGGGCGCACTGCAGTTGAAGAGCAGCGCGGCGGCCCCCAGGTCCAGCGCCAGCCGGGCGGCCTCGGCCACCGTTTCGCCCGAACGCAGCACCGGCACCTCGTGTGGCACGGCATCATCCAGCGTGAACGACAGCCAGAACGGCTTGCCATCGTTGGGCAGCACCTCTCGCCAGGTACGCGCCTCGGCCAGCGACGAGATGGTCTCGGCCAGCCAGATGTCCACGTACGGCGCCAGCCCCGCCACCAGCGGTGCTGCCAGCATGGGCGCCCGGGCCGCCTCGAACAGGTCCGGACGATATGAACCGAACAGCGGCGGCAGCGACCCCGCCACCTTCACATCCCGCCCGCTCTGCGTGGCAGCCTCCCTGGCCAGGCGGCCAGCCGTGGCAGCCAACGTCTGCGCCTCCAGCTCGAACCGGTCACCAATATGGAAGGGCACGACCGCATAGCTGTTGGCGGTGATCACCTCTGCACCGGCCCGGATGAAGTCCAGATGGGCATCGCGTACGGCCTCCGGCGCCTCGGTCAGCGCCAGCGCCGACCACTCCGGCTGGCGGAACGGCGCACCACGCCGCAGCAGCTCGCGGCCCATGCCGCCATCGAGAATCAGTACCCGGCCTGCGTTCTGCCGGCGGTCCGTATTCAATCCGCCGTCCACATTCATCCTCTGCCCACGCTCCTGACATTGTCCACAGCGTTATTCACACATTCATTCACAGGCTTGCCCACAGACTTGTTCACAGCGTCATCCCCGGCACAACCTCTGTCAGCATGATCCATGGACCTTCCATTTGTAACGTTAATCAACAATTGAGCAGTATAGCGCAGCCCTTGTCCGGGCACGGGGTTCGGAACTGACCTGTCGAACGCATCGACACATCCAGCGGATATGTCGATTTTCGGGCTCAAAATCGACACGTCGGGGCTGACATGTCGAATTTCGGGCCAAAACGCATCGACACATCCAGCGGATATGTCGATTTTCGGGCTCAAAATCGACACGTCGGGGCTGACATGTCGAATTTCGGGCCAAAAATCGACACGTTGGGGGCGATATGTCGATTTCTGGCCCCAGAATCGACATATCATGGCCCACAGGTCGATGGATTCGACACGTGGCGCCCGTTCATAACGAGCCGACACCATTCCTGCCCGGCCAGCTCCGGACAGCACGCGCCCCTCCTCCAGGCAGTACATCACCATCCGTTCCCGCCATGGCTCACAACCGCACTCTTCCCCACAACGACCTTCCGCCCCTGCCCCCTGCCGCAGAGCTGGAAACCCGTGCCGTGCTGAAACGCGCCATCGAAGCCAACCGGGTACTGGCCAACCTGCGGGGGCTGGCCGCGCAAATCCCCAACCAGATCCTGCTGATCAACAGCATCGTACTGCAGGAGGCGCGACTGTCTTCCGAGATCGAAAACATCGTCACCACCAACGATGCGCTCTACAAGGCCGACATCGACCCCGATGGCAGGACCGACCCCCACACCAAGGAGGTGCTTCGCTACCGTGAGGCGCTGAAGTTCGGTTTCGCGGCACTGAAGGATCGCCCACTGTCCACCAACCTGTTCGTGGACATCGTGCGCATCATCAAACAGCAGGACATCGGTGTGCGACGCACCAGTGACACGGCACTGAAGGACGGTACGGGGCAGATCATCTACACACCGCCGGTGGGCGAGTCCGTCATCCGGGACAAGCTGGGCAATCTGGAGCACTTCATCCACGCCGAGGACGACTTCGACCCCCTGGTGAAGATGGCCGTGATGCACTACCAGTTCGAGGCCATCCACCCCTTCGACGATGGCAATGGCCGTACCGGACGGATCATCAACCTGCTGTATCTGGTGCAGGCCGGGTTGCTGGACATCCCGGTGCTTTTCCTGTCGCGCTACATCATGGCAAACAAGCCGCAGTACTACGCCCTGCTGCGCGGTGTGACCGAACAGCAGGCATGGGAGCCCTGGGTGCTGTACATGCTCGACGCCATCATCAGTACCGCCCAGCAGACCCACGATCAGGTGACCCGTATCCGCACCCTGATGGAGGAGGTGCGTCAGCGTGTGCAGCAGGAGGCCCCCTCCATCTACAGCAAGGATCTGATAGAGGTCATCTTCCGCCATCCCTACACCAAGATCCAGTTTCTGGTGGATGCCGGCCTGGCCCAGCGCCAGACGGCGTCGAGCTACCTGCAGAAACTGGCCACCCTGGGCGTGCTGCGCCCGGAGAAGCAGGGGCGCGAGACCTACTACATCAACGATGCGCTGTTTGCCGAGCTGGCGCACTGATCTGTCGATTGCATCGACAGATCCCCCGGATATGTCGATTTTCAGGCTCGAAATCGACACGTCTGGGCTGACATGTCGAATTTCGGACTAAAAATCGACACGTTGGGGACGATATGTCGATTCCTGACCTCTGTACCTGTCTACCCGGAAGCATCCGGACAACGGTCGATCCCTGGCCCCATCACTGACATCGACCCACGCTTCCCGGCGATTCCGCCGGACCCTGATGCGCCATCCGCCCACCATCCCATCGCGGCAGCGCCGGCACATCGATGCCGAACAGGTCCAGTGCCCGGGCCACGCTGTGCGTCACGATGTCATCGACCGTCTGCGGCTGTGCATAGAAAGCAGGCACCGGCGGGAAGATCACACCCCCCATCTCCGTCACGCGGCGCATGTTGTCGAGGTGAGCCAGATTGAGCGGTGCTTCGCGCACCATCAGCACCAGCCGGCGACGCTCCTTCAGCACCACATCGGCGGCGCGGGTCAGCAGGTTGTCGCCCAAACCCTGGGCCATGGCGGCCAGCGAGCGCATCGAGCAGGGGGCCACCAGCATGCCCAGCGTACG
>ERZ773010.2880-NODE-2880-length-9942-cov-5.463841_pt1 | contig 9942 bp, 7 predicted proteins | sample MGYA00580842_ERZ773010 | MGnify/ENA primary metagenome ERZ773010 (study PRJEB29015, sample SAMEA2737982) | human oral metagenome | biome: human oral; feature: human-associated habitat; material: dental | place: China | collected 2107 ... | reverse complement strand
TTTTTAAGTCTGCTATCTGTTGTTATATTTATTTTACTATGTGTTTATAAGAAAAATCAAAAACATGTATCATTTCATGCCCTGATGTGAATGCATAATCTAAGAGATTATTTATTGTCCTTACTTCTGTTAAACATCTCTTTCATTATTATACAAAAAGCACCCTAAAAAAGGTGCTTTTTGTGTATATTTCAGAATTATTAAAATCTTATTGTCGCTGTGGCTGCTAGAGAAACTCTCCCTAAGCCTTCTTTTTTGTCATTATTATTTGCGAGTGATAGACTCCTTCCATTTTCAACATGGAGTTTCACAGCTCCCAGCCCGAAACCTAGCTGAGGACCTATCAAGAACGAACGACTCACAGCATACTGATACCCTATCGTGCTATAAAGCCCTACCGAAGAACCTTTTACCTCAAAACTTCCAAGAAGACCTAAAAAATTACTACTCGTATATTGCTGATAGCCCAGCGCTACATCCCAATAAAATTTATGTGGTGTGTCCATTTCAAAATTAGAATACATGAACGACGGCCCGATGAAGATAATTCTATCCTTCGTGCTAAGATATACTCCGCCCAGACTGGTTTCCGCAGAAGCAGAATATCTATTGAATTTCAGCCCAAGTCCCATATTAGGAGCTATTCTGTGATAAGCAGAGATATCAAAATGAAAACCTGAAGTAATTTTTTCTACATGATTTCTGAAAGGATATGTGATACTACCGTCTATCTCTGCTGTTCTCCACGCATACCCTGCACTAGCCATTATGGCTACCTTGCTTTGTTTTACATTTTCTACTTTTACTTCTACACTACTCTCTTGTGCTTTACATGGCAATGAAAATGCCGCCAAAGCAAGAATTGATAATTTTCTTTTCATGACTTATTTTAAAATTAATTTTCTGCTAATTTATACAATTTAAAATCATCCACAAACTTTATAAACAGAATTTAATAAAGTTCTCGAAGAGCATCTATATACTCATAACCCGTAAAGTCAAATTTCACAGGAACAATGCTGATATAGCCGTTCATCAGAGCTGTTTCATCGGCATCTTCGCCCTCATCCATGTTATTAAAATAACCTGTGAGCCAGTAGTATTTTTTGCCTTGTGGATTGACTCTTTCATCAAAGTTTTCCTCCCATTTCGCCTGAGCCTGTCGGCAGATTTTGATGCCTTTTATCTCTTCTTTTTTCAGTTTAGGAATGTTCACATTTAGGACTATTCCTTTTGGCATCGGGTTTTTCAAGGTTTTTAAAACTATTTCTTGAATAAAATCTTTCGCTTGGTCAAAATCCGCCTCAAAACTAAAATCCAGCAAAGAGAACCCAATCGCAGGAATGCCCTCTACACCAGCCTCCACAGCAGCAGACATCGTTCCAGAGTAAATAACATTGATGGAGGAATTCGCCCCATGATTTATCCCCGAAACCACCAAATCTGGTCTGCGCGGAAGAACCTTATCCAAAGCCAATTTTACGCAGTCCACAGGCGTCCCGCTACACGCGAAATCCCGCTGAGCGCCTTCCATTTTTATCTCCTCCACCATCAGGGTAGAATTTATCGTGATGGCGTGTCCCTTGCCACTCTGCGGAGAATCTGGCGCCACTACGACCACCTCTCCTATTTCGTTCATAAATTCTACGAGTTTTCTAATCCCTGGTGCAGTGATTCCATCATCATTCGTTACCAAAATCAATGGTTTTCTATCTTGTTTATTCATTATTATTAAAAAATTTCAACAAAAATAGATAAAAATTAGGTTTGATTTAAAATAAGGTATTAAATTTGATGGCTTAAAATTTATTTTTTCAAAATGCTAAAAAAATTATTAAAACTAAATAAAGTTTTACTTTTCGTTCCATTGGTAACGCTGATGTTCTGCTTCAATGCTCCTAAAAATGATGATGAGAGAATGCAGCTTATCATGGTAAATGTGAAGAACCTTATGGCGTATCACTACCACCCGAAACCTATTAATGATGCGTATTCGGAGGAGGTATATAACAATTATTTCGAGTCTTTAGACCCTGCGAAGAGGTATTTTCTCCAATCAGACATGGATGAATTTGCAAAGCATAAAACCAAACTTGATGACTATCTGAACGATGGAAATCTGGTCTTCTACAAACAGACCATAGACCGCCTGTACCAGCGTGTAGATGAGATAGACCAAATCACGCAGGACATCCTAAGCAAACCCATTGACCTGAACGAGGAAGAAGAGTTTATCCTTGAACCAAAACTCAAGAAATCTCCCATAGATAAGAAAGAACTCTACAATGAATGGAAAAAGTATATAAAATACAACATTCTCCAAGAAATAGAAACCATCACCAGCAAAGAAGAGGCACAGAAAGAGAAGAAAGACTCCGTAATTGCCCATAAGCTGAAGGATACCATCACAGTAAAAATTCTATCTCCAGAGGAAAAGAAAATAAAGGCAACGGAAGAGATTAAAGACCTGATTTCCCATACTTTCAAAAGATTTAAAAAGAGAAAGAAAATGGATTGGTTCAGTGTGTATATGAACGCTCACACAGAGGTATTTGACCCACACACCAGCTATTTTTCACCGAAAGACAAAGAGGATTTTGATACCAGTTTTGCTGGAAAAGTTATCGGAATCGGTGCGCAGATTCAAGAGAAAAAAGGGAATCTCTACATGGGACCTTTGGTAGTGGGAGCTCCCGCATGGAAATCCAAACAAATATCCGAAGGAGACAAAATCCTAAAAGTAAAATCTAAACCAAAAGAGGAATATACTAATGTAGTAGGAATGTTGGTAGATGAGGCGGTAAGACTTATCCGAGGCGAAAAAGGAACAGAAGTAATCCTTGTCCTGCAGAAAAAAGATGGAAGCATAAAAGAAGTAAAACTCATCCGCGAGGAAGTCTCCATAGAAGACACTTTTGCGAGAAGCGTTATCGTAAATTCGCCAAAGGGCGAAAAATATGGATATATCTTCCTGCCAAGTTTCAATGCTGATTTTGATGACCCTGCCGGCGGCAGAAAAGCTTCCGATGATGTAAAAGCAGAAATAAGAAAACTAAAAGCCCAGAATATAAAAGGAATCATCTTAGATGTCCGAAGCAACGGCGGAGGCTCGCTTACAGAAGTAGTTGATATCATGGGACTTTTCGTGAAAGCAGGTCCTGTGGTTCAGGCTAAAGACAGCTACGGAAGAATACAAGTTTTGAAAAGCAGAAGCAATGCCCCTATTTGGGACGGTCCTTTGGCAATTATGCAGAGTGAGCTTTCGGCATCGGCATCGGAGATTTTAGCTGGAGCCATGAAAGACTACGGAAGAGCTGTTGTGGTAGGTTCGCCTCATTCCTATGGAAAAGGGACAGTGCAGAATTTTATAGACATCAATCGTTTTATCAACACCAGCGAAGACCTTGGTTCTTTGAAAATAACAATTCAGAAATTTTATAGAATTAATGGAAAATCTACCCAACTGAAAGGAGTAGATGCAGACATTCCTATGAATGACCTCTTCTCTTACTCAGAAATTGGTGAAAAATATAGAGATTATGCCCTGCCTTGGGACCAGATTTCTTCTGCAAAATATGAGCCCGTAGGTTCTTTGAATATCAAATCTCTATTAGAAAACAGCCAAAAAAGATTAGCTAAAAACAGCAATTATCAATTGTTACAAGAATCAGCAAAATGGAGAGAAAGTTTGGACAAGCAGGAGAAAATCACTCTAAATCAGGCTAAATTCAACCAACTGATGAAGACAAGAAAAGAGCAGATTAAAAAATTCAAGGTTCTTTCTAAATACGATAACAAGCTGATTTTCACACTACATGCTGATGAAGCAGCAAGAACGAAAAAAGACGAAGTTTTTGCGAAAAAAAGCGAAAATTGGATAAAAAACTTGAAACGAGACTTTTATCTGCAAGAAACGATGAACATTATCTCAGAAATAAAATAAATAATTATGAGTTTAAAAGAATTTTTAGAATATCCGCTGCTTTCTATCCATACCTATACACTGCACATGTATCAGGTAATAGGAGTTGCTGTGGTGATTTGTGTCTCATACATTGTGGAGAAAATTTCTAAAAGGATTTTTTATAGGCGTTCATCACAGGCGGACAAAGGAACCAAATATGCTTTTCATAAGATTGCATATTATGGAATCATCATTGTCACTTTCCTAATCATCATGCGGATTTTAGGAGTGAATATTTCGCCTATTTTAGTGGGTTCTAGTGCGGTATTGGTAGGGATAGGCCTTGGGCTTCAAAACTTGTTTTTGGATTTCATCTCGGGGGTTATTATTTTATTAGACAAAAGTGTCCGCGTGGGAGATGTCCTTGATATGAACGGCGTAATGGGAAGGGTGGAACAAATAAGCATGAGAACCACCAAGATCCTCACTACAGACCGGAGAACCATTGTTTTTCCTAATTCATACCTTACCAAGGACAAGCTCTCTAATTACTCTTCCAATGAGTATCCTAATGCTTTCTATATAGAAGTCGGGGTAGATTACAGCACGGACATAAAAACTGCTGAAAACCTTCTTGTAGAAGCGGCAAGAGAAAACCCAGACATTTCCAAAGAACGGGAACCCTACATCAGGCTGAATGATTTTGCGGATTCTTCTCTCAATCTTAGGCTTTATTTCTTCTCCGATGACCCTTTTCATATTTCCCAAACGAAAAGTGAAATAAGAAAGTCTATTTTAGAGAAATTCAGGGCAAATAATATCATCATTCCATATCCTACCTACGATATTCATTCTAAATAAACAAAACGGGAAGAAAAAGTTTCTTCCCGTTTTGTTTTTCTATTCTACCCAATTTGCCAACTCATCTGCATCTGTTCCGTTTGCTAACGAATACTCATCTATCATTATTTCGCTGTTGAATTGATTTTTATCTATTTTCACTTTCAGTTCTCTATACATACCTATTTTATTATACCATTGTTTTATAATCCAATCGCCTTTCCTCTCATAGGTAATATATTCTTTTTCAGGACAATAACAATCAATTGTTAATTTCCCTTTCTCTATAAAACCTTCTTTTACAACAACTTTCGGCAATGCTTTTCCTTTATCATCATATGGAGTAATTTCTGCGGAAAAGTAACCAATCGCCTCGGAATGAGTTACATAAACGAATTTTAAAACATCTTCATTAAAAATTTTCACTTCATAAGCATCTTTATTCTCAAGGTATTTTTTTTCAGATGAAATTTTCCCTTTCTTGAAAATTTTTTCGCTCATCAGTCTTCCTTCTTTATATTGTTGTTCCGAAACAGCATCCCTCATCATTCCGTTATAAGGAACTCCATCTCTATAAACCAATCTGGCAAATTCTTCACCGTTTTTCTTAGAAATCACTTCTGTAACATCTTGTCCGTTTTCATCATAGAAAGTTTCGGTTACATAATCTCCATAAATCTGCTCTATTTTCACAAACTTCCCTTTGCTATATGTAGTGATAATGGTTTCCGAATCATAGGCTCCTATAGGAAACACCACCTGCTTACCATCATAAGGGATTAGTTCTGTTCCTTCCTGTTTATAAGTAAGCTCAGCTATTTTCTTTCCATTTACATCATAAGTTTTCTCCCAAGCATTTTTTCCGCTTCTTTTAAACTCTTGTTTCAGCGTTCCATTGTCATGATAAAGCTTATTTTCTATCACCTGTCCTTTCCGATATTTGGCTACGCTTGCCACCCTCATCGGCTGATAGGAATACTCCACGGAAACACCATTCATATCATCATATCCTTTGTAGGAGCCCAAGTATTTTCCGTCCTCTCCATAGTATTTGGTCTCTTGTTCTTCGTAGCCTTTTTTATAGATAATTTCATAGCGGATGCCCTGCGGAGACTTATCATAGTATATTGTTTTTGTCGGCTCAGAATTTTGAACTGTTGATATCATATTATTAACATTCCCATCCTCTATGTAAGAATAGTAAGTACCGCTGTAATTATTCCTTCCATCATAAACCAAGTCTTGCAGAAGCTTCCCATTTGCATTATATAACTTACTCTCACCGAGTAAATTACCATTTTTAAAATTTGAAACCATCTCCACCTTTCCATCTGGGAAATACCAAGTTACTTTTCCCTCAAAAACCTCTTGATTAGGCGTGTCATCCACTGCCGTTCCCTCCATCTGCAAAGCCCCGTTGATATAATAATCCTTTATCAAATACAGCTCTCCCTGCTTTGCAACTTCTCGGTAATAGGAAGCTTTTTTTTTGTTTTTAATTTCATTCCATTCACTGTCAAAATAGATGATTTTTTGAGCGTGGAAACATTGTGATACAACCAATGCCGCTACTACAAAGAAAGTTCTCATTTTTCTATTTTTTTTATTGTTAATTAATCAAATATAGCAATTTAAACATAAATTTTTTCTATTTTTGTCAAAAATAATTTAGGAATGAAAAAAATATTTGCAGCGTTATTTTTAACGATTACAACAGCGGTTTTCGCGCAACAGTCTTTTACAGGAGTTGGCGACCAAAGAGCTTATGTAGGAGCTAATTTTCAGGACAAAGGAACAGGTATCTCTGCCGGATATGACTATGGCGTCGGAGAAAGTATATCCATCGGTGGGCAGGTAGGGCTTATTCTGAGTGCTAGTAAAATAGATGGTTCTAAGGCTCAGTTTAAGGACAGAATGGATCTAAAAGTAAGATTTAATGCCAATTTAGGAAGAGTATTCAATTTTCCTGAACAAATTGACTTCTACCCAGGGCTTAATCTAAGCCTGAAAAACCTCGGAATGCATGCCGGAGTAAGATACTTTTTCCAGAAAGGATTTGGATTGTATTCCGAAATCAATTTCCCGATTGCAAGATACAAAAGCAGTCCCAAAAATTTTGATTATCTGAACAACCAATTCGCTTTCCAGATAGGAGCGGCTTTTGATTTGAACTAATCATTTCATGTTAATAATCGGGTCTTCCATTTGCGAAGACCTTTTTTATAATGCTGTATTTCAAATCTTTAAAGCTCTCTAAAAGTGAATTACTTATATTCCTGTCCAGCCTTTGTTTTTATGGACTGGCTTCCTTTTGGATGACTTATAATACCCAGCTGGCTCTGCATCCTAAGTATATTCACGATTTGTATCTTGGGCTTGACAATGCATTCCAAAACACAAGCGCCGTAAGGCATCCGCTACTGAAAACATTTTGTATTTTTCTCCAAAAAATCACCGTTTTCGTTTCAAAACCAGAATATTTATTAAATGTAATCTGCTGTTTTTCACTGGCATTGCAGAATTTATTTATTTTCAAATACCTTACAAAAATCACCAAACTCACTCTCTATCAATCGGTTCTGATTATACTTTTTTACTCTGGTTTCAGTTCCAATTTTATTCTGAGTTTCACCTTTGAAAGTTATGTTTTCAGTACAATGCTGCTACCTATATTCTTTTATTTCAATGCTTTATATCAAGACAAAAAGAATATTTCTGTTTATCTATTTTCGTTTTTAATTGGCGGAACCACCATTACCAACGGACTGAAAGTCCTCATAGTTTCCTTTTACAAAAAACCGAAAGTTTTATTAAGAAACTTATTCATTTTAAGCATTTTATCAGGATTTATTTTTTTAATATTCAGAGATTTTATCCAAAATTCCATTCTGCACAGCATGCAGTTTCTAAAATCAGGAACAAGCTATTTATCAGACATATACTACTTATTTTTAGGCGGTTCTGTGGTTTTTCCAAAACTGGAAATAGAAAATCTGATTTACGAAAATTCTGACAGCATAAACATCATAATAGGAAAATATCCCGATTTTTTATCCCTAAAAACGCTCATCATTGCTAATGTATTGTTTCTGCTTATTTTAGCTATCAAAAAGAACTTTAAAAATGCTTTTCTGCGAGTTTTGCTTATTTCTTTTAGTATTGATGTGATTATTCACTGCGTATTCCGTTTGGGACTGAATGAAGCCCATATCTTCGGCGGAAATTTCATTTTTATTTATCCTCTTATTTTAGGCTATTTACTGAAAAACAACACCAATAAAGCACTGACAATCAATATCATTATTCTTATCTTCCTTATTTATTTTGTTAATCTAAAGGATTGGCTCTTTATTTTAGAATTCGGAAAAACATTTTATCCAAAATAAAAGCCCTACTCCGCAGAGTAAGGCTTTTGCTTATTTTATCAATCCTCCTTCGTCTTCTTTCTTGTCACTGCCCAGCATATTAGGATTTTCTTTGGCTAATTTATTTCTCGTTGGGATTTTATAATTTACAGAAATCCCGAATGCACGAGTATCATTTTTACCTCTCATCAACACATTGGGTGTCTGATAGATAGAGCGCACAGCCCATTTATTCGTATTAAACACATCATTCACATACAATGAAACGCTCAGCTTGTTGTCCATGAATTTTTTTGATAAAGAGATGTCCAGTGAGTTGTTCATCGGTTCATCAATCTGTAAATAGAAATACCCAGATTTTGCTGGAAGGAAGCTGTAGTTTGCATTCAGTTTTATCCCTTTTGGTAATATAATTTGCGCTGTCGCATTTAAATACAAAAGTCCATTAGGATTGATGTTCGGAAGTCTCTGCAGCTGGTAGTTTGCAAAGAAATACAAGAAGCTGACTTTATCAGGATTGGTTCTACTCATAGAACCCATGATTTCCTTGATTGGCTTTGTGAAAATCATAAGAGGAATTGGGAATCCTATATTAAAATTATGTATTCTCGCGGAAGAAATATTTTCATTAAGCGAGGAAACCTGATCTCCACTGCGGCTTATTTTCTGTATCAGGTTATTATCCACCAAGTTCAGATTATATCCTAAAAATACATAATCAAACGCAGAAATTCTCGCACTTATATTGTCATAAATCGTTGGCTGCAAATTCGCATTCCCCATTGTTTGAATGTTACCATTTCCATAAGTATTGTTATTTGGGTTCAAAAGAGAAATACTCGGCAGACTGATTTTTTTATTATAATTAACCGAAAAATTCACTCCTCTCGTGATGTTATACTGCACGCTGGCATTTGGGAAAAAGCGGTACTGCTTGAATTTATGCAAATCATCGTATTGATGCGTAGTGCTGTTGTATGTAGTTCCGCTGATGTCATAATCTTCGGCACGAGTTCCGAGGATAAAATCCAGCTTCCCTATCGTAGTCTGCAATTCTACATAAGAAGACGCGGTTTGTCTCTGGTAGTCCAAATTGGTAATTCCTCTGCTTTCGGTAGTAAAATCCAATCTCTCGTAAAGCCCTCCAACGCTGATTTTACCTTTATCAAAGATATTGAGCGGCTGGGAAAAATCCACTCTAAATTCGGCTGTTCTCGCATCCGAGCTGTTATCCAAAACAAACCGATTGGTAGGAATTTGATTTAAAAACAAATTTTTCTGTTCAAAATCATTGTCTCTTTTAGTATAAGTGAATTTAAAATCCAATTTCCTATCCGAACCGCTAAATCTTTTTTGGTATGCTGCCGAAGCTTCATGTCTCAGCCTCATGCTTACGATTTCGTCTTGTCTATTGTAGCTCAGTCCGCTGTAAATCCCATTACTCTGAACCGCAGCATCATTATTACTATAATTCAGGTTGTAATTTAATAGCAATCTATCATTTTGACTAAAATCAAAAGTCAAAGCCGCTTTTGCAAAATACCCTCTGTTCCTTTCATCATTAAATATTTTAGAAATATTATCTACTTCGCTGTTTCTCATATATTCACGGTAGTTCTGCCCTAAATTCAGCTGCCAGCCGAACCATCTGTTTTTGGAATTGAGCAAAATAGAGTTGTTCGTTTTGCTTCGGTATTTGTCATAATTACTAAATGAGTAATTTCCAGAATAAGTCGCAGTAAGATAGCTTTTCGCTGATTTTGAAGTGATTATATTCAGAATCGCACCGCCAGAAGTCGCTGGATATTCCGCCCCTGGGCTGGTTACCACTTC
>ERZ773010.2879-NODE-2879-length-9945-cov-4.449747_pt1 | contig 9945 bp, 6 predicted proteins | sample MGYA00580842_ERZ773010 | MGnify/ENA primary metagenome ERZ773010 (study PRJEB29015, sample SAMEA2737982) | human oral metagenome | biome: human oral; feature: human-associated habitat; material: dental | place: China | collected 2107 ... | reverse complement strand
GGGGTATGCTTCCCGGCCCGGCGGGCGACGCAGCAGCAGGGAGATAGCACGGTAGAAGAATATTCAAAAAAAGGAAAAGGAAGGAAAAGAATTTTTAGTAACAGTTACTTGTTCAAAACCTTTAACTAAAGATATATGTATTCCCGTTCTTAATAAAGACAATAAGGAAGTAGGAAAACTTAATGTGGCTAAAAATGATGTTGAATATCATCTACCAGTTACAATTATTAATATGGAGGGTAATGGTATAGAGAGCAGACCTATTTCTGCTTCTGAAATGGAAAAGATTTTTAATGAAAAATCCTTTCAACAAGCATTTATAAAAACAAGTGTAAAAACGGATACTTTAAATAAAAGTATAGAAGAATTACTTTCGATAGGAGCTATAAGTTTCCTTGATGAAAGTAATAATAAGGAATTTAAAAAGAATTATAACCGTACAGAGAGAATTGTAGCGAATGAAAAAACCTTAGAGATTTTAGAAGGCATATATGCAAAACAAAATAGTAATGCCAATAAAGGGGTTAACCTTTTTGTTCTCAATATAGAAAGAGTTCAGTTTATAAAGTATATACCTAATAATTCTAATTTTAGTTCTTATAGTATTTATGAAGAATTAGAAGTTAATAGGAATGGAAATATGACCAATATATATAGGTATATTTGTGAATACTCTGATTTCCAATTTGGCAGTAGTAATAAAGGAAAATATTTTATGTTAGAAGGAGGAAAAGGGGGACAATCGAACGTCATTCCTACTAAAAAGAATTGCTGTATTGTTTATCAAGGTTATGATAAAAGAATGACCACAATACACGAGATAGGACATTTATTAGGTTTGTCAGAAATCTATAAGCTTCTAATAAGTGAAGAAAGATATGATTTTCTTAAACGAAAACAAAACCTAACAGAAGAAGAAAAAGACTACATAAAAGATTATGAGGTAATGAGGGAATACAAATATTTTACTTTCAAACAAGGATCTACTGATAACTTTGTAGATGACTATATACGTTATAACCAAGTAGAAATTCCTAAAAAATCTTTTTATCGTTGGCAATGGGGTGTTATGCAATATGAAATTAATAATTATATAGAAAAATGAAAAAATGTTTGCTTTTATATATTCTTTTAAGTGCCTTTTCTTTTGTACCAGCACAAGAGTTTTTTCCGAAGCACTTCGGTTATGAACTTACAATACTTCCTTCAGAAGAAAAAGAAGTTAAGTTAGAAAACGTTTCATTTGTTGCTATAAATGAAAGGTTTACACTTTTTGATTTCTATAAAAACAAAGTAGATTCTATACCTATGTCCTTTAAGGCAAAAATAATGTCTATAATTGAAAAAAACAATTTATTAAGAGTGGATAGATATGCGTATAGGAAAAGTAAAAAAGGAAATTCTTTATATGAAACTGAAAGTCGCATTTGGGTAGGGTATGATGATGATTATTTAAAAAAACACAAAAAAGAAATACCTTACTGGCTATCAATACATAGATATGGATTCGCAAATGCTTTTATAGCAATGGGTATTGTAGAGCAGCACAAAAACAAGTTTAAACTATGGGATAAAAAAGCAGCTGTAAAGGGATTAACTCCTATTGAAACAAAGGAAGAGGCTTTGTATTTTTTGTATTTAATGGAATATGTAGTCCCTGATGATAATTTTAATGAATTATGTGAAAAAAAAAGGAATTTATAAAATATATACAGATACAATGACACCTACTATTGTAAAAGAAGAGAAAGATTATTTTGTAACCAACCTTTTCTATTACAATGTAGTTGACGGATCACTTTTTGAGATCGTATATCAGCTTTATAAAAACGGAAAATACAACATACTTAGTAAAAAACGTATTTATATAATTTTAGCAGAAGAATGGGAATGAAATATCTTATAGCAATATGCATTTTACTCTTGAGTCATCTTGTATATTCACAAAAAGATACGATTACTATAAATCAATCTGATATAGAAATTGTAAAAAAACAAGTTTATAATCATCAAGATGTCCGAGGGAGTTATGATTTGATTAAAAAATATATTTCAAAACAGACGAACCAACCACTAAATGGTTTTTATAAGGTAATTATAGAGAAGCATTGTTTTTATACACTGTATTTTCAGCAAGGTTCAAAATCTTTGAATGAAGCTGATAATTTCAATTTTATTAGATATTACAAAAATAATAAGCTATATAAATTAGACATTTTTCTACCGCTCTCTTTTACAAGATTGTATTACTATTCTGTAGAGAATTTTGATTGTAATTTAAAAAAGATAGATGTAAAAAAGAAATATATATACGATGATTCTTTAGTCTCTTCCATAAAAATGAAGCAGAGTAAGAAGAAAAATAAAATTAAGTGGAAGTATAAAAAACAAAAGTTTATTTTCCTTTCTAATGAATTGTGTTTGTGATTTTTGCGTAGCTAATTATGAAAAGAATATCACTTAAATTAACGTCAGTTCAATATAACAAACACCGTTTTACAGCTTTATATCATAATATATTCACAGAACAATTCACCGTCAGGTGAAAATTCGTGAGATAATAAAAAATAAAGACTTTTATGCATTCATAATTTCGTGAAAATTCGTGAAATTCGTGGGAGATTATTAAATATTTCTTACGTCAAACTCACGTTAAATTAGCAATAAACCATTGCAAATCAGACAGGTAAGCCAAGTCTGCCTTGTCCTATAACTAACAATAATCCTAAAAAAATATCACAATCCGCGGGAAACTAAAAATATTAAAAACCAACAACTATGATGCGTATGCGTGTTTTTCTATGTATTTTGATAGGTTGGTGGGGAATGATGATACACGCACAATTGTTACCTCCTATCTATAACTATACCCCTTCTGAATACAAGGGGGAAAGCCAAAATTGGAAAATATGTCAAGCTGACAACAAGAAGATATATTTTGCTAACAACATAGGTCTCTTGGAGTTCAATGGGGTAGTGTGGCAGCGTTACCCTTTGCCCAACGGAGCCATTGCTCGTGCAGTAAGTGCCAAAGGCAACACCCTTTATACCGGTGGTTTTGCTGAATTTGGCTATTGGCAACCTAACAAATTCAACGAACTGCAATACACCTCTTTAAGCAGCCAATTAAACTCCGCCGATATAGAAGATGAAGAGATTTGGAAAATCATCTTTTCCGATCGCTGGGTATTGTTCCAATCGCTACATAAAATCTTTATTTACGACACTCAACAACAGAGCTTTAAGATAATTAGCGCTACTCATCATCTACCTAAAATCTTCAAAATAGGTGAACATATCTATTTCCAAAAGATGAAAGAAGGCTTGTTCAAGCTCGTCAATGGTGAAGAAGTATTAGTTACTGATCATCCTCTCTTTCGCGAACATATCCTCATCAACCTGCTTCCTCAAAAAGAACACTTTCTTTTCGTTACTCAAGACAAAGGAATTTACGAAGGTACGCCTACCCAAATTGAAGCGTGGAAAGTAAGCGCTTCTCAATTGATTAACACCCTCAATATATATAGTTGCGAGCGACTAAGTGACGGCTCATTGGTGTTAGGGACTATTGCCAAGGGCGTGTATAGAATTTCAGCTAAGGGTGAGCTTTTGGAACATCTGCAACAAAAAGAAGGCTTGCAAAACAACACTGTACTCTCTATTTTCGAGGACAAAGAACACAATGTATGGCTGGGGTTAGACAATGGTATCAGTATGGTGAATTTCTTTTCACCTTTCCGTTTGTACAAGGATTACGAGGGACAACTCGGGGCGGTCTACACCTCCATCGTACATCAAGGAACCTTGTATTTGGGTACCAATCAAGGATTGTTTTACACCCCCTTCCCTTTGCATTCTAATAGTAAATTCAGTCTTGTTGAGGGAACTAACGGACAGGTATGGCAACTAAAAGTAGTGGAAAATACACTGTTCTGCGGTCATAATTCGGGTACGTTTATCATAGAGAATCACCAAGCTACCTCTATATGTAACCTATTGGGTACGTGGGATGTAAAACCTATAGCAGGACATTCTAATTGGCTCTTGCAAGGCAATTACGAAGGTTTGCATTTGCTTGAAAAGAAAGATGGGCGTTGGCAGTATCGCAATAAAATAGAAGGATTCAATGTGTCGAGTAGATTTTTTGAGTTTATCTCACCTACCGAACTGTTGGTAAGCCACGAGTACAAAGGGGTCTTTCGCTTGCAACTGAATGATGATTTTACCAAAGTAACCCAAGTACACAAAGAAACTTCTGCCCCAATGGGACGCAAGTCGGCAATTGCCAAATACCGCAATGAGATTTGGTATTTCACCGAAAAAGGCTTGTTTAAATACAACACTACAACGCATAAATTTATACAAGATGAAGCCCTTACACAGCAGCTATTCCACCAAGATAGTTACCTATCGGGTACGCTTGTACAAGGCAAGGACGAGGGCTTGTGGGCATTTACTCAGCACAATATCGTAAAGATAGCACAAGGCAAACTCGACAATGTTCCTCAACTGAAAAAAATGCCTCTCTCAGCATCGTTCCGCAAAGACCTCGTTGGCTATGAAAATCTTTATGAATACCGCGAAGGCGACTGTCTGTTGGGTACTAGCACGGGCTTTATGAGCTTTGTGTTCAACCAAGTAACCCATACCCCCTACGAGGTGCATATAGAACACATTGCTAGCAGTAGGGTAGAGGGGGCTTTGCGTGCTATTGCCTTAGATACCAAAGAAATAGAATTTAATCACACCGAAAACAACTTCACTTTTAGTTATAGTGTGCCTGCTTATTGCGGTATGTTTCCCTCAGTATACCAATATAAACTCAAAGGACTCTATGAGCATTGGAGCGACTGGAGTGAAGAGGCTACGGTGCGCTTTGAAAACCTGCCTGCTGGCGATTATACTTTCTTGGTAAGAGCCAAAGTAGGTGATGCTGTCTCTCCTAATACCGCCTCTTTTCATTTCGTGATTCGCAAACCTTGGTATGCCACCAATGTGATGATAGTCTTTTACATTGCACTTCTATGCGGATTGCTCTTGGTGGTGCATCGCGTGTATAGAGTGCATTACAAGCGTCATAAGAAAAAAGTAGAGCAAGAAAAAGAAAAAGAACTCGCCCTGATGCAATTAGAGAACGATCGCACCGTGATGCAACTGCGCAATGATAAACTCCAAAGCGAAGTAGAGAGCAAAAACCGTGAGCTGGCGGCAACTACTATGAGCATAGTGCGCAAGAACGAACTGCTGATGAGTATCAAAGAGGCTCTTTTGAGCAGTGGTAATGACAAAGAAGTGCTACATATTGTAGACGACAATATCAATAGTGAAGGCGATTGGGAACATTTCCAAGAAATTTTCAACCAAACCGACCGTGATTTTCTCACCCGCCTCAAAAATCTCCATCCTGATTTAACCCCCAATGATATCAAACTGTGCATTTACTTGCGATTGAACCTTTCCAGCAAAGAAATAGCCCCATTGCTAAATATATCTACCCAAAGTGTAGAAATCAAGCGTTATCGCCTCCGCAAAAAGATGCTTTTAGAACGCAATCAAAACCTCACCGATTATATTTTAAAACTCTAAAATTATCACTACACTTTGCCAAAGTCCTTAGACTTTGCCAAAGGCTATTTCACATTCTATCACCTATACATTACCTATACAACCCCGTTTTTTAACAGATACTTTTACTTGTTTTTTACCTTTACATTCACTTTGTAGAATATTTATAAACGTACTATATTACAATCAATTAAAAAATGAAACTTATCAATAATCAACTATACAAATCTAAAAAAATAACCCTTGTATATTTTTTGTATAGGTAAAATCTTTTGTGTGTTGAAAAATTGCGTTTATATTTGCGCTGTAATTAAAACATAAACCAAAAGAAAGAAAAAGCAATATATATGAAAACATTTTTCTTACCTATTCTACTGTTTTTATGTACAAGTTTGGCAATGGCTCAAACTTATCGCATAAAAGGAAATGTGAAAGACGCTACAGGTACTCCTATGATAGGGGTTTCAGTAGTGGTCAAAGGCACTTCACACGGTGTCTCTACCGATTTTGACGGGAATTTCACCTTAGAAAATGTCAAAAAAGGTCAGTTGTTAGTTTTCTCTTATGTAGGCTACACTACCCAAGAGAAAATGATAGCCAATGGCAATCCGCTAAATATCATTTTAGAAGAGGATACCCAAACCCTCGGTGAAGTGGTGCTTATTGGGTATGGCACTCAAAAGGTAAAGGACGTAACGGGTTCTGTATCAGTAGTGGATGCTAAAACTATCGACGACCTCAAACCGGTAGATGCCGCTACTGCGCTGCAAGGTACTACCTCAGGGGTGAGTGTAAACAAGGCTTCAGGCTCTCCAGGGGGTAAAATCAACATTCTCATTCGCGGGGTGAGTTCTAATGGTAGCAACGAGCCTTTGGTAATTATCGATGGTTATGAAGGGGCTCTCAACAGTATCAACCCCGAGGATATCGAGAGTCTTACTGTACTAAAAGATGCGCAAGCAGCTATCTATGGTATCAAAGGAGCCAATGGGGTAGTGCTCGTAACTACTAAGGGCGGACGTAAAAATACTCCTTTGGAAGTGAAAATCAGTTCGTATGCAGGTATCCAGCAAACTACCAAAAAGTTGGATTATATGAACGCCACTGAGTATGCTGCTTTGCTCAACGAGAGTTATGCCGCCAATGGTCAGCCATTACCTTTTGGCAATTTAGCTGCTTTAGGTAAAGGTGTCAATTGGCAAGATGAGGTCTTCAAGAATACGACAATTTCCGATGTAACTGCCAGCATCTCTGGCGGTGGTGAGAAATTCAGCTATTACTTTGGTGCTTCTCACCTTACTCAGGACGGTATTGTCGCTCCCGAAAAATCTAACTTCAAACGCAATAATGTGAAAGTGAGTTTAGGTGCCGATATCACCCCAAAACTCAAAATGAACTTCACAGCCAACTATTACAACAACAAGCGCAAAACCATTGAGGAAAATGGTTTGGGTGCAGTGCTCTTCAACGCTTTGAACTTCTCACCTACCTATAAATTAGACGACGAGGATTTAACAGGCTTCTTGGGCAATGAGGTGATCAACCCTTTAGCACAGATTAAAAATACTTATAATCAGTACGATGGCAATGGTTTGGAAGGTAACTTTCAGTTGAGTTATAATCTTATTGAGGGCTTAGACCTCACTTCACGTATCGGTTTTAAAACTTATAACGATGAGAAAAAAGATTTCCAACCGCTGAGCTTCTTTGGTACAGGAAAAATTTTCAACCGTAGCCGCAGTACAGTAACGCAAGATAAGAATGAAACTCACGCTTATACGTGGGAAACTTTCGCTACTTATAACAAAACTTTCTGGAAAAACCACAACACTTCACTCACTCTGGGTACCAGTGCACAACGCAATTGGGGCAGCGGCTTGAGTGCTACAGGCTACGATGTGCCTAACAACTCTTGGGATTTTGCCGATATTGGTCTCACCACTGGTACGAACAGTAGCAAAACGAACAATTCCTATGTAAACGATTCGCGCCTTACTTCTTTCTTTGGTCGTTTGCAATACGATTATAAGAGCAAATACCTCCTATCAGCAATGTTGCGCCGTGATGCTTCTTCCGATTTTCCCAAAGATAATCGCGCCGACTTGTTTTCATCAGTAACAGCAGGTTGGAAAGTATCCGACGAAAGTTTTCTAAAAGATAGCAAATGGATAGACTTCCTTAAATTGCGCGGTAGTTATGGTACACTCGGTAATAATGCGGGTAAAAACCTCTATAAGGCGATTTTAAATGGGGAAGCCGTGTATGTGTTCAACGGACAAATAGTGCGCGGTACTGCTGTGGGCAAATTGCCTAACCCAAGTGCCAAATGGGAAGTAGCCGAAAAGTTAGACGTTGGTTTTGACTTCAATACGCTCGGCAACCGCTTGTCGTTAGTGTTTGATTACTTTATAGAAAAACGCAACGATTTGCTCATCTCTAATTTTCCAGTATCAGGAATTATAGGTACAGCTGCACCAGGGGCTTCAAACCCTACTGTGAATGCAGGAAATACTGAGAATAAGGGCTTTGAGGTAGCGTTAGGTTATAGAAGTGATGTAACCAAACCTTTCTCTTGGGGCTTCAACTACAATATCACCCGTTTAGACGGCAAAGTGCTGTCAATCAATGGTGATGTGATTCCTGAAGGAGGGGCTTTCAGCGTAGGTCAGTTAGCACCTGCACGTATGGAAGTGGGGCAACCTATTGGCTACTTCTATGGTTTGCAAGCCGATGGTATCTTCCAAAATCAAGCTGAGGTAGATGCGCACCCTTCACAACTTGCTTTGGGGGCGCCTGCCAAACCTGGTGACATTCGTTATAAAGATGTAAATGGCGATGGAGTCATCGATTTTAAAGACCGTACTTATTTGGGTAAACCTACCGCTACTTACTATATGGGATTGAATCTCAATGCGAAGTATAAAAACTTTGACCTTTCTACCTATATGTATGCCGAGCTCGATAAAGAGATGGTGCGCAACTACGAGCGTTCACAACCTAACGTAAATCGTCAGCGTTTGTACCTCGATCGTTGGCGCGGTGAGGGCACCAGCAATAGCGTGCCTCGCGTAACCACAGGGGCGACTACCAATAATTTGTTCTCAAGTTTCTTTGTTGAGGATGCCTCTTTCTTGCGCATTCAAAACATACAGTTGGGCTATTCTATCCCTACATCAGTATTAGAGAGTGTGAAAATGAAGAGTTTCCGCGTGTATTTTTCAGTAAACAATGCCTTTACTTTCACTAAGTACAAAGGTTATGACCCTTCAGCGACCTCTGGCGATGCCATTGGTGGAGGTATCGATTACGGCTTCTATCCACAAGCCCGTCAGTTTATCTTAGGATTTAATACCTCATTCTAAAAAGTCGTTCTATCTAACAGCAAAATTGCCAATCCCATCAGCGTAAGCTGAAATTCGTGCAATTCGTGCGATTCGTGGGCGAAAAAACTATCAGCGTAAGCTGAAGTTTGTGGGCTGTTCTATAACATATAAAAACATAAACAAATGAAAACGATATACAAACTACAGAAATGGACAGTAGGGCTAATGCTCCTCGCTTTTGCCCTTGCTTGCTCCGATGATTTTCTCGATAAAACCAAACAGTACGAGATAAATTCTGAAAGTTACTTCAATTCTAAAGAAGATTACCAAAATGCGCTGATTGCAGCCTATGACTTGTTGCATTCTACGTATATAAATGTACTGATGGGTGAAATAGCCTCCGATAATACGCTTTGTGGGGGTGAAAGTGCTTCCGATGTACCTGGATTCCAACAAATAGACCAGATGATTCACACGCCTATCAATAGCCAACTCAAAAACTTGTGGGACTGGATGTTCGCAGGCGTGAACCGCTCGGCTTATATTTTGGAATTCCAAAACAAAACTGCTTTTGAGGGCAAAGAGATGATTATTGCCGAAGCACACTTCCTCCACGCTTATTACAATTTTGAACTCGTGAAATGGTTTGGGGCGATTCCACTTAAAGAAAACAAACGTTTTGAACGCGGCGACGAACAAAAAATACCTCGTTCTCCCGTGAGTGAGGTCTATGCTGCTATTGAGAAAGACCTTTTGGCTGCCATTCCTCACTTGCCTACAACACCCCCCGATGGTCAAGTAGGGCGTGCTACCAAAGGCGCTGCTCAAGCACTACTCGGCAAGGTGTATTTATACCAAAACAAGTTTGCCGAAGCTGCTCAAATATTAGAAACTGTGATACACAGCAATACTTATTCTCTCGTAACCGATTATGCTTCTATATTTGAAAAAGAAGGTGAAAATGGCGCTGAATCAGTATTCGAAGTACAATATTCCGATGCCGAAGGTGCTGGTTTTGAGTGTTTGCAATGTAGTGAAGGGAATGTGGCAGTAGGGT
>ERZ773010.2870-NODE-2870-length-9959-cov-3.069265_pt1 | contig 9959 bp, 10 predicted proteins | sample MGYA00580842_ERZ773010 | MGnify/ENA primary metagenome ERZ773010 (study PRJEB29015, sample SAMEA2737982) | human oral metagenome | biome: human oral; feature: human-associated habitat; material: dental | place: China | collected 2107 ... | reverse complement strand
GGTCAGCTTCTTAATCACGCGCTCATTTGTCTTAAGAGAGGCCTTGAAATAGACGGGTTCCTCCGGAACGCGTGCTGGTCTGCACGGGGGCCTCTTATGCCGGCGAGGTCATGCGACAGCTACCGCGGTTGATCCCGGAGAATCTGCTGGGTGAACCCGAGGGCCGCGACTCGCTCAATGCCGTTGCCTGGCCTGCCGCGGTGCTGTACCGAGCCGATCCCCATGCGGTGGTCGCGATGGTTACCGCCGATCAGTTGATCGCGCCGGTCGGTAATTTCGTTACCGCCCTGACCGATGGCTTTAGATTGGCCGAGGCCGACCCCAAGGCGTTGGTCACCTTTGGTATCGTGCCAACCTCACCGCACACCGGATATGGATACCTGAAACGCGGCCCGGACGTGTTGGGTCACGTGGCGGCAAGCCTCGTCGAGGAGTTCAAGGAGAAACCCGATCGCGCCACCGCCGAGGCCTATCTGGCATCGGGCGACTATTGGTGGAACTCCGGCATGTTCGTTTGGCAGGCAGGTACGCTGCTGGCCCAGTTGAGCATCCTGCTCCCGGCAACGCACGCCAAAGTATTGGAGCTGGCTGATCACCCCGATCGGCTGGCGGCCATCTACCCCACCCTCACCAGGATATCTGTCGACTACGCGATCATGGAGCCCGTCGGACGCGGCGAAACCGACGCCCATGTCGCGGCGATCGGGCTGGAGATCGATTGGGCAGATGTCGGCAGCTATTCGGCGCTGCATGAGGCGTTAGCCCGAGACGAGCACCAAACGGCCCGCATCGGCTCCGCGGTCAGCCGGGAGGCCGCGGGCAACCTGCTGGTGAACACCGAACCGGGCAGCGTGGTCGCGGTTCTCGGTCTAGACAACATCGTGGTAGTGCGCACCGCCACAGCCACCCTGGTGGCACCGCTGGCGGCTGCCCAGCGGATAAAGGCGTTAGCCGAGCAGGTCGCCGTCGAAGTATCGGCCGAGTTGGCCTAACCGGGAAGGACAGCTATGGCGGATTTTTTGCGCCGAATGCGCGAACCGCTACTGCTGGCGCTGCTGGTGGCTAGCGGGCTGTTGTTGCTGCTGTGGCTGGCGGAGTTCGGCATTTGGATACGTGGTTTTTCCGGTTCCGGTTTTCCGAGCGGCTCTACCGAATACACCGGTTCCGCTGCCCCCGGATTGGTCTGGCTATTCGCGATCGCGATCGCCGCGATTTGCTGTCTGATTCCGCCCACACCGCACGCCCGGTGCCTCATTGCCGGTGCCGCTGTTTTGACCAGCGGCATTGCCGGTATATCGCTGCTGCATTGGGGCCTGGGGATGTCGGGCGGAGTCGCCCCGGCGGAGCTGCCGGCCAGACTCAGCCGGTTGATTGAGGCTCTGGTGGGCCTCGGATGTGCCGTCATGCTGTGGCGGTTGCTCGCGGTGGTGCATGCCGAGCGATCCCGGTTGGCCGGGACGACGACTCCGCAATCCAAGCCAACCGGCACCCAGCCGGTTTGGGATCCCCTGAAAGCGGTTGGCCGGCAATGGGCACGAGCCGGGGATGCCGCTTCCGCTACGCCGAATGCTGCTTCGTCGGGGGTGGATGCCGGCGCTGGGTTGCCGGGATCGCCGGCTGTCCCCCAGGCCGAGTCCGGCCCGGAGGAGCCACGGCTGGCTGCCGATCGCCTGCAACCGGAGACCGATTTTGAGCAGCCGCCCGGTCATAGCTCGCGCTTGGCGGAGCTATCCCCGGCGCCGCCCGTCAGGCGCACCACATGGTCCCGGGGCGGGATCGCTCCCGAGACCGGAGAGCCCGCCCCGCCGGCTGCGGCACCTGGGATGGGCGTCCGTCTTGGCCAAGGAGACGCCGGGACCTCATCTCGGCCTTGGCTGACGGCCGGGCAGACCGCCGAGGGTAAATCCGCGGCCGCGGATATCCCTGTGGCCCAGGCCGGCAGTGCGGTGCCGCGACCGGCGCCGGATTGGCGGCCCGCGCAGCGTACTACCTGAGTTCTTGAATACCACTTTGGTAGTGGATTTGTGAGAATTCCGGCAACTTGACGTATGGGTAACTACAGGAGTGTAATTTTCACCTGTAACCAATTCGCAACGGGGGCCGTATGTTGGTCGAGAGGAGTGAAGATGCAAAGCATGCTGACACTCGTCGACTTCATTGACGAGGGTGCATTGGCATGGCAGGAACAGGCACTGTGTGCCCAGACCGATCCGGAGGCATTTTTCCCGGAAAAGGGTGGTTCAACCAGGGAAGCAAAACGAGTGTGCAGCACCTGTGAGGTACGTGCTGAATGTTTGGAATACGCACTCGCCAATGATGAAAGATTTGGAATCTGGGGCGGTCTTTCGGAACGGGAACGCCGTAAGCTCAAGCGACGCGCAGTCTGATCGGGCCTGCGCCAATCGTCGTGCACGGGTAATGTGTTTGGGTGATGGTAGGTCCAGAAGAGATGTGGGCCTGGGCCCACGAAGAACCCGAACAGCAAACCCCCGAGGTGGATGCCAGCAAGGTGCTGGCGGTCCTGGTCGCACATAATGGCGATCAATGGTTGCCGAGCACCTTGGCCGCTCTCGGCCGGTCAGCCGACCGGCCCGGGTGGATCATCGCCGTCGATGCAGGGTCCACCGATATGACGCGTCGCCTGCTCGAACAGGCTGTCCGCGAGGGTGTGGTGAACCGAATCGTGCTCGGCGATCCGGCTGAGGGCTTCGGTCATGCGGTCAACATGGCCGTGCTCGTTGCCGAACGTGAGGGCTTCCAGGCAGAGCTGCTGTGGCTGTTACACGACGATTCGGCACCCCGTAAGGATGCGTTGGCCGAGTTGATCCTGGCGATCCACACCGCGGACCGCGATGGCCAGTATCCGGCCATAGTGGTGCCCAAGCTGTTGCACCCAAAACGACGCAATCATCCCGATCAGATGAGCGCGGTAGGGGAGTCGATCGCACCTTCCGGTATCCGAGTGCTCACGGTGGAGTCCGGCGATATCGATCAGCACCAGCAGGAACCCGCGAGAGTATTGGGTGCCTCCACCGCGGGCATGCTGATCGGCATGCCCGCCTGGCGAGAACTCGGCGGTCTCGATCCGATGATCCCGCTGTTTCGCGATGGGGTAGAACTCGGATGGCGGGCCAATACCCACGGCATGGTGGTGCGCACATGCCCGACCGCCTCCATGCGTCACGTGGAGGCGGGTCGGGTGGGGCTGCGCGACAGTCGGCTCGCTCCCGACTCCGCGCACGCCGACATGGTGGCCGGCATGTCCGTGGTGGTGCTGCACTCGCCGCATCCGCGGCGAACCATCGCCCGGCTCTATCTGCAGGCGCTGGTCAACGCGGTGGGTTATCTGCTTGGCAAGTCGCCGAGTCTGGCCTTGGGCCAGTTGCGGGCCGTTATCGCCTTGTCCCGCAGACGTCCGGTGTTGATCGAACGGGTTCGCCAGCGCGCCGTAGCGGCCGGCTCAGCCTCGTTGCGCGGCACGAGTTCCTCGCCGGCTCCAGAAGCCGCCGATGCCGGCGACCCGATGCCTACCGGTCTGCTGCCGGACCGCGGGTGGGGTATCCGCCGGTTTGCCGAGTCCATTGCCGGGCGCATCAGCGACTACTACTACGATCTGCTTGAGGACGACGATCAGGGTGGCATGATCGACGAACTCACCGGCGATGACTTTGCCGGTGGGCGCAGGCAGGTCAGACTGCTGTCGCCTTCGATCGTCGGGATGGCGGTCATGGCGGTAATCACTTTGATCGCGTCCTGGCGGCTGATCGGTTTCGGGGTGCTTAGTGGCCCGGCATTATCGCCGGCGCCGGAGACCCTAGGGGCCGCCTGGGCCGGCTGGGCACAGACCAGCCCTGGGCTGCCGGGGGCGAATGCTCCGTGGCTTGGGTTTATGGCTCTTGGCTCGACCATCGCGCTGGGACAGCCGGAGCTGTGGGCAAGCCTATTGATGCTGGGGGGGCCGGCGCTCGCCGGCTTTTCAGCCTTCCATTTCCTGCGGCCGGTGAGTGGCCAGGGCTGGTGGACTGCCATCCTGGCCTGTCTGTGGGGCTGCCTGCTGCCCGCATCGGGGGCCCTCAACCAGGGTTCCCTGGACATGGTCATCGTCGCGATCATGTTGCCGGTGCTGGGGGTTTCGTACCGGCGGTGGTTGAAGGCAGCCACCCAGGGCGCCGAGGGCTGGCGAGCCCCGGCTGCGGTCGCGCTGGTGGTATCGGTGCTGGCCAGTTTTGTGCCGTTGTTCTGGGCACTCGGCGCGCTGGTCTCCTGCTGGGTTTCCTGGCGGCGGCGTGATCCGCGGGGTGCCCTGGTGGCCTTGTTCGGCCCCCTGGCATTGCTGGGGGAGTGGCTGCCCCGCCTGATCGCCGACCCGGGACGATTCCTGGTGGGATCCGATCCATTGATCCGGCTGGCCGGCAATGCGCCCGGGGCGCTGCGCGTACTCACCGGTGGGGCCAACTACCCGGTCACCCCGCTCGGGGTGGGCATTGTGGTCTTCGGCGTCCTATGGGCGGTCGGTTGCTATGGGTTGTGGCGCGCCCGGCATATTTCTGCCGGCCTGCGTCTGCTGCTGGCTGCGGGTATCGTCGGTGGGCCGGTGATCGCGATGGTTATCAGCCGGTTCGTGATCACCGTCGCCGGTTTCCAGGTGCGTCCCGATGCGGCATCGTGGGCGCTGTTGGGGTCGATGTCGCTGCTGTTGGCCGCTGCCTACGGCATTGGGCGTCCCCCGGAGCGTTCGGTGGACGATTCGGTCGAAGACCTTGCCGATCAGGCCCAGGACGTTCGTGTGCGCAACATCCTTGGTTGGATCCTGGCGTGTGCCACGGTGGTTGCCGCGATCTGGTGGATCTTTGGGGGTACCAGCGGACTGCACCGGCAGACAGCGGTGCTGCCCACCTACGTCACCGGGGTGCAGGAGTCTTTCCGCGCCACCAGAACGTTGGTGATCGATCTCACCTCGGGTACCGCGCAAATCAATCTGGCCGCGGCGAGCAGTCCCACCTGGGGCAACGGCGAGGAACTGGCCTTGGCTGTTGACCAGCGGGCCTATGACGAACTGCTGCAGATCAGCCAGCAGTTTTCGCAAGGGCAGGCATCCGATGACCTTGCTCGGCGAATGGCCAGGCTGGCAATCGGTCATGTCTGGCTGCGCGGCGCCACTGCGGAGGCCATAAACAATTTGTCCAGTTCGCCGCTATTAGGTGTCGCCGAGGTGGACGCCAGCACCGTGGTGTTCACCAATACGATCCAACCCAGCCAGTTCGAGCTTCGTGTTGGCGAAACCGAGAACTCGGTAACCGATCCGGCTATCACCGAGCCGGATCGGTCGGCGATCGTGCTGCTCAGCCAGCCTGCGGATCACAATTGGCGGGTCAGCATCGGGGGTGAGGAATTGCCAAGGGCCGATTCCGGGGATTGGCGGCAGGGCTTCGCCACCGAGGGACGCACCGGTGAGATCCGCGCTTGGCGGAGCGTCGATTGGGGCGGTGTCCTATTGCAGTGCCTGGCTCTGGGGGTCTTGGTCTTGTTGGCCGCCCCGGCGGCGCAACGCGCCCACGCGCCCAGGCGCGCTCTGACCAAACACCGCAAGCGTGGCAGGGCCGCCGGTTCCTCGGGAGGACACGTCGATGAGTCCACGCCGTGGTCTATCCGCCGATGACGAGGGCAACGCGCGCCCGGGGCTGAGCCATCCGAGCGGTAGCGTCGATTGGCGTCGTCGTCTCGTGACGGGCGAGCCAGCCGGCGAACGGCCGATGACTCGGGCAGCCCAGAACCGGCCAGCTGCCGGACCGGCCAGAGCCAGCCGGCGGGCGGCACCCGACGATGAAACGGACCTCGAACCACCGGTAGCGCGACGGCCCACCCGAGCGGCCGTGGCGGACGATGACTTTGATGACCAGGTAGCGCACCGCCCGATGACGGCTCCGCAGACCTCACCCGTGCCGCGGGCAGTCATGGGCGCCCCGCCTCCCCGCCCCGGTAAGAGCGGCCGGTCCCAGCCGGTGGCCGGGACCCGTTCCGAAGCGACGGCAGCCAGAGCGAAACCGGCCCGGGATCTCAGGGCTTTGGCGCGAATGCGCAGGGAACGACGGCTTCAACTGGCCGGTGCCCTAACGGTGGCGCTCGGTATCGTGGCTACGTTCGCGGTGGGGATCTTCCTGCGGGCAGAAGCCGGCCCGGTGCCCCGCACGGTACCGTTGGTGACCGCGCTCAGCCAAACCTGCCCGGTGTCGGGGGCGGCGGCGGGCACCCTGCTGGTGAACAGTTCCGCGGGCGATATCCGGCTTCGGACGGTCGGCACTACAGAGGTTAGTCAGGTGGCTGCTCCCCTGGAGAAACCCAGCGAGCCCAGTCCCTTGGTGGTCAGCCCAACGCAACCCCAGGCCACGGTGACCGGCGGCAATATGGTTCGAAGCAACGGCCGATTGTGGTGGGGTGGTTGCCGTGCCGCGGTGGCCGACCAGTACGTTCAGGTTCCGGGTGGTAATCGGGCTAAACTGATCGTCATCAATTCCGAGCCGGAGCCGGCACTGATCGATATCACGATCACCGGTCCGGATGGGGAGATCGCAGCCGAGAGGTTGCGGGGCGTGACCCTGACGGCGAACTCCCAGTTCGTCTTGGATCTATCGGAGTATTCCAGCGATACCAACGCATTGGGTATCCGGGTGCGCAGCAGTCTCGGCCGGGTGCTTGCGCTTGGGGAAGTGAACGCCGATGCCGGTGCGGACTTCGTTGCCAGCACCTCGCAGGGCAACCATACGTTGATCGGCGCGATACCTGCCGATCCGCGTAATGAGCGACTGGTGATCACGAATCCCGGGACTGGCCGCAATGTGATCCAGATCGAGGCGATCACCGAGGCCGGGCGCTTCGTATTGCCCGGCTTCGAAAGCCGGGCGCTCAATGCGCAGGCCACCGAGTCTATCGATCTAACCGAGGCTCTAGGCGGTCTGCCTGCCGGCCTGGTGATCACCTCACGTGACCCCGTGGCGGCCACCATGGTGATCGAGGCCCACCAGGATCTGGGGTTCGCCCCCGGCCAGTTACTGAACACGCTGGTGGCGGGGCAGGCCCTGATCAGTGTGGTACCCGACTCCGGAGTACTCCAGGTCACCAATCCGAGCAATACCGATGCCTTGGTGGTCGTCGACTGGGGCGAAGGCCAGGCCCCAACCACCGACTCGGTGCAGGCCGGAACGGTGGGTATGTTCAATGTGCCGGGAGGCGCGCGGCTGGCTCAGATCAAGGCCACCTCGCCCGTGGTGGCGGCTCTGCTGCTGGCCGAACCGGATGCCAGCGGTTTCGCCGTGGAGCATATCTACCCCAGCGGCCGGGCGAAGGCCAATATGCCGATGGATTTCGACTTCGGGCTGGGACGCTGACCCGACGGCCCGCTCGGTCGAGGCGATGGCCTGGGAAGACAGGCGATACTCGTTTAGGGCCGGGCGGTGGGCGCGCCGGTTCGCTATCGGTGCGCCCACCCCTGGTCGGTTTTCGCAACGCAACTGGACCGCTGGCCGGCGCGGTGGGCCCGTGCCGGCCAGCGCTTAGATCGTGGCGCTGAAGCCGCCATGGTGAAGCGATCGATTTCCTCATTCATTTGTGGCTCCCTGGTCGGACTGGTCACCGGAGGTTTCCTCGGCTGCCGATGCCCGGGCGGCAGCGATGAACTCGATTGCCTCGGCGGCGATGCCATGGGGGCTCGAATAGGTGTTTCGCCTAATGGCTAGGGAATTGGTGGTGGCGGGTGCCAGGAGTTGTCTGGTGAAGGCCTCCAACCCCACCCGGCCCGAGTAACCGGTCATCGGGGCAGCCCGGAGGACCGCGGCGATGTCTATCGAGCCGGCCAGCAACGACCCACGCCCCGACTGGCCCAATTCCACAACCAGCCGGTCAGCAGCGGGATAGCCAGGGCCACTATGACACCGCCACTTTGCGCGCACATCATGCGAATGCTTTGCAGCCGGGTGCGCTGCCTGGGGTCGGCGGTCATGATGGTGGCCAGCGGGATATAGGGCTGGATGATCAGTGTGTATCCCATGTTGAGCAGGTCGTAGGTGGCATACGCCCAGGCGAGTTTGGCGCCATAGCCGAAACCCGGTGCCGAATATGTTAAGACGGCGGCGATTCCGAAAGGTATCGCGCCATTATAGGACCCAGGGCCGGTATTTGCCATGTTTGGGATTCATACGCTCCACGATCCAACCCATGATCGGATCGTTGACGGTATCCCAGAGCCGGGAAGCCAGGAACATCACCGCGATATGTCCGGGTTGCCGCCCGAAGATATCGGTGTAGAAGAAGGTGATGTACATCATGATCGCCTGGAAAACCAGGTTCATCGCGAGATCCACCATGGAGTAGCCGAAGATCTCTCGACCCGGGAGCTTGTAATACCCGGGCTGGGGGCCGGATTTCTCCCAGGTGTCGTGGTGCCCGGCAGCCCGGGAAGCGGTGCGGTGTCGCTGCACTCGCATCCTCCTTGGATTGAGTCCTGACCCCGTCCGGCAGCATCGTTGCTGTGGGGCATGCAACGCCACGATGCGACGCGTATCACCTGCAAGGGAAGTGCTTCGCGGAAGCTAGTTGGTACGTGAGCACCAATCTACCTATTGATTGACTAAAGCACCTAGTGAAGACCGATCCTCTGGGATAGGTGAGTCGTAGCACCCAACTGAGCCGTCTGGGCCTGGCTTGACAGGGTTCCGTTTGCGGGGCGACTCGGCTGCGCTCGGAGGCTGTCGACCGAAGGGGATCGCCGCCGGGTACGAATGGCAACGTAGGGCTGGGTGCTGGATTCTGCGGTTTGGAGCGGGGGTTTCATGGTCACTACTTCGCCTTGGAATCGGCCGGCAAGGTCCATCACGCGGGCGGATGTGGCCCGCCGCGCCGGCACCTCGCTGGCCACGGTGAGCTACGTGCTGAACGACGGACCGAAGCGGGTGTCGGCCGCGGCCCGGGAACGGGTACGGCGGGCAATAGTGGAATTGGGCTATCGGCCAGACCCGGTGGCGCGCTCCTTCAGGAGTCTGGACATCGACGCCATCGGGGCGTTGGCCGCGCTCCATCGGCTTGGCCTGGCGGTCCCGGATGAGGTTGCGGTGGTCGCGGTCGATGCCACCCGGCTCAGCCCATACCCGGTGCCGGCGCTGCCCTTTGTACGACAGCCAACCGACCTGCTGGCGGCTGCGGCACTCGACGTGATCGATTCGAGCGAACCGGCGCCCAGGACGATCCGGGTGCCCTATAGCCTCGGGCTGCGGGCCTCATGTGGCTGCGGGATGCCCTTGCCGTCTGCCGGTTCGCTCGGAAACCCGTGATCGTGGCCGCTGGCGCGCAGGTTTGCCGGCCGGGTGCCGGCATGGCGAACGGGCCGGGCCGCGGATTCAGAGATCCTCATCCACATCGGGATCGAGATCATGCATGCTCCGAGCGGTGAGGGCGGACAACTGTTCGACCATGGTGATGTGCACCAGATCGCGCAGATCTGCTCGATCCGCCGCCCGGCGTTCCAGCGGCCTGCGGAAGATGACGATGCGGGCGGGACGATTGACGGTGGCATCGATGGCGGCGGCCAATGGCACCCGGTCGAGCAGTGCCCAGTCGAAATTGCTGCTCGGCACGTCCTCGACGCCGATATCGATGCCCGCCAGCGCATCCGGGCAGGTCTGCATCAGTCGCTGCACCGAGGCATTCATCGATTCGATAAAGAATTCGGCGGCGGTGGGGCGGCCGGGCAGTTTCAGCGGCCGTCGGGTATAGGTGTTCGGCAGCGCGAGAGGCCCACGGATGCCGCGCCCATGCCGATCGCGCCTACTGGTGGTCATGGCACGACTCTAGAAGACGGCGGCGGTCCGCGGCCGGTGCCGGCGAATCGGCCGCAGGCCCCGGGCCAGCGCTACGCCGGGCTACCCGGCCCGGACGACACCGGCGATCCCGGGTCCGGGACGAGTCGT
>ERZ773010.2865-NODE-2865-length-9978-cov-2.751486_pt1 | contig 9978 bp, 9 predicted proteins | sample MGYA00580842_ERZ773010 | MGnify/ENA primary metagenome ERZ773010 (study PRJEB29015, sample SAMEA2737982) | human oral metagenome | biome: human oral; feature: human-associated habitat; material: dental | place: China | collected 2107 ... | reverse complement strand
ATAAACCACTTACAAAAGCCCCCATGGCAGACACCTGTTTGGAAACAATATCCAAGGATACATGTCTTGATACGATACTACGAGCAGAGGCGGTATTAACCTCTATATTAGGAAAGAAGGATACAGCATGCAGCCCCTTAGGCAGCGGCAAGCGTATGGGTTTGTTTTGATACAAAAGCACAATACCCCCAAGAATAGCAGGGGACACGTTGTCATAATGAGCTGAACCACAGGCTGCACGTTCCCCTTCAGCAGCAAAAGGCAACAATTCCTCTAAAGAAAAAGGATTGCCCATAAGAGTATTGTAAGCGAAAGCTGCCGCTGCACTACTGGCACTGCTAGATCCTAAGCCACTACCAGAGGCAAAGCCCTTGCGTATACGCACATCCACATACAAAGGATTTTCCAATTGTGCTTGCATCGCCGCAATGACCACCGTACAAGAGTTTTTCTCCACGGCGTAAGGTAGGGGAGTGGCACTCTCAATAAAGGTTATTTTGTTCTGCTGAGCGCCATTAGGAGTTACCTCCACTCTGTCTCCTACTGAGGAGAGGGAGATACCTAAGACATCAAAACCTACATTGACATTGGCAATAGTAGCAGGAGCGAAACCACAAACGGTTTCTTGTATAGGGTTTGCTTTTCTAAGCGACTGATTCATAATATTTTGAATTATTTTTGTTTGTTAGCCACATACATCACATCGGAGAGGACACCACTTGCCGTTACCTTGGCACCTGCTCCAGCCCCCTTAATAACAAGGGGTTCTGTGGGGTACATGTCGGTATAAAACGCCACGATATTATCCTTTCCATCCAGTTGGTAGAATGGAGAAGTAGCGGGTATCTGTTGTAGGGAGACCTTGATATCCCCCTCTAAGAGCTGTGCTACTACATTGAGCTTGGCTCCTTTGCTCTGAGCATTGTGGTAGAGGTCTTGGAAGAAAGCCTCATTCTTTTCCAATACCTCATAGAAAGCCTCTACTGAAGGGGTTTCCAAGGATTTTTCAGGAAGGAAGCTTTCGAAGACTACTTCGCTCATTTCCTTGCGATAACCCGCCTCACGGGAGAGGATTAGGATTTTACGAATAACATCCAAACCACTGAGGTCTATACGAGGATCAGGTTCGGTATAACCTTCTCTTTGTGCCTGCTTTACAATCTCCACAAAAGGTGTAGTTGCGTTGTAGTGATTGAAGATAAAATTCAGACTTCCAGAGACTACGGCATCGATACGGCGAACAGTATCCCCGCTAAGCAATAGATTCTGTAAGGTCTTGATGATAGGCAGAGCAGCTCCAACAGAAGTTTCATATTGGAAATCACAGTTTTGGTTCTTGACCAATTCCATAAGGGCTGTATATTGTTCCGAGGGGGCACTTCCTGCAATCTTATTGCAAGTAACCACAGAAATAGACTTACGAATTAGTTGGGGGTAAAGAGCTGCCACCTCAGCTGAAGCAGTATTATCTACCACAATACTGTTACGCCTATTGGTAGCTATAATTAGCTCTGCCAAAGCTGTAGGAGAGTCGTAAGAGGTAGCTTCTCCAGAGGAAAGAGCCTTCAGTGCTTCTTGGGGTAATCCCTCGTCTGAAAAGACATATTGGCGGGAATTGGCAACCATCACTACTCTGAGGTCTACCTTATGAAGTTTGCGGAAATATTCCTGTTGCTTATAAACAATATCAATAAACTGTGCTCCTACATTGCCTGCTCCGATGATAAAGAGGTGTACTCGCTTGATCACCTCTTGGAAGAGACGTTCGTGTACTACATTGACCGCCTTATGTTCGTCACGGGCATCAATTACCACAGAGATATTCCGTTCAGAAGCTCCCTGAGCAATGGCTTGAATATTAACTCCATTGGCACCCAAAGCGCTGAACACCTTACCACTAAGACCTGTTTGGTGGTTCATATTGTCCCCAATAAGGGCTAAAATTACGTGGTTATCAGTGCGTTCTATGGGATTGATGAGAGCGCCTATTTCTTGGGCAAATTCATGTTCCAATGCCTCTTTGGCACTTTTGGCATCACTGGTTTTAATCCCGAAACAGATACTCTGTTCGGAGCAACTTTGGGTAATAAGAATTACATTCACATCGGCCTGTTCTAAGGCTTGGAAGACACGGCGGGCACTTCCCTTGGTACCTGCCAGTCCGATTCCTGAAATGGTAATCATACTGATATCACTCAGGGTAGAGACGCCTAACACCTTGTCGGTATGTCCTTGGGTGGCTACATGGATACGGGTACCCTTTTCCTCAGGAGCTAATGTATTGAGCAAAAGCACAGGAATCTTCTTTTCCATAGCAGGACGAATAGCAGGGGGATAGATTACCTTAGCTCCAAAATACGCCATTTCAAAAGCCTCTTCGTAGCTCATTTGGGAGATTACCTTGGTATTCTTAACCAACTTAGGGTTAGCATTTTGCATCCCATTGACATCGCTCCAGAGTTCCACCTGCTTAGCCCCTAAGCAATAGCCATAAATAGAGGCTGTATAGTCCGAACCACCCCGACCAAGTACTACCAATTCCCCCGCAGGATTAGCGGCGATATAGCCAGGGGCGATGTAGGAGATAGTGGGATCAATCTCACGCATACGCTGCTCTGTTTGAGAGAAATCCACTACCGCATTGAGCGGATCACCATCGGCTACAATATATTTTTCTGAAGGCAAGTAGCTCACAGCCACTCCCTCTTGGTTGAGGTATTCACCTATGATAAAAGAAGAAAGCAATTCGCCCTGAGCCATGATACGCGCCTTGGTACGCTGAGAGAGTTCCCCTAAGGTAGAGATACTATTGCACAGATTTTCAAGGGAGAGTACCGTTTTCCCGATATGTACTAATGCGTTGGTTTGCTTGTTGATTTGCAAGAGAGATTTTGCCATAGAGATATGCCTTTCCTTAAGTGCTTCAAGGATAGGTTGGTGTGTGTTCTTTAAGGCATTTTCCCCTAAGGATTGTAGCGTGTTGGTAACTCCAGAAAAGGCAGAGACCACCATGATAAAGGGTTCTGTTTGCTTTTTCACAATCTGCACCACACGTTGCAAATTCTCTACTGAGCCCACCGAGGAGCCTCCAAACTTAATTAGTAACATATTATATTGTGTAATTTTTTTATTGATTTGTTGCTTTTTTCATAAAAAGCGAGTATAGTCAATCATATTTAGAATGTGAATAAATAAGGCAAGGAATTCATTCCTAATTTGTTCTTTTCCAAGGGCTAATTGCCATTAGCCCCTACAGCTGCTCATGCTAATTTTTCGCAAACTATTTCTGATAGGCTATAAAACAGGCTTAAAAAACTCCTTTTCTCCAAAGAAAATGCGACCTTGGTCATCTTTAATAGCTATTTCATCTCCGATAAATGGATTTTTAAAGATTTTAATTACTATTCCTGAAATCCATTCTTTTAATAAAGTAAGTTCAGGTGACACTTCCACAATGTCCCCTACCTTAAAAATCTCTTTGGTATTTTCTTTTTTCATAAGAAAAAGATTTTGAGGGCAAAGATACAATTTTTTACTGACAAAAGTCAAGTGATTACTGACAAATTTTTAAAGTGAAGAATAATAACTTAGTAATTGAACTTACATTTACAACTAATATCAGTGCGAAAAAATAACAATTAATTTTGTATATTTGTGGCTAATAAGAACAATTCTCTTTATTATGTATAAAATAGCTACTTGGAATGTAGAACGCCCTAAAAAAGGAACTGAGAAAACAGCTCTTGTTATGGAGAAAATTAAAGAGGTAAATGCAGATATCTTAGTCCTTACTGAAAGTGCTATCAGTATATCATTGACTGAACTATATCCTTTTTCAGTGCATTCATTAGCCTATGAAAGGACTCCAGAAGAACACTGGGTCTCTATTTTTTCTAAATGGAAAATCACTAAACAAATAGAAACTTTTGATAATTTTCGGACAGCCTGTGCTGTTGTAGAAACTCCTTTTGGAAAAGTAATCGTATTTGGAACTATTATTCCCTATCATCAAGCTGGAGTATCGGGGGTAAGGTATGGGTGCTTGGGCTACAAACAATGGGAATATCATGAAAAAGATTTGCATCAACAAGCTAAAGAATGGGGGCGTATTCTTGAGCAAGAGGGCTTGCCTATACTTGTAATGGGAGATTTCAATCAAAGTAGGTATAATAATCAAGGATATGGTACTGAAAAAGTAAGACGGATACTTTCTGACTACCTTAGCCAATTGAATTTAACTTGTGTAACAGAGTGTGATCTTTCTTCTTTCTTACATATTGACCCTATCAAACATAAGGTGAGAAACAATATTGATCATATTTGTATCTCCAACACTCTTATAAGGAAGGTAAAAGGATATCAGGTAGGTGCTTGGGATCACTTCTCTGAACAAGGTAAGTATATGTCCGATCATAATGGAGTCTTTGTTAGTTTTGAAATGTGAGATAAGAATTATAAATATTTTGATAACTAATAAGTTGTTATAAAAGAAAAAACAGGAAGGGTTTTTTCCTGTTTTTTTGTTGAGTAAAAGGTTGTGAAAATTGATATATTGTAAATTACCTATCTTTATTCCAATCCCAAGTAGGATATTTAAGTAAAAGGTTATAAAGTTCTTGATCGCTATAAAGAGTATCTCCCATATCTATATAGAGGGAATGAGGTGGGTTTGTTTGTAGATAATGTTGGAGAAAATGGGTAAGTACCTCTTTGCCAAAATCGGCATTGCTATATTCTACTAAGAAGCATTCAGGCTTCTCTAAAGGAATATCTGCACGCTCTTCCTTGGAGAGGGCTCTCAAAAGGCGATTGTTTCTGATAAACTGTATCCACTGGCGAGTTTCTTTTTTGAGAAATGTATGAATGGTGATGTAACGATAATTCCCATAAAAATCAAGTCCTTCAAGATAGGAAGAGATACTGATTTCTTTCTCTTGAAAGAAAAGCATGATTGAAGGTTTTAAAGGGGTATCCGTCTGTGGGAGTTGTAGCTGTTCTTTCCATCTGCGTAAGATTTTGAGTAGTAATGCTCTGTTCTTTTTTAGCTTGACAAAAGTAGGTAATTTTGCTACCATTGTCATTCCCTCTCGTTCACGTAGGTCAGAGGCTATATAGTCCTCCATTAGCAGTAGGTGGGTGATATTCCTAGCCCAAAAAAGGTGTCCTCTTATATTTTCTTGGAAGTAGTAGGGAAAGCCAAAGACATCATCGCACTGAAGCCCACTATCATGGGTTGGGAAAGATTCATAATAGGTTTCATAACGTGGCTTTACCTCATATACTTCATGACAATGAGGACATGAGACCTTGATAAGCTCACTTTTTTCTTTAAATCCTTTCTGTGAGTGCCTAATAGGGGTACCACAATTGGGGCAATTAAGGACAGTAATTGCTTCAAAGTATTGTAAATCCTCTTGAGAAGTATGAAAAGAGCAGCATGAGCATTGTACAACGGCTCCTTCTTGGGTATTATAGGTAACATGTGCAGCTTCCTGACATTCAGGGCAAGTTACCCATAGGGGTTCTTTCCAAATAGGAATATATTTTTCAGTGTAACGCTTCATTAGTAGGCAAAAAGTAAAATGAACAGTATTATTACTGACTTTGTTAGAGAAATCACATAAAGAAAGAAAAATGTATCATTTCTCTTCCTGTCCAAGCTGACAATATAGAAATCCTACATACCTTTTCTCCATCTCTTTCTTCCCAAAAGGTACGAATTTCATCAATATCTTCATTAAGGTAATTTTCAAAAGATAATTGAAAGATATTTAGGAAAGAATAGGTTGCTATTTCTTCTTTGTAATCCTTTAAGGTTAGTTTTAATACATTGTTTTGATAAGATAAATCAAGTATTTGACCGTCTGGATAAGCAGGTAATTTGTCAAAACCTAAAAATAAAGTATTCATTTCTAAGATTATACAAATTACAAATCAAACACAGAGCTACGCTTTCTGCGAATCAGGTCTTTGATTTTGAGGGCAAAGGCGAAGGCAAAATAAAGCCCAAAGCCTGCTCCAAAGATAAAACTGATATAGATAAAGAACAGACGAACGTACTTCACACGTAGGCCAAGACGCTCCGCCAAGCGGGTGGAGACATTGAAACCATTGCGTTCAAAGAAGATGCGTATGGAGGTAAAGGTTGTGTTCATAGGTTACTTTTTTAGGAGGGCTTGACCTACTTGGCAGGCCATACAAGCATGTTTGTTACAATATTTCTTATATAGCTGGAGAATAGCTTGGCTTTCTAAGGCATTGGTATTGGGCAAAAGGAGCTTTTCCCAACGCTCCAATATACTATTGTGTTCAGGGGGTGTAGCGCACATCTTGGCTTTACAGTCGGCTAAGGCATCTTTGCCACGAGAATGAGCAAAAGCATATTGCATGGGGACAATCGTATTGATCCACAAGTTGGCTATCTGTGCAGGGGTGATGCGCTTGCTACTTTCCTTACTCTCCTTGCCAAAGGAAAAATGGTTCTTCCAATAGGGGGATGGGGTAATCTTCACAAATAGGTCGAGGGCTTGTTCATAGGAATCCAAAGACATACATCGATCAAAAAGAGAAAGTTCCTCATGATATAGTGCCGCTATTTGAGCCAAGCGGATAGTAGGGAAGTTGGGTGGCCGTAGTTTGGCAAACTGTACCTTGAACAAGGCAGGTGGCAATGTATACTTATGTACCAAATATTGGTATTCCTGCTGTAAAGAGCGGTAGTAAGGGCAATTGATGTCTGTTGCCTCCAAAAGGCGTAACTGTCCCATAAGGAGCGCTTCCAGTTGGGTAAGGTCGTGCATTTGCTTGCGGATTACAGAAAAGGGGAGTTGCTTGCCTGCTTCCCAGAAAGCTTCTCCGTTGATATTGCCCCCAAAGCTACTGAGTAGCCGTAGGAAAAAGACCGCTTCCCAATCTTGTTGAGTCTGTTGTAATAGTTCAAAGATAGGTTGGGCTTTCTCCTTAAGTCGTTCAGTATATAGATGATCTAACCAGTTGGTAATAAGATGATTAGATAACGTATTTATTTGTTTTTCGCAAGGGATAAAGGAAGCCTGAGACTGTTGTAAGTGGGTATATTTCTCTACCAAATCGGGGGAGATAATCGTTTTGAGTTCCAAGGTAGGAATGATATTCTGCTGAAAGTCAAACACCTCAACATCGTGTTCCCAGACCACATGGAGAATTACATTTCCATAGGCGGGATCCTCTTCGTGATGATGCGCATACCACTGAGAAGAAGCCGTATGTAGTTCCACATTGCCCGCCCACTGGAGCTTACCTATACGCAAACGTGCATTGAAAAAGTCAGGACCGCCATAAGGGTTGGTCTCCCCATAGGAGAGAATATCCAGCCGTTCCCCATTGGAAAGAGATAGGGGAGCGGTAGGCAGCAGGTGCTGGCCCCAAAGGTATTGTAGGAAATCCTCACGTATCATTTGGAAAGGGCTTCGGTTAGGATAGCAACCAGCTCACTATCGGAGCTATAGGGAACAAACTCACTATTGTTGATATAAGATATTTTTCCTGTTTCCTCGGAGACCACTAAGGCTAAGGCATCTGTTTTTTCAGTAATAGAGACTGCTGCACGGTGTCTGAGCCCATATTCCTTAGGGATCACACTCTGGCCTACTACAGGAAGAATCACACGGGTAGCCACAATAAAACCATCTTGAACGACAATAGCTCCATCATGCAACGGGCTATTTTTATAAAAAATACTTTCTAAAATAGGTTGGTTTAGCTCTATATTCATTTTGTCGCCTGTGGAGCGTACAAACTCTAAGGATTGGTTGCGTTCCAAGATAATGAGAGCTCCTGTACGTTCGTCCCCCATCTTGCGGCAGGCTGAAACAAGGGTCTCACACATTTGGAGAATAGCTGTATCCTCCGATGTCTTCTTCAGAGAAAGTTTCTTAAGTAAGTTTTTACTCTTGAGGACATTGGTAGAGCCCAATACCAAGAGGAACTTGCGGATTTCCTGCTGGAAAACGACAATCAGGGCAAAGAACCCCACATTGATAAACTGGCCTAAGATACTACTGACTAGCTCCATCTTGACAATCACGGTAAGTTTCCAAATGACAAAGATGATCACGATACCCAAAAAGATACTAATGGCTACCGTACCCTTGAGCAGGCGATAGATGTAGTACAACATCAGTCCTACCAAGACGATGTCCAATAAATCTACAAATTTGAAGTTTAGAAAGTCAAGCACTTTTATAATTGTTAATTGTTAGTTGTCAATTGTAAGATATTGGTCATCTTAATCATTGATCATTATTTTTGAGATAGGAACATCGGTTTGCTGATGTAATCTTGTATAATAAATATCTACAAACTGCTGGAAGGTCATCTCTCCAGAGAAAACCCAAACATAAAAGACATTCTTATACACGCCAAACTCGCTCCAAGGTGTTTTTTCGCCTTTGTCCTCCTTTAGCTGAAAGCCGTCAGGATATACATATATAGGGGTATTCCCATATTCGGACATCTTCTGCGGGTCATAGGGGAGGAGGGTCAGGTTGGTCACGTCCATAAAACCTAAACGATTATGAGACATATCAGCCAAGGAACAATAAAGGTGTGCGTCAGGATCACTATGCGGGTTGCGAGGGTTTGTCCGTTTCTCTTGTAGTTTGATAAAAAGCGGGGCTACCTTACTAAGCTTATTGCGCTTATCAACATGGAGCACCCAGTTGGTGGAGCTAATCAGACCATTGGCGTTGAGCTTAGCCTCTCCCATTGGTTCCTCATAGGAGATGTACACTTGAGAATAATCCTCCACAGAAGTGATCTTGGCATCTTCCACTTGTGGAAGTTGCATTTGTTTTTTCTGACACCCTAAGAGCAATAGGGTGGCTAAAAGAATAATATAACGACTCATAGTGATTATTTTTTCTTTACTTTTTCTACCAATTCCAACTGAGAGAGGGCTGTGAGGGTGGTAAAGAAACCATAATTAATCAGTGCCTTGTCTTTCTCAATCTTATCAATTACTCCAACGGATTTGCTATCCTTTATACGTACACGATCACCTACTTTTAAGGCTTGTAATTGAGCTATTTTCTCTTGTTTTTGAGAGTGTTCACGCGCTTTCTTTTCTATCTTCTTTTGCTGGCGTACCGCTTCAATCTCCTTATGTAACTGCTCTTGGGCCAATTTTTTTTGTGCTTCTTCGGCTTCTTTTTCCTTTTTGCTCTTGGCTTTCCGTTTGCTGTTTTCCGTTTCCACTATCTTGAGAAATTCAGCAATAAGAGGACGCCGTTTCTTATCCTCAAAATAGCGTTCCGCTATTTCATTGATCTTGCTACCCAGATAGATAAATTTCTGATTCTGGTCATAGAGTTCCTGATAAGAGGTAAGCTTGCTTTGTATCTTGTTGTTGAGTGTTTCCAAGCGCTTAGCCTCCTCGCGGGTTTTCTCCTCTTCTTCCTTAAGCGAAGAAGTCGTTTTCTCCATTTGCGAACGCTCCTTTTGCAGCTTAGCGATAGTAGCATCAAAACGGACTTTGCCTTTCTCTATACGCTTTTTAGCGCGGTTAATCAGGCTATAAGGAATGCCGTTCTTCTGAGCTACCTCAAAGGTAAAGGAGCTACCAGCCTCACCCACAATAAGTTTGTAGATAGGTTCCAAGGTTTTATCATTGAAGAGCATATTGGCATTAGTAGCATAGGGGAGTTCGTTAGCCAATATTTTCAAGTTGGCATAGTGGGTTGTAATCACCCCGAAAGCCTTTCGGTGATAGAACTCTTCCAAGAATATTTCAGCCAAAGCCCCCCCGAGTTCTGGGTCACTTCCTGTTCCAAACTCATCAATAAGGAAAAGGGTTGTCTCATTACATTTCCTAAGGAAATAATTCATATTTTTGAGACGATAGCTATAGGTACTTAGGTGATTTTCAATAGATTGATTATCCCCTATATCGGTTAGGATATGGGTGAAGATAGGCAATTTGCTCAAGCGGTGGACAGGAAG
>ERZ773010.2851-NODE-2851-length-10003-cov-7.122638_pt1 | contig 10003 bp, 6 predicted proteins | sample MGYA00580842_ERZ773010 | MGnify/ENA primary metagenome ERZ773010 (study PRJEB29015, sample SAMEA2737982) | human oral metagenome | biome: human oral; feature: human-associated habitat; material: dental | place: China | collected 2107 ... | reverse complement strand
TGCTGCTGTACATCGTGCGGCACAGCTTCAACTTTGCCGACCACGCAAAATTCCGGGAGCGCATCGACGAATTCCCCGAATTCAGGCACCGGCTGAAGGTACACCATATCAACTGCGAACAGGTGCTCATCGACTACCTCAATACCGTCGATTGGGATGCCTTTAATGCCGCAGGAAGGCGCGGCCCTTTGATAACCCGCCCCGAAAATATGCCGCTGACAGAAACTGCCGAAGAACGCACCCGTGCCACGGTTCAGCTCGCATCCGCGGTGCTGCGGCAACTGCATTTCGCCAAGGATATTGCCGACGACAACGAGGTCGAGCGGCGCATCCACAACACCGTCACAACTTTTCAAGCCCTGCTGAAGGAAAACTAGGAATGACGTCGCACTCAGACAAACCCGCTGAAGCCACCACGGCTGAAGCTAGAAAACATCAAATAGCGCTCATGTTCTCCGGCTTGGTCATCGTGATGCTCATGTCGGCACTGAACCAAACCATCCTCGCGCCCTCCCTGCCGACCATCGTGGGCGAACTGCACGGCGTGGAACATATGAGCTGGGTGATCACCACCTTCATCTTGCTCTCCACCATCACCATGCCGGTGTACGGCAAACTCTCCGACCAGTTCGGGCGTAAACCCTTCCTGATTTTTGCCATCCTCTCCTTCATGACGGGATCTATCATCGGCGCGCTCGCCCCCGATATGACCTGGCTGATCGTCGCCCGCGCACTTCAGGGAGTCGGCGGTGGCGGCCTCATGATTCTCTCCCAATCCGTGGTCGCAGATGTGATCCCCGCCCGCGAACGCGGTAAATATATGGGTATCATCGGCGGCGTCTTCGCCTTCTCCTCAGTCGCCGGGCCGCTCATCGGCGGATGGATCACCGAGGGTCCCGGCTGGCGTTGGGCATTCTGGCTCAACCTGCCGCTTGCCGTACTCTCAATCTTCGCCGTCATTTTCCTGCTCCCGCACACCGCACTCAAAGACCGCGAAAAGCGGCAGATCGACTACCTGGGCAGCATTATTCTCATGACAGGAACCAGCGCGCTCGTGCTCGCCACCATCTGGGGCGGTAATCAGTACGCCTGGAACTCCCCGCAGATTATTGGGCTTCTCATCGCATCCGTTATCGCGGCCCTGATCTTCATCCCGGTTGAAAACCGCGCCGCAGAGCCGATCATGCCCATGTACCTCTTCACCAACCGCAACTTCCTGCTCACCCTGGGCGCCTCTCTCTCCCTCGGTGTTGCCATGTTCGGTGCCGTCGAGTACATCCCCACCTACCTGCAAATGTCCCTGGGCGTGAGCGCAACCGTGGCGGGTCTGCTCATGATTCCCCTCATGGGCGCCCTGCTCGTGGTCTCCATTATTACCGGACGGCTGGTCTCCGCACGCGGCAAATACAAGGCATATGTGGTCACCGGTACCGCACTCGTGGCGCTCGGGCTCTACCTAATCTCCACCATCACCCCGAGCACCCCCACCTGGATCTTCTGCAGCTACATGGCGGTCATGGGCGCGGGCCTGGGCATGTCGATGCAGTTCCTCACCCTCATCGTGCAAAACGCCTTCCCTATCACCGTCGTAGGAACCGCTACCGCAGCTAACAACTTCTTCCGCCAGGTCGGCTCAACCGTGGGTGCTTCGCTCGTGGGCGGCCTGTTTACCTCACGCCTGAGCAGCCTGCTCAGTGAACGCATGCCCGCGCAAGCGGCAGCCTCGGCCGGGGAACACGGAACCTCCTCCCTGACTCCCGAGCTCGTCAGCCGGATTCCCGAGCCGATTCACGGCATTATCGTGAACGCCTACAATGATGCCCTGATCCCGCTTTTCCTCTACCTGGCACCACTCGGGCTAATCTCCGCGCTTCTGCTTCTCTTCATCCGTGAGGATGCGCTCGCCACCACCATCGAAACGCACACCACCACCGATGTGGCGCGTTCGGCAACCGGTGCTATCGCCGTGATCACGCCCGAAATGGCGGCAAAAGATGCCGAGAGCCTGAAGAAGATGCAGGGTGAATCGCGCACTGTATTCGGCCCGGAACTTGCCGATAGCGCATCCGATGCACCGGCGAAAACCGAGCTTCGTGCCGAGAGGCAAAAGAATGCGGATGCTCCTTCGCGCGGCACCAAGCCCTAACGGCTTCTTAGGTAACCCTATACAGTTATTCCCCTCTCACGCTATGCTGGAGGGGAATAACTGTTAACCCCCTCACACGGGATGCGGGTCGCCTTCGTCGCTGAACGCCAGCCCGCATGTGCCATCCACAGGAGGACCCATGAAGATTCTGCTCCCTACCTCAATTACGCTCGACGAAGAGAAACTAGGGCTTGAACCCGGCGATATTGTGCGGCACTACAACCCCACGGAGCCTATCGCCGAGGAAGATACCGATGCCGAAGTTCTGATTGCCTGGGCGAATACCGCCGATCAGCTCGCGGATTCCGCTCGCCGTATGAAGAATGTGGGGCTTATCCAGGCGCTTCTTGCGGGGCCAGATGCGGTACGCGCGGCGGGCTTCACCCCCGATGCCGCCATCTGTGCGGGTGTGGGTCTGCACTCGAAGACCGTTGCGGAACATGCGCTTGCGCTAACCCTGAACTTCGTGCGTTTTTTGCCGACGTTGGCGCAGGCGACGGTCGAGCATCGTTGGGCTGAGGAGCTAGGCGGCGCGCAGGAACTTCATCCAAAAGACCAGGTCACAACTCTGCTTGATGCCAATGTGCTCGTGTGGGGCTTCGGCTCGATCGGGCAGGAGACAGCGCGGCTCTTCAAGGCTTTCGGTGCGAACGTAACCGGCGTTGCACAGAGCGCGGGGGAGCGTAACGGTTTCCCGGTGATTGCGACCGAACAAATCGATGAATACCTGCCGACTACGGATATTCTCGTGATGGTGCTTCCCACCAGCGATTCGACCTTCAAGGCGCTCGATGCCCATAAGCTGCAGCTGCTGCCCAAGCGCGCCTACCTGATTAACGTGGGGCGCGGTACCACTGTTGATGAGGATGCACTCGTCGCCGCTCTGAACTCCGGCTCGATTGCGGGCGCTGCGCTGGATGTGACGGCAACCGAGCCGCTCCCCTCCGATTCGCCCCTGTGGGATGCGAAGAATATCGTAATCACCCCACATGCTGCCGGTGGGCGCCCCGTAAATCCGGAGGAACTGATCGCCCACAATATTCGTGCCTTCCGCACCGGTGCTGCTGCGAGCGAGTACCGTAACCGGTTCTAAGTTCACTACTGGGCAGTACGTACAGCCCCGTAGACTCTGCCCTGCACCGATGATGCAGAGTTTACGGGACTTCCCATATCTTAGGTTCTCCTAAATTTCAAGGGGTATGCTGCTACAGTGCCGTGGTTTTCCTCTTTTTTAAGTGGGAATCGGTGGATTTTTGGGGTGCCTTGGACCTTAAGACACGCTTTATGACGGTCAAAACCCGCAATATGCATTATTGTGTAAATTTTTCGTAACAATTTTTAACTCCGCTAGTTTTGCGGGGAAAATCGTTGCCGCATCACCCCAAGGAGCCTCCGAACGCTGCGGTGGCGGTGCAAAACGCAAATGTGGGTTTGGTGGATAGATAGCGGACTATATAAGATAAAGTAACTGTAATCCTAGTGACAACAGTCACGGGGTTATTTTGACATTGGAAGTCATTACACACATGCCTACGACACCGAATATTCGAGGAGGGGAGCCGTCCCATGTTTAGGTACGTCCTCCAACGCTCGCTCACGTATCTCGTCATGGTGTTCATTACTACCACGATGGGCTATTTCGCGGCGGTTATTACCCTTCAGCCTGCGTTGCTTGAGCAGGAAAAAATTCCCAGGCCGACTCCAGAGCAGGTTCAACGTAACTTTGCCTCTTTGGGCCTTGACCCGAGCAAAAGCGCTTGGGACCGTTATATCGAGTGGTTGACCAACGTTGTGACCAAGTTCGATTGGGGCCGCAGCCCCAACGGCGCGTATGTGAACGAAGAATTCGGCCAGCGCGTCTGGGTTTCTTTCCGCCTGATGATTGCCGCAACCATTTTGACAATTGTTATTGGTGTGGCACTTGGCGTGTTCACAGCGGCCCGCCAGTACAAACTTTCTGATCGTGTAATTACCAGCTACTCCTACCTGGTGTACATTATTCCCGCGCCCGTGGCGTACTTTTTGGTGCAAACCGCTGCGATCGAGATTAACCAGTCCGCAGGGGAAACCATTTTCTACGTAACCGGTATTTCCTCTCCTGGGGTGACGGGCTTCTGGGATACCACCGTTGATTTGGCGGCACATTATGTGGTGCCAACCTTCTGTATGACCGTATTGGGTTGGTCAGCCTACCAGATCGCTCAGCGCCAGTACCTCTTGGATAACGTCAATGCCGACTTTGTCCGTACTGCACGCGCGAAGGGTTTGACCCGTAACCAGGCGATTACCCGCCATGCCCTGCGTGTGTCGTTTATTCCCGTCGCACAGTCCATCGCCTACCAGGTACCCGCGATTTTTGCCGGTGCTTTCTTCGCCGAGACAGTCTTTGCTTGGCCCGGTATTGGTAAATGGTCGATTGACGCCATTAGTCAGCAGGACGTGAACGCCGCAACCGCAACGTTGGCTTACGGTTCCGTTCTCTTCGCCATCGGCGCTATTATTGCCGATATTGCCACCAGTATCGTTGACCCCCGAGTGAGGATCTCATGAGCCAGGTAACTGAAACTCACGCCATTCCGGTGGTGAAAGGCGATGACTTTAAAGTCATCAATAAGAAGGTCATTATTCTGCGCCGTTTTATGCGGAACAAGCTGGCGGTGTTTGGCCTGGGGCTTTTCGTGTTGATGTTCCTGTTCGGAATGTTCGGTCAGCACTTCACCTCGTACACTCCCACCCAGATCGACTATATGGCTTTGGGTGAGGAACCCAGTGCCACCCACTTCTTTGGCACCAACGCAGCTGGCAATGACCTCTACGCCCAAATGGTTGAGGGTGTTCGTGTATCGCTCTTAATCGGTGTGGTTGTGGGCACTACCTCCATCGCTATTTCCGCAGTGTACGGCTGTATTATGGCGTACTTTGGTGGCTGGATTGATAAAGTCATGCTTTTCATCTTGGAAACCATGATTATGGTTCCTTCGCTGCTGATCCTGGCAATCGCGATGAACAGTGGTATCGGCAAAGAGATCCAGAAAAATGTTCCCGCGTGGATCGTACTTTCTGCTGTTCTCATTATCTTTAACTGGATGTCCCCGGCTCGTCTGATTCGTGCAATGGGTCAGTCTTTGATTGGGCGTGACTACGTCAAGGGCGCTCGTTATATGGGTGTTCACCCGTTTAAAATTGTGCTGCGCCACCTCATCCCGAATATTGGTTCGCTGCTGGTGCTCGAATTTACGCGTGGCATTATGTACGCTGTGCTGGCTGAGGTTGTTTACTCCTTTATTGGTATCGGCATCCGCTACCCGAACTACTCATTGGGCTCGCTCATTGCCGAGGCAGCAGCACAGATTAACACTCTGCCGCACATGTTCTGGTTCCCCATTATTTTCTTCTTCCTCATTGTGGCTCCATTGGCATTCATGAACGATGGTTTGCGTGACGCCTTCGACCCGACCTCCATGTCTGTTGGTTCAGTTAAGAACAGGAAGAAAAACAAGAAAGCTCAGAAGATCAAAACCGTAAAACCGGCTGAGTCCCTCACCACAGCAGAACCCGATGCTTCGGAGTCTGAGGCCAAGAAAGAGGAGGTAAAGAACTCATGAGCATCTCTCCCGTTCTGAGTGTCAAAGACCTCAACGTCCGTTTCAATACCGAAAACGGCGTGGTGCACGCGGTACGCGGCGTGAATTTTGACCTGTATGCCGGTAAAACCCTCGGTATTGTGGGTGAATCCGGTTCGGGCAAGTCGGTCGCATCAATGGCGATTATGGGCTTGCACCCTACGACAGCTGATATTACCGGGTCTATTAAGTACAACGGCAACGAGCTGCTGGGCCTGAGCGATAAGGAAATGTGTGAGTACCGTGGCAAGCACATCTCCATGATTTTTCAGGACCCGCTCTCATCGCTCACCCCGGTGTATACCATTGGGCAGCAGATCGCTGAAGTTCTAAAGATCCACAATAAGGGCATGAGCAAACAGGCGATTAAAGATCGTTCAATCGAGCTAATGCGTCTGGTGGGTATTCCTTCCCCAGCGGATCGTCTGCGTTCGTACCCGCACGAGTTTTCGGGCGGTATGCGCCAGCGCATTATGATTGCAATGGCTATTGCGAATGACCCGCGTGTTCTGATTGCGGATGAGCCCACTACCGCACTGGATGTGACCATTCAGGCGCAGGTGCTTGAGGTGATAGATAAGGCGCAGGACGAAACGGGTGCAGCAACCATTATGATTACCCACGACTTGGGTGTCGTTGCCGGTATGGCGGACGATATTCTGGTGATGTACGCGGGTAAACCGGTGGAAATCGCGAAGGCTGAGGACCTGTATAAGTACCCCAGCCACCCGTACACCATTGGCCTGCTGGGTGCGGTCCCACGTGTAGACCGTTCGCAGAAGATGTCGCTGGTGCCGATTGAGGGCACCCCGCCGAACCTGATTAACCCGGTGGAGCGTTGTTCGTTCCGCGACCGCTGCCCTGTGGCTAAGAGCGGTGGCCAGTGCTGTAAGGATGAGGCTGGCGAGCCCGAACTAATGCCGCTTGACGGCGCGGGTGAGGGGCACCTGTCATCGTGCAGCATATCCCAGGACCTGATCAGTAAGACGGCTGATGAGCTGTACTCGATCCCTGAAACCCCTGTGTCGAAGTTTGACGGTATTCCGCGTGAAGAGCGTGCTCCGGTGCTTGAGGTGCGCAACGTGAAGAAGCACTTCCCGCTGATGAAGGGCTCACTTATTAAGAAACGGGTGGGCACCGTGAAAGCGGTTAATGGTGTTACTTTCGATATCCGCGAGGGCGAGTGCTTCTCTATTGTGGGCGAGTCGGGGTGTGGTAAGACTACCACCCTGCTGGAAATCATGGAGTTCAGCAAGAACACTGACGGCGAGGTCCTGATTAATGGCACCTCCACGAAGGATAGTAAGTCGGCTAGTGAGATCCTGAAACTGCGTAAGAACCAGCAGATGGTGTTCCAGGATCCCACCGGAGCACTGGATCCGCGTTTTACGGTGTACGAGGTGCTGGCTGAGCCCCTTGAAAACCAGGGGATGAAACGTGCGGATATTAAGAAACGCGTGATTGAGCTGATGCGGACTGTGGGTCTGCAACCGGATCATGTGAACCGCTTCCCGAACCAGTTCTCTGGCGGTCAGCGTCAGCGTATCGGTATTGCCCGTGCGTTGGCCGTGAACCCGAAACTTGTGGTGCTGGATGAGCCTGTTTCAGCGCTGGACGTTTCCGTTCAGGCGGGTGTTATTAACCTGCTGGAGAAGCTTCGCGCCGAGCTGGGGCTCAGCTACCTGATGGTGGCCCATGACCTTGCGGTGATCCGTCACGCCTCTGATCGTGTTGCGGTCATGTACCTGGGGCGCATTGTTGAGATTGGTAGCGTGGATGAGGTGTTCGATAACCCGGTTCACCCGTATACCAAGGCTTTGCTGTCGGCTATCCCTGTGCCAGACCCAGAGGTTGAGGCGAAGCGTGAGCGCACCATGCTGGAGGGCGATCTGCCGACTCCAGTGAATGCACCGGTGGGCTGTGGCTTCTCTAGCCGTTGCCCTGTCTTCAAGCTGTTGCCTGAGGATAAGCAGAAGGTGTGCCTTGAGAAGCTGCCTGAGCTTGAGCCTGTTGAAGGTCAGGACCACGCATATGCTTGCTACTTCCCCGAGGGCGTTTCTCAGGTATCCCCTGAGAACGTTGCTCAGGCGGCGTAGCTTTAGAGTCGGCTTTGTCGTAAGCCGCATGTGAGCCGAGGGGCGGACACCAGATGGTGACCGCCCCTCGGTGCGTTTTCAGCATGGGATGGGGAAGAGATGCCCAGAAATGACGGTACTGTGACGCTGAATGAGTGCTCTTTGGGCCGCTGAGGACACTAAAAACCAGCAATAATTACGTCATAAATACTGATAACACAGGATTCTTGTAAATATATATGCGAAATGTATATTTTTTTATCTATTAAGAGGCAATCCGTGTTCCCTCAGGGCAAAATTGTGGTGTAAGATACTAGACTAAGACCAGGTACTGTAGTTCAGCACACAGAACGTGCATCTGGTTGATTCGTCAGGCACTCGATGGTACGAGTGCATTAGTGAAAGTTGGGCGATAACTATGGAGAAGCAGTATATCTTCAACCGCCGCACCCTGTTGAGCGGTGCTGTAGCAGTCACTACTATTGGCTTACTGGCAGCCTGTGGTGGAGGTTCAAAGAAAGAAGATAAGGTTAAAGCACCCGGTAAGGGGGCTAAAGCCGAGGAACTGTATAACATCAATTCGCATCCGGTGTCCGACTTGAAACAGGGCGGAGAGCTCCGTATTCCGGTGACCGCTATTGGGCCAGATTTCAATATATGGAGTCAAGGCGGTAACAGCTACTCTACCGCCAGGGTACTTAGCACCATGCGTACGGCTCGCCTTTATAAGGTCGCTGCTGATGGTGCGTATACACTTGATAAGGACTATTGTGAGAAGTTCGAGGTTGGCAAGAAAGGCAACAAAGTAGCTGTTGCTATTAAGATGAACCCAAAGGCCAAATTTAATGATGGTACCCCCATCGATATTAAGGCCTTGCGTGCCACCTGGAAGATCCACCAGGAACCCGGTGGTAAATACAATATCGTAACAGCGGGGCCTTACCCTCACATTGAAAGCATTGAGCCTGAGGGCAAGGATGGTGTCATTCAGGTTGTCTTCAAGAATCCCTACTACCCGATTGAAGATCTTTTTGGTTACATCGCACATCCTGCGTTAGAAGATCCGGAGGTCTTTAATAAAGGATTTGTTGATAAGCCGCGCCCAGAGTACAGCTCGGGCCCGTTCACTGTAAAAGAAGATGGATGGAATTCCTCATCTAAAACTTTCACTGTGGTAGCAAACGACAAATGGTGGGGTGAGAAGCCCCTTCTAGACCGTATTATTTTCCGTGCGCTTGAGGCAGGCGCTTCTCGCGCGGCATTTAAGAACGGTGAAATCGATGCCGTTGTTGCCTCTACTCCTACCGCATATGCTGAACTTAAGGATACTAATGGGGCGCAGATTCGTCGCGGACAGCGTTTGTTCTCTGGTGGTCTGAATCTGAATCCAAACCATATTAAGGATGCGAAGGTCCGTAAAGCAATTTTCATTGGCACTGACCGGCAGGCTCTGGCAAATGTTAACTTCCAGGGGCTTCCTTACGAAGAAGATGTTCCCGGTTCAATGGTTCTTATGCCGTTCTCTCCATTGTATGAGGATAACTTCCCGAAACCTGAAGGCGGCGATCGTAAGGCTGCTGCCCAGAAGATCCTGGAGGAGGCTGGGTATGCCAAAGGATCTGACGGTTTCTACGAAAAGGACGGTAAGAAGCTTGAGTACCGTGTAACTGTTTTCAGTGATGACCCCACCAGTAAAAATGTTGGGCAGAACTTCGTCGAAATCATGAAGAACATCGGACTGCACATTGAGCTGAACCCTGAGGCTGGTCTTAACTTCAACAAGGTGATTAGCAACAAGGAATATGATATTACATTCTCGGGCTATAGCGTGGGTGCAGAACCTACGACGGGAACCCAACAGTTCTACTATTCCAAGGATAACGATGGTGTAGGTACCCCCGAGATTGATAAGATGATCGAAAAAATTCTAGTTGAGCCTGACCCTCAGAAGCGTGCCCAAAAGTGTAATGAGGTTGAGAAGAAACATATGAGTGAAGTGTGCACTCTGGGTACTGTGTATAACGGACCCCTGTACACAATGTGTAAGGAAAAGCTAGCAAATTACGGCACTTTCCTTTATGACGAAAGCAATATCGACTGGGCGAAGGTCGGTTGGCTCAAGTAACAAGCTGTGTATTGCTTTTCCTGTAGGGGCGGGC
>ERZ773010.2844-NODE-2844-length-10013-cov-3.336815_pt1 | contig 10013 bp, 10 predicted proteins | sample MGYA00580842_ERZ773010 | MGnify/ENA primary metagenome ERZ773010 (study PRJEB29015, sample SAMEA2737982) | human oral metagenome | biome: human oral; feature: human-associated habitat; material: dental | place: China | collected 2107 ... | reverse complement strand
GAGGATACTGGCTTGGGGGAATGACGCAAAAGAATAGAATGAAGATTCTTTTTCTCCCCCCGTTCAGAATGATGAAGGACGTTAAGAAGATAAAAGCTATCAGCTGTGAGCTGTAAACTATTAGCCGTTAGCTGGCAGCTGTCAGCTAAAAGTGCTGAATGACGGCGGACGGTCAGGTATCACCCGGAGCGATGACGAAGGCTTGCTGTCGTGATGAGGAAGACCATAAGACGTCATCTTGAAGCGACAGCGAAGGATCTGTACCCGTGGTGGGGAAAACGGTAAGATGTTATTCAATATTAAAAAACCGCTGCCTTTACAGGAAACGGTCTTTTGCTTTCAGTCGGGACAGGTAATAGCGGCGATTTTATCAATTGCGTAGTGGAGTTCACTCACGATTTCCGTGTCGGCGGCTTTGTAATACATTTCTTTTCCGTTGCGGCGGGATGTAATCAGTCCGCAGGCTTTCAGCAGACGTAAGTGGTGGGAAATGGCAGGACTGCTCATGTCCATGATGGCGGCAATATTGATGACGCATTCTTCCATGTGGCAGAGGATCCAGAAAATTTTCAGCCGTGTGGGATCGCTGAGCTGTTTCAGCAGGATGGATACATCGTCGATTGTCTCTTGGGACGGCAGGCGGCTGATGATACGTTCTTCATCATTTCCATGGTGGTGCGGAAGTCCGCATTTATTTTTTGTCATATGGTATACCTCTTTAGAAATTATTTTTCTTACATTGTAACATACATGGGAAAATGGCAGGATAAATTTATCGGAAAAGAGTCTTGACAAAATGTAAAAGAAAAAATATAATATGATTAACGATTAAATGGTTATTTAAGCGTAAAATAAAGGAGAAGAAAAATGAAAAAAAGTTACAAGATCGACGTGGACTGCGCTGCATGCGCACTGAAGATGGAAGATGCCGCCAAAGCAACGGCAGGCGTTAAAGACTGCGTAGTTAATTATATGCTGCTCAAGATGAATGTGGAATTTGAAGATGGGCAGGATCCGAAAGCCGTTATGCAGGAAGTGTACAAGAACTGCAAAAAGGTGGAGGATGACTGCGAGATTTTCCTGAAATAAAAATGGTTTGACAGGCTGTTGGGATATTGACCGGCAAGGGAAAAGAGGCTGAAATGAACAAGAAACAGAAAAGAAATTTAATGCGCATTATCGTGGCGGCAATCCTGATGATTGTTCTCCATTTTGCGCCGGTAAGCGGTATGGTACGGTTCGGGTTTTACTTGGTTCCTTACTTGATTATCGGGTATGATATTTTGTGGAAGGCCTTTAAAGGCGTGAAGAACCGGCAGCCTTTTGACGAAAGCCTTCTTATGGCAATTGCCACGCTGGGGGCGATTATCCTGGCTGTTTATGAAGACGGTGATTACACGGAAGCCATTGGCGTTATGCTTTTCTACCAGATCGGCGAATGGTTCCAGAGCTATGCCGTCGGCAAGAGCCGCAGAAATATCAGCGAGCTGATGGATATTCGTCCTGATTACGCAAATGTGGAAAGGGAAAATGGGCAGCTGGAGGCGGTCGATCCTGACGAAGTGGAAGTGGGGACGATCATCGTCGTGAAGCCCGGTGAAAAGATTCCGATCGACGGCGAAGTGGTGGAAGGCAGTTCTACACTGAATACCAGCGCCCTGACAGGGGAAAGCCTGCCCCGTGAAGTGGAATCGGGCGATGAAGTCATCAGCGGCTGCATCAATATCAATGGTCTTCTGAAAATTCGGACGACGAAAGAGTTTGGGGAATCGACGGTTTCTAAAATTCTTGATCTTGTGGAAAACGCCAGTTCCCGTAAATCAAAAGCGGAAGATTTTATTTCTAAATTTGCCCGTGTATACACTCCGGCCGTGGTAGCGGCGGCGATCGCTCTTGCCCTCGTTCCTCCGTTTGTCCGTATGGGATTCATGGGGGTGCCGGCTGACTGGGATGTGTGGATTTACAGGGCGCTTACGTTCCTCGTTATTTCCTGTCCCTGCGCGCTGGTTATCAGTATTCCCTTGAGTTTCTTCGCCGGCATCGGCGGCGCGAGTAAGGCGGGCGTCCTTGTGAAAGGATCGAACTATCTGGAAACGCTCTCCAAGGTTAAGACGGTGGTTTTTGATAAGACCGGGACTTTGACCAAAGGGGTGTTCCAGGTGACTGCCGCCCATCCGCAGGAAATGAGCGAAAAAGAACTGCTCCATCTGGCAGCCCATGTAGAACGGTACTCCACGCATCCTATCGCGGCTTCTCTCCGCGCAGCGTATCCTAACGAATCGGACAGCTGCCGTGTGGAAGCAGTAGAGGAAATAGCCGGACAGGGGATCCGTGCCCATGTAAATGGCAATGTCGTATGTGTGGGAAATTCCAAAATGATGGAAGCCGTAGGCGCCGAATGGTATGACTGCCATCGTCATGCTGCGGGTACGGTCATCCATGTGTCCATCAATGGAAGATATGCAGGTCATGTGATTATTTCCGATGTGGTGAAAGAAACATCAAAAGCGGCCATTGCCGCTCTGAAATCGGTGGGTGTCGCCAGGACGGTCATGCTCACAGGTGATGCGAAAGAAGTCGCTGATGCTGTAGCAAAGGAACTTGGCATCGACCAGGTACGCAGCGAGCTCCTGCCGGCTGATAAGGTGCAGAACGTGGAAGAACTCCTTCTGGAGAATAAAGGAAATGGAAATCTTGCCTTTGTCGGAGACGGTATCAATGACGCTCCCGTGCTCACCCGCGCAGATATCGGAATTGCCATGGGCGCAATGGGATCTGACGCGGCAATCGAAGCGGCGGATGTGGTTCTTATGGATGATGATCCCATGAAGATTTCCCAGGCGATCCGGATTTCCCGTAAATGCCTGGCCATCGTCAACCAGAACACTTGGTTCTCTATCGGTATCAAGCTGGTTGTTCTCCTCCTGGGAGCGGTCGGCATCGCCAATATGTGGTTTGCCATCTTTGCCGATGTAGGCGTCATGATTCTTGCCGTACTGAATGCTATGCGTGCTCTCTTTGCAGGACGGACCGCATAAAAAGAAAGTGGATCTTGTGAAATAATAAACAATAATAATGAGAACAAATAATAACATCGACCGCGGAGGTTTCCCTGCCCCGCGGTTTTTGCATGGAAAGCAGAATGGAATCGTAAAAGAATAGTTAGCTTGCAGCTGACAGCTCACAGCTGATAGCTTTTATCTTCTTACCGCCTTCCTCATCACGGTGGCAGATCCTTCACATTCGTTCAGGATGACGCTTTACTGTTAGTGTCATTATGATGCTTTCCGCTCCCCATCGTTAGTAACGCTTTCCCCCAATCGTCATTCAGAACGGGGGTAAGAATGCTGTGTGGGAAAATGGGTAAGCAGAACGGTGACACGGAGTGAAGAATCTATTACACTGATGACACTGTGCGGTTTCTTTTCTGTTTATCACAAAATTACTTTTACCGTTTTCCTCACCACGGGTACAGCTCCTTCGCATTTGTTCAGGATGACATTTCACCTTAATCGTCATCTTCATAACTAATCCTTTGCCAATACTCCGAATGACGTTTTCCGTTTCCTGTCACTATGGCGCTTACCGTTACTCATCATTTAGAATATATGATAAAAATTTACTGCGGAAACAATAAAAGAAAACCACCTTTTATTTGATAACAATTAGAAAATATGATATGCTGTAGAACGAATTGAAATTTATTCGCAGATTAAGCGGATGCTGAATCGGTAAGGATGGAATTTACATGAGAAGCAAACGAATGCGGCGAAGCATTGTCAGACGTGTTTTGCAATTTATCCCCGTACTGCTGGGGATTACTTTTCTTGCGTTCCTTTTAATCTATTTATCGCCAAGCGATCCTGTGAGCGTGCGTATGTCGGCAGGCGGTATTTCCGTCAGTCCTGAAATCATGGAGTCCATGCGCAGATCCATGGGCCTTGACCGTCCGCTTCTTGTGCAGTACGGTGACTGGCTGTGGAATATTCTTCACGGCAATATGGGAAAATCATATATTACTGACGCTGACGTGCTGGATCAGATTTTGAAAGCGCTGCCCTATACATTAAAAATGGCGGGCGCTTCTCTTTTGCTGACCCTTTGCATTTCGATTCCCGTAGGGATACTCACGGCGGCCATGCAGAACAGCAAGTTTGATTATGTGGTCCGTGTCATGGCGTTTGTGGGAAATGCTCTTCCCAACTTTATCATCGCCCTTTGCCTCATGTTTATTTTTTCCTACCGTCTCGGGTGGATTCCGGTGCTGGCGACGACAAAGCCTATCGGACTTGTCCTTCCTGCGTTTACGCTGGCGCTGGTCATGTCGTCCCGTTATATCCGGCAGATTCGTGCTGCCATGCTTGACGAGCTGAGCAAGGGGTATGTGGTGGGACTTCGTTCCCGCGGACTTTCTGAAACGACCATTTTGTATAAAAATGCATTAAAAAATATTATGGTAACGGTGATTACGCTTACCGGTATTTCCCTCGGCTCTCTTCTGGGCGGAACGGTTATCGTGGAAACCGTTTTCACCTGGCCCGGTCTCGGCAGTCTTATTATGGAAGGGATCAGCCAGCGAGACTATCCTGTGGTACAGGCGGTCATCGTATGGATGGCATCTGCTTTCATGGTGGTCAATCTGCTCACCGATATTTCTTATACTGTTTTTAATCCGAAAATTAAAGATATATAGGAGGACCTATGGATCTTTCAGCAAAACGGATTTCGAAAAGTATGTGGTGCCTTCTTGGCATCATCCTGTTTATCATTCTTTTCAGTTTGATTTCGCCGTACCTGGCACCTAATGATCCCTATCTGACCCATTCCGACAATATCCTTGCCGCGCCGGATATGAATCATTTATTCGGTACTGACAATCATGGGCGCGATGTGCTTTCCCGCGTGATGGTGGGCAGCCGCAGTTCCATCTTTGCCGCATTTGCCATCATCGCCTGTGCAGGGACTTTGGGAAGTTTTGTGGGTCTTATGGGCGGTTATTTCGGCGGGAAGGTGGATGCCTGTCTTATGCGGGTGACCGATATATTTCTCGCATTTCCCGATATCCTTCTGGCAATTGCCGTAGCGGGCATTTTAGGCGGCAGTCTTTTGAATGCCATGTTCGCCCTCGTGCTGACGGCGTGGACGCAATATGCCCGGTTGGCACGGAGTTCGACTATTGCTATTAAAGAAGAAACATTTATCCATGCCGCCCGCCTTGGCGGGTGCAGTGACAGGGAGATCATATTTCTCCACATTCTGCCGAATATCGCGGGACCGCTTATCGTTACCGCGACGCTCCATGTAAGCGGTATGATGATTGGGCTCGCCGGGCTGTCATTTCTCGGACTCGGGGTGCAGGTACCGGAAGCGGAGTGGGGATCCATGATCAGCGAAGGACGCTATTGTCTTCAGAATGCGCCGTGGGTGGCTCTCGCACCGAGTGCCGTCATGGTTTCCGTTATGCTTGTTTTTAATTTATTCGGTGACCAGGTCAGAGATTTACTGGATCCGAAAAATGAAAAATAATTATATTTTTTAGGAGGAAAAAACATGAAAAAGAGATGGATTGCTGCAGGATTGGCAGCGGTAACGGCCTGTTCCGTTTTTATCAGCGGCTGCGGTGATGATAAGAAAGCGGCGGCGGATAAAATCGTCCGTGTGGCGGGGACAGTATCCGTATCCTCTTCGTCCATGGATCCGGCAAAAGGATGGGATGGCTGGTACATTGTCCGCTACGGTGTCGGCGAGACACTGTTTAAAGTAGGGGATGGTCTCAAGATTGAACCCTGGCTTGCTGAAAAGTTTGAAAAGATAGATGACCTGACCTGGAAAATCATGCTGAAAAAGAATGTGACATTCTCTAATGGGGAGGCCATGACACCGCAGAAAGTGATTGACTCCCTGAAACGTGTGGGGGACATGAATGAGCGTGCCGGTTTCCTGAAAACCGCTGTCTATACCGTTGATGGGGATGCTGTCGTCATTAAGACGGAAAAACCGCGCCTTACCCTGATCAATGACCTGGCGGATCCTTATGCGACCATTATTGACGTGGCAAATACGAAAGATTTTGAAAAAGCGCCGATTGCTACAGGCCCATTCGTGATGGCATCGTATGAGAGCAATAAAAAAGCGGTTATGAAAAAGAATCCGAAGTACTGGGGAGGGGAAGTCAAGTCTGACGGCGTGGAATATACCAAAGTCACTGACGCGAATGCGCTTGCCATGTCTCTCCAGGGCGGCGAAGTGGATATCGCCCAGGATCTGACCGTAGACGCTGCGGAAACTGTCGCGAAAAAAGACAACCTCGTTGTGAAGAGGGTGGCACAGCCCCGCGTGTACCAGATGTATTTCAATCTGAATAAAATGCAGGATAAGGCTGTCCGTGAAGCGATCATGTACGGCGTGAACAAAAAAGACATTGGAGAAAAATTGATGAAGGGTGCTGTGTCCGCTGCTTACAGCGCGTTTCCCGATGACAGCGCTTATGGTGCGAAGAACCTGAAACCCCGTATGTTTGACGCTGCCAAGGCCAAACAGATTCTTGCCGATGCAGGATATAAAGATACCAACGGCGACGGTATCGTGGAAAAGGACGGGAAGCCGCTTACTGTACAGTTTTCCGTTTATAAGCGCGCCGCGATAGCTCCCATTGCTACGGAAATGCAGGCTCAGCTGAAGCAGATCGGCATTGATGTCCAGATTAAGAATTTTGAAAAAGCAACCTTCTTCGCGCCGGGGGATTTCGATATCGCTCTCTATTATGTAGTCACCATGCCGGTGGGAGATCCCTACGATTTCCTCTACAATGCCTATGACAAGGACAGCAAAGTCAATTTCGGGCACTACAATAATCCGGAAGTGCAGGGATGGCTGGAAGAGTTGCAGAAACTGTCTGACGGTGAGGCAAGGATGCAGCTTGTCCATAAGATCCAGCAGGCGGTCATTGATGACGCGGCCATGGATTTTGTCGGATTCAATACGATCCAGGTAGGCATGGGCAAGAATGTCAAAGGCTACCTGATTACACCGAATGATTATTACCAGGTGACGAAAGACCTCGAAAAATAAGCGGGAGAAACCTATGCAGCCATTACTGACAATTCAAGACCTCAGCGCCGGTTATGGCGGCAAGACGGTAATCCGTGATATTTCCCTTACACTGATGCCCGGTGAAATACTGGGCGTCGTCGGGGAAAGCGGCAGCGGGAAAACGACGCTTCTGAAAGCCGTTTCGGAAGTGAAAGGCCTCAGGGCCGATGTCTATACGGGAACAGTCACTTTCAATGGGGAAGACCTGCTCCATATGGACGCGGAGGAAAAAAGAAAATGCCAGGGAGAAGAGATAGCCTATGTGTTTCAGCATCCCGGCGATTCCCTGAACCCCACGCGGAAAGTGCGTGTCCAGTTCTATGAGACTATCCTCGCCCACAGGCGGATGGAGAAAAAAGAAATGGACGAACTGATTGCTTCTGTTTTTAAGCGGATCGGCCTGACCGATGTGGAACGGATACTGAATGCCTATCCTTTTGAACTTTCCGGCGGAATGGCGCAGCGTGTGGTGATTGCCCTTGCCGTGCTGCTCCATCCGAAACTGATTCTTGCCGATGAGCCCACCTCCGCGCTGGATACCACCGTGCAGAAACAGGTCCTCGAAGAACTTCTCATGCTCCGGGACACACTCCATACCGCCATGATTGTTATTACCCATAATATCGGCGTAGCCAGATATCTGGCGGATCGTGTGGCGGTACTTTATAAAGGGAAAATCGTGGAAATGGGGAAAACGAAAGAAGTTCTTGAAAACCCGCAGCATCCCTACACGAAATCGCTCATGGCCGCCGTGCCGAAACTGGCATATGCCATGGAAAAGGAGGCATGATGGAGGAAATCCTTGTTTGTGAAAACCTGACGATGACCTTTAACGATGGTGAGTACATCGTACATGCTTTGAAAAATGTGAGCTTTTCTCTTCGTAAAAATGAAGTTCTCGGCATTATCGGGGAAAGCGGCAGCGGGAAATCGACTATTGCGAAACTGATTACCGGACTGTATCAGCCGACGGGAGGAAATATATTTCTTGACGGCCGATCGATTGTCCGCCTGAAACGGCAGGCGCAGAAAGAAGGGTATACCAAAGGGCAGATGGTATTTCAGGATGCTGTCGGCTCTTTCAATCCGCGGAGGAAAATCGGTGAGTCCATTTCGGATACGCTCTGCCGTCTTTGCGGAGAAAAGAAGCATACCGCCGGTAAAGAAGCAGCCCGTCTTCTGGAAGATGTGGGACTCCCCGGGGATTATGCGGAAAAATATCCCCATGAGCTTTCCGGCGGCGAATGCCAGCGTGCGGCGATAGCCAGAGCGATGTCCGTCCATCCGGAAATTCTCATTTGCGATGAAGCCACCTCGGCGCTTGACGTTTCCGCACAAGCAAAAATTGTGGAGCTCCTTATGCATCTGCGCAGGATCCATAACGTAAGCATTCTATTCATCACCCATGATCTTCCGCTGGTAAGCAATATAAGCGACCGCATCCTTATCATGAATGAAGGAGAACTGGTGGAAGAAGGAAGCACCGAAGAAGTGATCACCCGGCCGAAAACCGTTTATACCAGACGGCTCCTTGACGCAGTATGCTGATGATTTGAAACGGCAGGCGGATGATTATCCCGAGAGAACGGCTCCCTGCCCGGTTTGTTATTTTTATACATAATAAAATCGCTTTCTGTAGTGACCTTTATGTCAAACTGCAGAAAGCGGTTTTTAGTTGCCTGCTGAAAAGCATGAGTAAAGAGCCGTAATAAAATGCAGAAATATTTTGTTACAGTCTGTTATGGTTTGCATAGAATGGATTCATTGGGACAATGGCGTGCAGTCGATGACTGTGACAAGGTATTTTCCATCTGTCCTGCTTTGCGCTGTGATTACAGCAAATTTCCCTTCCGACAGGGGAAATGCCTTTTCGAGAGAAAAGCTGGTGTACATTTCTGTTTTGTAGCTGCCTTTTTCATCCTGTTCTTCCTTTGTGTTTTGAAGGATGCTGTCTTCCGGAATGAAATCTTTATAGTCCTGTGGTGCCTTTGACGGACCGGCAGGATCGGACAGCGTGATGTTTACGATATGCTCTTTAAAAACAATGACCGTCACGGTACCATTATTGAATCTTTTCATATAAACTGTGTCTCCGGCAGGCGCGCCATAGGCGGCGGTCCAGATATCAAGCGTATCTCCCAGGCGGGCGGCTTGCAAGGCGGGGGCTTTTTCTTTTTGCGTATTTTCTTCCTCAACGGCGGCTGTCTTGGCCGGGACGGCAGGCTTGCCTGCATTGCATCCGGAAAGTAGCAGCGCGGATAAAAGAAAAACAGCAAAAGCGGAACCGATGTATTTCATAGAACCCTCTCATAGATTTGATAATAATTTATATTATATCACCGAAAAAAATAATTTTTTCATCTTGACGGCAAACCTTGCTTTCTTGTATGGTTAAGGAAATAGGGGGCGGCTATGTTCAGATTCAATGATATCTTTCTCGTAATCGTGGCGTGCTACGTTATTTATAAAATAGGTTTCGTCGACGGTTTTACTTTGGTGAATCTCTTTATCGCGGTTTGCACCGTTGTGGCTTTTGTATCCACGATTCTTCGTCGAAGCGGATACATGGAGAGGCTGAAAGAAAAGGAGCATGAAGCGGTGAAGAAACGGGAAGAGAAGAAAGAAGTAGACAAGGCAAAGAAAGAGTAACGGGCGGAAGAAATAAAACAGAGAAATATATTTATGCAAACGGCGTTTGTGAGGCGCCGTTTTTGTTTGCCAAAACCGGAAAGGTGTTTGTAAGGCTTTTCTTAGCGTCGGGAGCGTGTCGATTTTTATTCATCGGCTGATTATGTTAAAATGCAAGTATAATTATGAGATTTAGGTAGAAATCCGGGCGGTTTCGGCAGGAATCGTCTTTGGAAAGACAGTTTATTTTCCCAAGAGGTATTTTCATGGATTCCGAATTGGACGTTGTGAGA
>ERZ773010.2840-NODE-2840-length-10018-cov-33.728495_pt1 | contig 10018 bp, 9 predicted proteins | sample MGYA00580842_ERZ773010 | MGnify/ENA primary metagenome ERZ773010 (study PRJEB29015, sample SAMEA2737982) | human oral metagenome | biome: human oral; feature: human-associated habitat; material: dental | place: China | collected 2107 ... | reverse complement strand
CCGGCACCGGTCAGCTCCACCATGAGGGCGGCGAGCGCCCGGGTGCCTGCGCTCCCCGGCCTGAGCGGCGCGGGGCCCAGGCCCAGCGCCGCCACGCGACGCGCGTAGTAGGGCTGGTCGAGCGAGAAGGGGACGACGCCCTGCGGGACGCCCGCGGCCAGAGCGGCATGGGTCGTCCCGGCTCCCCCGTGGTGGATCGCCGCGGCGGTGCGCGGCAGCAGCCAGTCGTGCGGGACGAAGCCGAGCAGGCGCGCATGATCGCCGTAGGCCTCATGACGGCTTCCGAACCCGGGCGAGGGAGCGATGAGCACCCGCACACCGGCTCGGCGCGCGGCCTCCGCCTGGCGGGCGACGGCCGCCCGAGGGTCCCTCAGGGGCACGGACCCGAAGCCCACGTACACCGGTGGTGGGCCGGAGCGGAGGAATCGGGCGAGACCCGCGTCGGGCTCCCAGTCGTGCACGGGCAGCGCGAGCCGCCCGGTGCAGTGGACGGCCGCGGGCCAGTCGGCGGCGGGCGGCACGAGCCGCGGGGAGCACGCGAGGATCACTGCGCCCTCAGCACTGTCAGCACCGTCGCTGCCGTGCCGGACCGTGGTCCGGCGAGTCGGGCGGCCGCCCGTCAGAACGCGCGCGATGGGCGCCCCCATCGTCAGCGAGCCGTGGCGCAGCGCACGGGAGCAGCACAGGTTGATCGGGCTGCGGCCCTGGCGCGGCGCACCCACGAGGCTGTCGGCGTGCGCAGTGGGCAGCGTGGGGGCCAGCGCCAGCTCGACCACCTCGCAGCCCAGTGCCGCACCCAGGACGCGGCAGGCGGGCAGGCCCAGAATCCCGGTGACCAGGACGTCCCCGGGGCGAGCGCCTGCCGCCAGGGCGCGGGCGATCGCGGGGGCGCAGGCGCGGATCCAGCGGCGCAGCACCAGCGCGCCGACACTCTGGTGGCGGCTCGCGGCGCGCGCCACGATCGGCGAGGCGATCGGCCCCATGAGGCGCGCCCCCACCCCTCGGAAGGGCACGTCGCAGTCGGAGGCCGCATCCGCGTAGTCGTCCAGCCCCAGCAGCAGGACGTCGGCCCCCCTGTCCATGAGCGCGCGGGCCAGTGCCAGCTGCGGACGCAGGTCGCCCATGGAGCCGATGGCGACGAGCACATGAGTCATCCCCGCCCCCTCCCCCGGACCGGCGCCGTCTCCTCGTCGATGAGCTGCTCCATCAGCTCCGCGGCCTCCCACCTGTCCAGCTGTCCGGTGGCGACGGCGAAGACGGAGCCGACGAGACTGGTGTAGAAGGCGCGGGCGCGCAGCCGCGCCCGGGGATCGTCGGCGGTGGTCCCGAGGTGCCCGGCCCAGTGCGCCGCCAGACGGTCGACGACGTCGCGCAGGCGCTCGTCATTGTCAGCCGAGGCGGAGGCGGTCAGGAGCGCGGCGAGGTAGTCGCGGGTCAGCTCGCCCCCTCGGGCCGTCAGGCCTGGTGTGGCGGCGACAAGCGCCCGCAGCGCGCCGGGCAGGTCCTCGTGCCCCTCGAGCGCGGCGACGGCGTCGGCCGTGGCGCGCCGTTCCATGCAGCGCACGAAGAGCTCGGCCTTGCCCCCCACGGAGACGACGGTGCCCACAGACACGCCCGCCTCGGCCGCAATGTCCCGCACCGACGTCGCGGCGTAGCCCCTGCGCACGAAGAGCCGCTCAGCCCGCTCCAGCACCCGGGCCTCGGTGTCCCGCCGCCGGCTCATGCACACCTCCTGAACATGTTCATATCTGAACGCGTTCAGTTTAAGGTGCCGGGCCGCGCCTCGCAAGCCCCTGCGTCCGCCGCCTCAGCGGCCTCAGCGGCGTCGGCGCCGTGGGCGCGACTGGCACCTCGGGCAGGACGTGTGGCTGCGCCCGCCGATGGTCTCCACGCGCATGGGCGCCCCGCACCGCCTGCAGGGCAGCCCGGCGCGCCCGTAGGCCGCGAGCTCGCGGGCGAAGAAGCCGGCATCGCCGTCGGCGTCGACGTACAGGGCGTCGAAGCTCGTACCCCCGGCCGCCAGCGCCCGCTCCATGACGGCCGCGGTCTGCTCCAGCAGGCGCGCGGCGACGCGAGGACCCAACCGGCTGCCGGGCCGCAGGCCGTGGAGGCGGGCGGCCCACAGGCCCTCGTCGGCATAGATATTGCCGATGCCCGACACGACCCGCTGGTCCAGCAGGATGGTCTTGACGGCGCGGCCCGAGGAGCGCACCCGGGCCACGGCACCGCGCCGGTCGAGCGCGGGGTCGAGCAGGTCGCGGGCGATGTGGGCGGCGTCAACGGGCAGGAGGGCGTCCGGGCTGCCGGCTCCGCCCGGCGCGCCCCACACCGCCAGCTCGAGGGCGGCGCGGGTCAGGTCGGCGGACAGGATCTCCGGCGTGGGCGTCTGCGGCGCACGCGCCCACTCCACCGGTGAGCAGCATCGGTAGACGGCGCCGGGGCCCTCGCGTCCCGCGCGCCCGGCGCGCTGGATGCCCGCCGAGCGGGACTCTCCGACCGTCGCCAGACCCGACATGCCGTGAGCGATGTCCAGGCGCGGGCGCCGGGTCAGCGTCGCATCGACGACGACGCGCACTCCCGGCACGGTCAAGGAGGACTCGGCGACGTTCGTGGCCACGACCACGCGTCGGCGACCCGGCGGCGAGGGCGCCAGAGCGGCGTCCTGCGCGCCGGCGCTCAGTCGTCCGTGGAGCGGCAGGATGTCAACGTCCGACGACGGCGTCTCGCGCAGGCGGTTCACGACGTCGTCGACCTCCCGGACCCCGGGCAGGAAGGCGAGCACGTCGCCGGCGCGCTCCGTCAGGGCGCGCCTCACGGTGGCGGCGACGTGGGCCAGGAATTCCCGTGGCACCCCGCGTGGGCCCAGGCGGGGCGCGCGCGGCGACGGGGGCGTCCACACCTCCTCGATCGGGTGGAGCGGGTCGCCGACCGAGACGACGGGCGCCGTGGAGCCGGCCGCGGTCGGCGAGACGGCGGTGTCGGCCGTGGTCGACCGGGCGGCGTCGGGGCCGTCCGGGCTGGGGGCGCCGGAGTCGCCGGGGGCGGTGGCAGGACTGCCGGGGCTACCGAGCAGGGCGGGCAGGCGGTCGAGGTCGGCGGTGGCGGACATGGCGATGATCGTCAGGTCCTCGTGCAGCGCCCGGGCGTCCAGGAGGAGGGCCAGGAGCAGGTCGGACTCCAGGGAGCGCTCGTGCACCTCGTCCAGAACGACGGCGGCCACGCCGGGCAGATCGGGCTCGGCCTGCAGGCGGCGCAGCAGCAGCCCGGCGGTGACGATCTCGACGCGCGTGCGCGGGCCGGTTCTCCGCTCTCCGCGCACCGCGTAGCCGATGGTCGCTCCGAGGGGCTCGTCGAGCAGAGTCGCCAAGCGTCGTGCGGCGGCGCGCGCGGCGACGCGCCGGGGCTGGGTGACGATGACGCGCCGGTCGCCGTCAGGGGCGGTGAGGATCTGGGCGACCAGGGGTGGGACGAGGGTCGTCTTGCCGGTGCCGGGCGGAGCGGTGACGACGACTCCGCGCACCGGAACGCCGGTCAGCAGCTCGCGGAGTCGGGGGAGGGCTTCCTTGGCGGGCAGCGGGGGAGGGGCGGCGAGTAATCGGGCGAGCGGGTCGGGCGCGGTTCGGTCCACGCTCCCATTGTGGTCGACGGTGGTGCTCTCCCCTCTGTCCCCTTTCGTCGAGATCGGTCCGGTTCCGGCTCGAGATCGGTCGAGTTCCGTGCCGAGATCGGTTCGGCGACGCGGCGTCCGGGATCCGGGGCCGCGAGCCGGGCATTCCTGCACGACTCCGACCGACGACGACGCCGGGCTCGCGCCGAAATATCGCCCTCGACAGGACGAGGCCGTGCCCCAGCAGGACTCGTTCCCCCACGAGCACCGAGCCGCGCGACGATGGGCCGCGCGCGACCGTCACCGCGCTCCTCCGCAGGCGCCGAGCCGCGCCCCGCACGGGCCGCGCCGCACGCCGGGCCCGACCACGACGCACCCCCGACACCGCGGGATCGTGCCCAGATCCACGCGGTCGTACCCGGCGCCGCGGAGTCGTACCTTAAAGCCTCCCCAGGGTACGACCCGGCACCGCAGCGTACGACCGCGTGGGCCCATGTACGACCACACGAGCCCGGGTACGACCCCGCACCGCAGCGTACGACCGCGTGGGCCCATGTACGACCACACGAGCCCGGGCACGGAGACACGACCGCACGACGCAGAGCACAACCACACGAGCAACGGCACCACCACACAACCCCTCCCACCGCACCAGGCCCCACCCGACCCATCACCCACCACGACCAACCACAAACCGCACAACACGCCCGACCGCCAGCCACCACCCACCACAAACCCCCTCGCGCACCACCTCACCACACAACCACGACACACCAACCGAACTCGAGCCGGAACCGAACCGATCTCGGCACGGAACCGAACCGATCTCGGTGAAGGAGACGACGGAGCGGGGAGCGAGGGGATGGCTCGCTGGCGGCTCGCCGGCGGCCCGGCGAGAGCTCGACCCGCCTCGCTGCCAAGCAAGCTTGACAAGCTCGTCGATGTCAAGCACACTTTTCATGTCAAGGAAACGCGACACGTGTCGACGGGCCTCGATCCCGCGGCGCGGCCCACAGGAGTTAGGAGAACAGTCATGAAGTCCTTCGCCGCCATTCGCGAGATGTCCCTGTCCGCCAGGATCGCCGCCGTCATCCTCGGCGTCGGCCTGATCGCTCTGCTCATCGGCGCCCTGCTCGATCACTATTTCCTCATGGGCCTGGCCACGGGCCTGGTCATCGTCGGATTCGCCGTCGCCATGATCGACGTCGTGAGGAGCTCGCTCTCCCGCGCCCGGCGCTCCGCGGCCGTCCACTCCGCCAACTGGCCGGCCGAGGACTGAGTCATGCGCGTCCGCGGCGCCCTTCCCGGGGCGATGGAGCATCGTGGCGGCCGCCGGTCTCCTCGTCGCCGGTGCTGCGCTCGTCCTGTGCCGTCTTCGCTACGATCGGTCCCAGCGGTGAAGGAGGCCGGCGTGGAGAATGACGTGCGCGCGCTGCGTGAGGAGAAGGGTCTCACTCAGGCGCAGTTGGGCAAGGCTCTCGGTGTCTCGCGCCAGAGCGTCAACTCCATCGAGAAGGGGAAGTACGATCCCTCATTACCGCTCGCCATCGCCATTGCGCGCTTCTTCGGGCGCGCCGTCGAGGAGATCTTCCATGCCTGAGATGTCTGAGATACCGGAGGGTCGCCCCCCGGCCACGGCTCCGGCCTCCGCGTCTCCTGCTGAGCGCAGGCGGCGTCGCAGGGCTTTCTGGGAGCGCGTGTATCTCGTTGCCTGCGTCGTCGGCGCGGCAGCGCTTCTCATTCTCCGACCGCGACTCGCCGACGATCAGGCCCGGTCCGCCGCGCTCGGCGGAGCCATCGGCATTCTCGCTGCGGCGATCGTGCTGATCCTCCTGCTCGTGAGGGGGCGTCGCGGCCACGACACCATGTTCAGCCGCGAGATGGACGGCGTGTGGGACGAGCGGGACAGGGCGGTCAAGCAGAAGATGTGGGTGGTCGCCGGCAGGACGGCCTTGCCGATCATGCTCATTCTTTTCGTGGTATCTTTCACATCGCTTCCGATATCCTTGTTCGTCAAAGTGGCAGCCTTCGCGTACTCGGTCGTTGCCGGAACGGCCCGTTTCTACTACGACCGGACTATGTGATCGCACGGCCGATGAGTGACCGCTGAGCGGATGGTGGGCTGAGAGGGTCGAGAAGACGATCGGATGGTGCTCCCCTCTTCTTTTCCTGGGAGAAACACCCTCTGGCGAGGGAGCCGGTAGGCTTTACCTATCGGAACCGCACGCGAGCAGAGGGAGGACGTGTGACCGCACAACCGAAAACCGCGCCCTGGGACGACGATCCCGCCGGAGCATCGATCCTCCTGGCCACCGGCCGCCCTCAGCACGATCTCCTCGTCATCGCCGAGCCTTTTTTCCTCACCGAGCTCAGGGAAGCCTGGGGGCGCCCGGCCTCCAGCGTGCGGCTGTCCTTCCTTCCGGGCGTATCCGCGCCGAGTCTCACAGGATTGGAGGACTCCCTCCAATCCTACGAGCACGACGGCCTCAACATTCTCATTGCACGCGGCCGCACCTCCCTGTTCGAGGGCAAGCCCGCTCGCCGTACCACCGCCTTCGCCCGCACCGCCGCCGCTCGTGTGCGCGCTGCGCTGCTCATCACCCGCGCGACCGGCCTCGGCGGCTTCGAGCCCGGAGACTTCCTCCCCGTCGGCGACCACCTCAATCTCGCCGGTGCGCCGCTGTTCCCCGCTCTCGGCGTCATCGAGGCCGCCTGGGACGAGGATCTCGCCGCGCGACTGTCCGCTCTCGACGGCGTGCGCGAGCCCGGCGTCCTGGCTCTCTCCCCGGGGCCGCTGCGCCCCACCCGCGCCGAGGCCGGTGTGCTCGCCGCGCTCGGCGTCGACGGCGTCGTCACCGACTCCGTCGCCGAGGCCATGGCCCTGGCCTCCCGGGGAGTCCGCGTCGCCGGGCTGGCCTATGTCGATGCCATCACCGATCAGTCCGCCGGAAGACCCGTCACCACCGGACGACGTGCCGAGCATCGGGCGGGCGCGCACAGCGCCGGCCTCACCCGGGCACCGGCACCCGACGTCGTCCGCGCCGCGGTCGAGACCGTCTTGGCCGGCCTGCACTGATCCGCACCGATCCGTACTGACGGCTGCGCCGCCCACCGGCTCTCGCTTCCTGCCGCCGATCGCTCTTGACGAGGGCCCGCCCGAGGGGTCTGCGCCGCCCCGCCTCCCATTCATTGGGATCGACGGCCTCCGCATCCGGGCTACCGCTAAAGTGCGCTCGTGAAGCCCTTCATCCTGCTCGCCACCCGAGACGACGACGCCCCGGCGGATGCCGAGTACGACGCCTTCCTCACCCGCACCGGCCTGCAGGAGCGCAACCTGTGTCGCATCCGTCTGGAGGCGGGGCCCATGCCCGACCTCGATCTGGGCGCGTACTCCGGCATCATGGTGGGAGGCTCCCCCTTCAACACCACCACTCCCGAGGCCGCGAAGTCCGCCACCCAGCGGCGCGTCGAGGTCGAGTTCACCGCCCTGCTCGACCGCGTCGTCGCCGCCGACTTCCCCTTCCTCGGAGCCTGCTACGGCATCGGCACCCTTGCGCGCCACCAGGGCGCCGTCATCGACGACACCTACGCCGAGGAGGTCGGCGCCCCCGAGATCACCCTGACCGACGCCGGCCGGGCCGACCCGCTGTGCGCCGGCATGACCCCGACCTTCCAGGCCTTCGTCGCCCACAACGACGCCATCCTCACGCCCCCGCCGGGCGCCGTCGTGCTGGCGACCTCCCGGCCCTGCCCGGTCCAGATGCTGCGCATGCGGACCAACCTCTACGCCACGCAGTTCCATCCCGAGCTCGACGGCGAGTCCTTCGCCCACCGCCAGGCCTTCTACGCCGACCACGGCTACTTCGACCCCGACGAGCTGCCGGCCGTCCAGGCCTGGACCCGTGCCCAGGACGTGAGCCAGTCCTGGGCCGTGCTGCGCAACTTCGCCGAGCACTACGCGCGCGATTAGCCGATCGAGTCCGGGAACCGGGCTCCGCGGTGGTACGGCGGCCGGCCGTGCAGTGGCTGCGCGTCGAGATAGACATTCTCGTACGAGATAGACGGTGACACCGCCTCCCTCATCCGAGAATGTCTATCTCGACGCAGGGGCCGGCGGCGCGCCCGGTCAGGCTCCCAGGGCCCTGGCGAGCGGCGTCAGCGCCTGGCTCGTCCCGCCCTGGACGCGCACGTCGGCCGCCCCGTCGACGGCGGTCGGCCCGCGGTTGACGACGACGAGCGCGGCGCCGCAGGCCATGGCCTGGCGCACGATCCACAGCCCGGTGAGCACCGCCAGGCTCGTGCCGGCCACCAGCACGACGTCGCAGCGCTCGGCGGCGCCCATCGCCTCGCCCATGGCGGCCGGCAGCCCCTCGCCGAAGAAGACGATGTCGGGCTTGAGCAGGCCGTCGCACACCTCGCACGCCACCGTCTTAAAGTCGCAGGCCTCCGCCGCCGCCCGGTCCGCCTCCGGGGTGATAGCCACCCGTGCCGGGTCGGTCTCGCGCGGGAAGTCGGGGTTGAGGGCCGTCAGCCGCGCGTCCACCTCGGCGCGCGGGACGATTCGCCCGCAGGTCAGGCACACGACCCGGTCGTAGGCGCCGTGCAGCTCCCACACGGTGCGCTGGCCGGCCCGCGAGTGCAGCCGGTCCACGTTCTGGGTGGCCACGCCCGTGACCAGCCCCGCCTCCTCCAGGCGGGCCAGGGCGGTGTGCCCCGGCGTCGGCGTCAACGGGTCGAGCAGCCGCCAGGTGGCGTGGTTGCGCGCCCACACCCACCGGTACCACACCGGGTCGGTCACGAACTGGTCGTAGTCCACCGGCTCGACCGGCGTCGTGCCCGCGCCCCGGTAGTCGGGGATGCCGGCGTCGGTGGAGATCCCCGCACCGGTCACGGCGAGGGTGCGCCGCCCCCTCATGAGGGCGGCGATCGCGTCCACGGCTTCTGCGGCGTCCTTGGCGTGAGTCAGATCGCTCATACACCTGGTCTACACCGTGCGCCCCGGCCCCGGCCACCGGGTGCGGGCGTCGAGATAGACATTTTCGTACGAGATCGGCGGTGACACCGTCTACCTCGTACGAAAATGTCTATCTCGACGCCGGAGGGCCGGCCGCCGCCGATCCCTCAGTCGCGCGAGAAGTGGACTACGAAGTTGCGGATGACCCGACCGGCCACGTGCTCGGAGGTGCTGCGCGCCTCCGACACGATGGTCTCCACCCGGCCGGGGTCGCCGTAGCCGGCGTCGGCGTAGGCCGACACCCGCTGGGCGAAGCGCTCGGCGTCGAGCTCGGGGTTGAACTGGGAGCCGTAGACCGTGGCGCCCACCCGGATCATCTGCACGGGGCAGTCGGGCGAGGAGGCCAGCAGGGTCGCGTGGGCCGGGACCTCGCCGACCCCCTCGTGGTGGCCGACCAGCGCCGTGAAGGCCTGCGGCAGGTCGGCCAGGAGCGGGTCCGCGCGCCCCTCCGCGGTGACGAAGATCTCCGTAGCGCCGAGCTCCTCGCCGAACTCCTGGGAGGTCGGGGTGCCGAGGTAGCCGGCCAGAACCTCCAGCCCGAAGCCCGTGGCGAGCACGGGCACGCCCTTCTTGAGCGCCACCGCCAGCAGCTCGCGCACCTGCTCCTCGACGCGCATCTGGGAACGGGTCTTGGATCCCTCCGGCGTGGAGACGTCGTAGGGGCTTCCCCCGATGAGGACGCCGGAGACGTCGCCGGCCGTGAAGGCGTCGAGGAAGTCCACCTCTTCCAGGAGCACGTGGTGAAGGTCCTCGCGGCGCAGGCCGCTCTGGGACAGGAAGGACTCGTACTCGTTCTGCGCCGCCTCGAGCTCGGGGCGCGTCGACACCATGATGAAGGGCTTCATCCCGCCAGCCTATGGGGTCCGGTGGTCACGTCTCAGAAACATCGCAGGAGTATGCGCCCGCGTCAGGATGTTGACATCACCCACACCCACAGCCATCCCACGGTCGTCGCCGAGCCGACGATGACGCCCAGCCACGCCTGGGCGTGCCCGGTGGCGTAGCTCCTCCGCAGCCGGCGCAGCGCCCACCAGCCCGTGAGTGCCGCGATCGCGCCGAAACCTGGGAACGGGCTGAGCACGGTCGTCACCAGGGCGACGACGGCGACCGGGTCGGTGTGCTGCCGCGGGGCCTGGTAGCCGGGGCCGGCGAAGACCTCGCGGGGGTCGAGGCTCTCGGTGCCGGGGAAGACGAAGCCCTGCGGCACGATCCGTACGGGGTCGACGGGCTGCTCATGACTCATGGACCCATCATGCCCGCGGATCCGGGGCCGCGCCTCGTCCGCCCGGATGAGGCGCAGCCCGCGCTGGGTGCGCTGGGCCGGGTGGCTGGTGCCCGGGTCGACGACGGCGCAGCCCCGGGCCCGTCGTCCGCCCGGATGAGGCGCAGCCCGCGCT
>ERZ773010.2838-NODE-2838-length-10022-cov-17.919835_pt1 | contig 10022 bp, 8 predicted proteins | sample MGYA00580842_ERZ773010 | MGnify/ENA primary metagenome ERZ773010 (study PRJEB29015, sample SAMEA2737982) | human oral metagenome | biome: human oral; feature: human-associated habitat; material: dental | place: China | collected 2107 ... | reverse complement strand
ACCAAGCTCAAGATTATGCCAAACGTAAAGGTTGGGATGAGAGAGAGATGATGAAGTGGTTGGGTGTGGCGATGAAGTAAAAGTATTTTTTAAATATTTAATTCATAATTCTATAAATAAAATTGAAGGAAATAATCAATGAAAGCTTTTTTATCACATAGCAGTAAGCAAAAAACATATGTAGAACAAGTTGCTAAAATATTAGGTAAAGATAATATTGTTTATGATGCATGGACTTTTGAAGAGGGAGGGAAAACCTTAGATGAAATTTATAAAGGAATTGAGAAGTCAGGCATATTTGTTTTCTTTATTTCTATAGATGCATTAAATAGTGATTGGGTTAAAAGAGAGTTACTTATTGCTAAAAAATTTGTTAATGAACATGAAAGTGTATATTTCAAACCTATAATTATCGACGATAATATTGATTATAAACATGAAAAAATCCCTGATTGGATGAGGACTTATAATATTAAATACATAATCAATCCCGGAAGATCTGCATTTCTAATAAAGAATGAACTTTTCAGCTTATCTCTTGAGAAAAAACCTCGTCTAAAAAAAGAAGAGCAACTATTTATTGGTAGAAATGAAGAAAAAAAACGTTTTGAAGAACTTTATGGAGATATTAAACCGAGCACTCTTATAGTGAGTGGACTCCCTAAGGTAGGAAAACAGAAATTCATAAAGAAAATGCTTAAAGACTATAATATTATTGAAGAACACTATAAGCCTATAATATTAAATTTTGACAGAAGAGACTCAATTGAGGATTTAATTAGTAGATTGTATAGCTTAGGATATTCAAAAAATGAATCTTTATTTGAGAATACAAACCTTATAGACACTCCCATGAGTACTAAGATTAATATTTGCCGAGATTTAATATATGAATTACGTAGTTGTGGAGAAATGCTATTTATACTAGATAATCAATTTATTTTTAAAAATAATGGAGAGGCATCAAACTGGTTTGTTGAATTAATAAAAGGAATAAAAAATAAAGATAACGAAATTGTATTTTGTGTCACATCAACCACTAAATTTATAGATAGATCTAAATTTTTCAACAACAATGAAATTCTTTACTTATCATTAAATGAATTTAATAAGATAGATAGGAAAAATTATTTTGAGAGACTACTTAAAATTTATGAGATTGATTTATCAAAAAAAGATTTTGACGATTTGCTAGATGTTTTCTCAGGTATGCCTGAACAAATTAAATATTCAATAGATCAAATTTTAACTAAAGAGCGTACTATAACCCAATGTATTGAGGATGTTATTGCTTATAACAAAAATAGCTCTCAGTTATTAATTTCTGAATATGAAGATAATCCTCTAGCTATGCAATTATTAAAGTTGCTATCGATGGGAGAATTTTTTAGTTATTCTTTAATCTATACATTGTTTGAAGATAACCAGGATGAGGTAAAAGAACTACTTAACTCATTTTTTAATAATTTTATTCTTGAAGTAGTCGGAGATAACATAAACTTTATAAAACTTACTGATTCAATAAGAGACTATATAGAACGGAAAGGATATTCTCTAAATGAGAAAATAATGTCTAAAATTAAATCTCAAGCAAAAGAAATCCTAAATAATGAAGAGTCTATTTTTGATTATTCTGAAGTTGGTTTTTATGCTAAAGAGGCTCTAAAGCTAGATATTGATATGCCTAGGAGAAATATAATCCCATCTTTCTATCTTAATGCCATGAGAGAACTTTATAATCAAGAAAAAAGATATTCTATAGTTGTCAAGTTAGCCAATAAAATATTAGAATATAAAAATAATATCGATTCTAAATTTATAGATGAAGTTATCTATTGGTGTTGTTTATCATTAGCTCGTCAAAGAGATAAAGAGGTTTTAAATAGAGTACAGGGTATTAATGGTATTGAACATGACTTTATTCTTGGGTTCTATTATAGATTGGTAGGGAAGTATAATAAAGCTCTAGAAAGATTAAAATCTGTTTTAAGTAAAGATATTAATCATTTTAGAGCTAAAAGAGAACTGGTTCAGGTTTACTTAAATATAGAAGAATATGATTTAGCATATAATTATGCAAAACAGAGCTATGAATTGGATCCATTAAATCCTTACAATATACAAGGGTATCTGAGATGTGTTATTAAAAAGAAAAATATTGATAACAAAGATTTATTAATTAATAATCTACTGGATTCTTTAAAAAATAATTCACATAAAAAAGCAGATGAAATGTATCTAACATCAAAGGCTCAATATATTTACTATATTAAAGAGAATTATGAAAAAGCTATTGATGAGATAGATGAAGCAATTATAAAGTATCGTAATAGTATATACCCTATTTTAGTAAAGCTAGAAATTATTACAAATCAGGAAAATATTAATTATGAATTACTAAATGATACAATAAATGAAATTAATGAAAGTTTTTCTAAAGATAGTGATATTTTTAAGAAGATCATATACATATACAGCAAAATATTAGTTATATTAAATTATGATTTAGATAAGGTAAAAGCAGAAGATTATTTTAATAGAGAAAAATTTGGACTTCCCGATAGTGTTATAGAGAAGATTCAAAAATTATTCTAATATAATGTTGCCTTTCCACAATGGCCCCCACAATGGCGCAAGCGTCCTCGCTTGTGCCTATCAACTAAAAGTGCGGTCAAAAAATCCAAAGGATTTTGAATATTGGTTCTGCCAACAGACTATGAGTAAAATTCGCAATGTTTTATTAAACAGCACCAGCGTGGACGCTGGCGCTATCTTTCCTTATTAGCACAATCTGTTGGCGCACGCTTCCCAGCGTGTGCCCAATTTCACTAAAAAACACTTCAAAAACTCACCGCACTTTATTTACTTTCTACGGCACGCGTTAGGAAACGCGCGCCAGCAGAATAACGCCTATCAACTAAAAGTGCGGTGAAAATTTTCAGCGTTTTTATGTTTACTGTAACAACCAATCCACCACATAAAGCACTTCAATCCCATCAATCTCTGTTTGTTCGTAATATTTCCCGGTAATTAAGATCTTTTTGTAGTTATCCTTAATATGCAAAAGATTATCTGTTTCGTGGGTATTTTCAGGGATTTCAAAGGCGACTTGCACATATAAAATCTCATCGGCTTTTCGGGCGATAAAATCAATTTCTTTGCTGTCGAGTTTACCGACATCTACGGTATAACCTCGTCTTAGCAATTCAATAAAGACAATATTTTCTAGGCGATTGGCATAATTCGCGCCTTTTTTGCCGATAGCGTGTCGTCTTAAACCGTTATCCACAATAAAATATTTCGTATTGGTTTTTAAATAGCCTTTTCCGCGAATATCATATTGTTTTGCTTTATAAAAAAGAAAGGCATTTTCTAACAGATCAAGATATTTGCTGATGGTGTGATTTGAAGTGGGAACACGTTCGGACGTGAGCGTGTTGCTAATTTTGCTCGGATTCACCAACTGCCCTACATTATCCGCTAAAAAGAGAATCACGCTTTTAAGAATATGGGTATCTTTCACGCCGGCTCGATGAGCAATGTCATTCAGCACGATGGAATCAAAAATACCCGATAAAATCGTTTCTTTTAAAGGTTCGTCAGCAATAGCAACACTGGGGAAACCACCGTATTTTTCGTATTCCGAATAGAGTTTATCCACCAATCTTGACTGGCTATCTACGTTTTTAGAACGTAAAAATTCTTTAAAAGAAAGCGGATAAATTTTGATTTCCACATATCGACCGCTTAACAGCGTCGCAAGCTCACCGGAAAGCAAGTTGGCATTGGAACCCGTAATCACAATGTCGGTGTTAAAACTCACACGAAGCGCATTGACGATTTTTTGCCAACCTTCCACAAACTGAATTTCATCAATCAGGAAGTAGATTTTCTCCTGAGAAGACGGCATTTTTTCTTGAATAAGCTGTTGGAAGTCTTGAGCATCTTTCACCCATTGATATTCAAAAGATTCAAAATTGAGATAAAGAATATTTTCAGGAGCAATGCCCTGCTGCTGAAGATAATCACGGTATTGCATAAGTAACACTGATTTACCGGAACGACGAACACCCGAAATGACTTTGATAAAATCGGTATCTTTAAATTGAATCAGTTGTTGTAAATAATTTTCACGAGAGATCATAGCTTAACCCATTGGAAATAAATTTCATATTTCTGAAGATTATACATTAATTAGAAGTTAATTTCCAATTAATACAAAATAAACAAAAATTGGAATTAAATTTCCATTATTTAAGCTCCACAATGGCGCAAGCGTCCTCACTTGTGCCTATCAACTAAAAGTGCGGTCACAAAATCCAAAGGATTTTGAATATTAGTTCTGCCAACGTTTATGGGTAAAATTCGCAATGTTTTTATTAAACAGCACCCGCGTGGACGCGGGCGCTATCATTGGGGCTACACGCAAGAGGAATTCGACAACCAAGGGTTAATCAATGAAAACTACGTCGGCATCCGCCCTGCACTAGGTTATCCAAGCTGCCCGGAACACCCGGAAAAAGCCTTGATTTGGGATTTGCTTGAAGTGGAACAACGCATCGGCATGAAACTCACCGAAAGCTACGCCATGTGGCCTGTAGCCTCCGTCTGCGGTTGGTACTTCACCCACCCGGCAAGCAACTATTTCACTTTAGGTCGTATTGATGAAGATCAGGCAGTGGATTATGCGAAGCGGAAAGGTTGGGATGAGAGAGAGATGATTAAGTGGTTGGGTGTGGCGATGAAGTAGAAATCGTTTATTTATATACAAATTTTGAACATTCCTATTGACAATTAAGTTAAATTAATTTAATTTACTAGACATCAATTCACTACTCAAAAAGGAAAATAAAATGAGTAAAAACAAATCATCTAATTACTTACATCAAGCGTTCAAAAACTTAGCTAAAGCTCAGGAGGAATTTCAAAAAGAAACTAAAGATACTATGAGACGACATGAAAAAACACTAGTCTCACATGGACAAGAGATTGCAAAATTAGAAAAAGAAATTATGAATATGCGTAATGTTGCAATTAAAGCCCAGTTAGATGCTGGAGTACCGAACAAAGAGGTTGCATTAAATTTCGGATTAACTCCCGCTAGAGTTAGCCAAATAAACAAATCCCATTAACCGAGTTCATCACGATGGCGCAAGCGTCCTCGCTTGTGCTTATCAACTAAAAGTGCGGTCAAAAATCCTAAGGATTTTGAATATAGGTTCTGCCGACGGTTATGAGCAAAATTCGCAATGTTTTTATTAAACAGCAGCAGCGTGGACGTTGGCGCTATCATTGGGGCTTGATTTGGGATTTATTAGACGTGGAGCAACGTATCGGCATGAAACTTACTGAAAGCTACGCGATGTGGCCAGCAGCTTCCGTCTGCGGTTGGTACTTCACCCACCCTGCAAGTAACTATTTCACTTTAGGTTGTATTGATGAAGACCAAGCTCAAGATTATGCCAAACGTAAAGGTTGGGATGAAAGAGAGATGATGAAGTGGTTGGGTGTAGCGATGAAATGATATATGAACAATGAATATTAAATTGAATGGAGACATTTATGAATAATTATTTTACTAATAACTATGATTTAATTCTTCAAATGAATTTTAAGGAAGATGTTTGTTTTGATGATAGAGACGATGAAGAAGGGAAAAGAACCTGTAGATTCTGTGGTTCTATTGAAAATGAACAAAATACATTTAATAAAGAAGCTCACGCAATATCTAATTGTCTGGGAAATCAGACTATTATGACAGAAAATGAATGCGATAAGTGTAACTCTAAATTCGGACATACACTAGAAAGTGAACTTGGTAAATATATGAGTTATCTAAAGCCATTGTTACTAATAAAAGGAAAGCGTGATGCGTCTACATTTATTCAGGAAAAAGCGGGTAAAAAAATTAATATCAGATTTGACGGAGAAAAAAATCTAAAGGTAATAACAAATAATGATGATTATGTTGATTTTAACGTAGAAAATAAGGAGTTAACATTCAAAAAATTAAGAACTGCAAAATACTCACCTTTTAAGGTCTATCAAGCATTCATGAAAAACTTCTTATCTATTTTGCCCAAAGAGTATGTAAATGAAGCCGATTTTGTAAAACTAATAATAAATTATGATGAATTAGACACTCATGCTATAGCAATAAATAATGAAGATATAACCAGTAATCTTTCAGCATTAAAAAATCATATTCTTTCTAACGCTAAAGCCATAAAAATATTTATACCCGGTTATTCATTAAGTGATACGTTTATTTTAAAGAAGAAAAATGAGAGTGCTCAAGGTCCTGGTTTTATTTGGGTGATAAGAATAGCTAACTTTGCATACCAATTTGCTATACCAACATTTAAAAACTCTAGCTCAGCCGAAATTCCTAGTATTTTTGATACTTTCATTGAAAGAATGCCAGATAAAGATAAAGTGAAGCAAAATATAGAAGACTTTGGCTATATAGGCAAAATAGCTCCTGAATCTAGTATCAGATTTAGTTTTTCAGACGTTAAAAAATTAACACAGGAAGAAATCAATAATTTGAACCAAGACGATAACGACTAATTTTCCCCTTTGATGGCGCAAGCGTCTTCGCTTGTGCCTATCAACTAAAAGTGCGGTCAAAAAATCCAAAGAATTTTGAATATTAATTCTGCCAACGGCTTATGGGTAAAATTCGCAATGTTTATTAAGCAGCACCAGCGTGGACGCTGGCGCTATCTTTTCTTATTAGCACAATCTGTTGATACACACTTCCCAGCGTGTGCCCAATTTCACTAAAAAACACTTCAAAAACTCACTGTACTTTATTTACTTTCTTTAACACGCGTTAGGAAACGTGCGCTAGCATAAGTTTTCATGAATAAAAAAATGCGGTCATTTCTTCAAATATTTTTCATTTCAAAAAACACTTGGAAAAATGACCGCACTTTAATCAACAAATCAACGCTATTTCACCACAATAAATTCCGATGTGGCTTGTCGTTCAATGAGTTTACCGACAGGATATAGCTCAAAGCCGGCATTTTCGGCGACAGCAAAAACCTCTTTTTCCGAATCCGGTTTGACGGCGATAAGCAAACCGCCAGAAGTTTGCGGGTCGCATAGCACGGCTTTTTGTAAATCTGTAATCAGTGCGATTTTGTGTCCGTAGCTGTCGAAATTACGGTTTGTGCCGCCCGGAATACAACCTTGTGCAATGTAGTCTTCTACACCGTCTAGGGTTTTAATGTTAGCGAAATCCACTTCGGCGTTAAGGTTGGAGCCTTCGCAGATTTCGGCTAAATGCCCTAATAAGCCGAAACCGGTAACATCCGTCATCGCAGTGACGCCGTCAATGTTTGAAAGCTGGCTTCCCAGCAAATTCATTTGGCACATCCACTTGGTCGCCAAGCCTTTATGTTCGGCTTTTAATTTCCCTTGTTTTTCTGCCGTGGTTAATACGCCGATGCCCAGTGGCTTGGTTAAATATAAGTGACAACCCGCTTGTGCCGTGGCATTTCGTTTCACTTTCTCTGTGTCGATAATGCCGGTCACCGCTAAGCCAAAAATCGGTTCAGGTGAGTCAATAGAATGTCCGCCGGCAAGGGCAATACCGGCTTCCTGACAAGCAAAACGACCGCCGTCAATAATGCGTTGCGCCACGCTTGCGGGCAATTTGTTAATCGGGAAGCCAAACACCGCAATTGCCATAATCGGTTTGCCGCCCATAGCGAAAATGTCGCTTATAGCGTTGGTTGCCGCAATGCGTCCAAAATCAAAAGGATCGTCCACAATCGGCATGAAAAAGTCTGTTGTGCTGATGATCCCGATACCGTTACCAATATCATATACTGCCGCATCATCTTTGGTTTCATTACCCACCAACAAATTCGGGTCAACAAATTTTTCCATTTTTGAATGCAGAATACTCTCTAATACTTTCGGCGAGATTTTACAACCGCACCCCGCTCCATGGCTGTATTGAGTTAATCGAACATTATCTGCAGTGATTTCATCTTGCACACCGTGCACAGCTTGATTTATCATTTCTTTGCTCCTTTTTTATAAATGAACCGTACTATTATAGTCTTATTACGTTAAGGATTCATTAATTGAAATGCCTTTCAAGACAAAAAGCAGGTGATATCAATGGTGTCAAGAGGTATAAATGAATGTGAAGATGAGAGAAAAAGGGTGGTGAACTAAGCAGAATTGGTCTTAACAGCAAGCGGTTCGCTGCGTCGCGTCCTTGCGGGTTTCTACCTAGTCCACCATTGATGGATGATGGTTTGTAGTTTGCGACATACTGATACTAAAAGTGTTCTATACCTTCAGCCCGCTTATTTCAGGAGACCAATCCTGACTTTCAAACATCTTATCTTGAAAGTGGTTACATAATAAAATCGTTTTAGCAGATTGTCAATTAGCGCATAACCAGATATTTCACGCATTTTTTTCATTTTTCTTTTCACGCGCAAAGGCAATAAATACTTTCATTACATAACCTTAGCTGGTGTTACCAGATGAAATGGTATGACTTTTATGAAAAAAACGCATAGAATAGCGCGTCCAATTGCACCACTACCAAAATCTTGTTAAAGTGCGGTGCAAAATTTTCACAAAATTAGGAATCACACATGAGTCAAGAATACTTAGATTTTGAATTACCCATTGCCGAACTTGAAGCGAAAATCGAATCTTTACGTGCAATGACAACACAGGATAATGAAATTAATCTTGATGATGAAATTGCCCGTTTACAGAAAAAAAGCATCGAATTAACCGAAAAAACCTTTGCAAATTTAGATGCGTGGCAAGTGTCAAAAATGTCCCGTCATCCGAATCGTCCTTATACTCTTGACTACATCGAACATATTTTCACCGAATTTGAAGAACTTGCCGGTGATCGTGCTTTTGCTGATGACAAAGCCATTGTTGGCGGATTAGCACGTTTAGACGGCAGACCGGTGATGGTGATTGGCCATCAAAAAGGGCGTACCGTGAAAGATAAAGTAAAACGCAACTTTGGTATGCCGGCACCGGAAGGCTACCGCAAAGCTTTACGTCTCATGCAAATGGCAGAGCGTTTCAAATTGCCTATCATCACCTTCATTGACACTCCGGGCGCTTATCCGGGCGTAGGCGCAGAGGAACGCGGTCAGTCAGAAGCTATCGCTCGCAACTTACGCGAAATGTCCACCCTAAAAGTGCCGGTCATTTGTACTGTGATCGGTGAGGGCGGTTCCGGCGGTGCGTTAGCGATCGGCGTGGGTGATAAAGTCAATATGTTGCAATACTCGACCTACTCCGTGATTTCCCCGGAAGGTTGTGCATCTATTTTATGGAAAAGCGCCGATAAAGCCTCCACCGCAGCAGAAGTCATGGGTTTAACCGCCAATCGTTTAAAAAAACTTGGCTTAATTGATAATATCGTACCGGAACCGTTGGGCGGTGCGCACCGCAATTACGATGAAATGGCGCAAAACTTGAAAAAACGCCTGCTTGCCGATTTAGACGACCTTGACGTCTTTGATACAGAAAAGCTGCTAGAACGTCGTTATCAACGTTTAATGAGTTACGGCTACGTATAAAAAAAGTCTCATTTAAATCCCTCCCGAAGACGGGAGGGAATGTCCTCTACCCGTGCCATTCGTCTATGCTCCTCGACTGTTTTTCACAGCAACTCCGCCAACTTGCTCCAAACCAAACTCACTTTCTTATTGGGTTTAGCGGTGGTTTGGATTCCACGGCGCTACTCGCTTTATTTGCAAAACTTCGTGAAAAACAACCGCACTTTCAGCTACGCGCCATCCATATTCATCACGGATTAAGCATCAATGCCGATGCTTGGTCAGCCCATTGTCAACAAATTTGCCGCCAATTCCATATTCCATTGCAAATTCAACATGTTAACGTCAGCGCAAAAAACGGCATTGAGGCAGGTGCCCGCCAAGCCCGTTATGAAGCCATTGCACAGCAGATTTTACCGACTGAATGGCTCGCCACGGCACATCATCAACAAGATCAAACGGAAA
>ERZ773010.2836-NODE-2836-length-10024-cov-2.718126_pt1 | contig 10024 bp, 9 predicted proteins | sample MGYA00580842_ERZ773010 | MGnify/ENA primary metagenome ERZ773010 (study PRJEB29015, sample SAMEA2737982) | human oral metagenome | biome: human oral; feature: human-associated habitat; material: dental | place: China | collected 2107 ... | reverse complement strand
CTATCGGCACTGCGTTTTCTCCCTCTCTGCATCTGCCCCTTTCTCTTCCCGTGGGATCAATACAGTAGAGTCAGAGACCTTATCTCAACCGGCCCATAGAGATCGGGGGTACAATAAGGCATATAGACTTTTTGGCGTATCTTTGTGGGTCAATTAATTAGCACCCGTGACGGGGTGCAATGAGACATAGACATATGGCAGTTGAAATAAGACAGATCACGGAGAAGTCCGATATGAGGAAGTTCGTAAAGTTCAACCTCCGCCTCTATCGTGGCAACCCATATCATGTGCCTGGACTAGTAGAAGACGAGCTACTGACACTAGACCCAGCACGAAACCCCGCCTTTAAGTTCTGCGAAGCCGCTTACTTCCTTGCCTACAAGGATGGGCGTATCGTAGGGCGTATCGCTGGCATCATAAACCACCGAGCCAATGAGACGTGGAATCAGAATAATGCTCGCTTCGGCTTCGTAGACTTCATCAACGATAATGAGGTCGTAGATGCTCTCTTTAGTGCCGTCATCGATTGGGCGAAGAAACGGGGTAAGGAAATGCTTCAGGGGCCTATGGGCTTCACAGACCTCGACCACGCTGGGATGCTCATTGAGGGCTTTGACCAGCTCGGCACGATGGCCACAATCTACAACTACGCCTACTACCCCAAGCAAATGGAGCGTATGGGCTTCATCAAGGATCAGGACTGGCAGGAGTACAAGATCTTCGTGCCCGATGAGATGCCAGAGAAGCATCGTCGCATCGCAGAGATTGTCCGCAAGAAGTACGGGCTGAAGACTCTCAAGTTCCGTTCTCAGCAGGAGATCCTCCCCTATGCCCATCGTATCTTCGATACCCTCAATCAGGCTTACTCCGTACTCTATGGAGTCTCTGAGCTCTCTCGTGAACAGATCGATTACTACGTACGCATGTATATCCCCATGCTACGCTACGACTATGTAACAGTAATCGTGCGTGAGGAGGATGATAAGGTGGTAGGCTTTGGCATCACACTGCCTAACCTTAGTCGTGCCCTCCAGAAGGCAAAGGGACGCCTCTTCCCATTCGGTTGGGCGCACCTCCTACGTGCATTGAAAATGAAAAACCCTGTCGTAGACCTCTATCTCATCGGCGTTATCCCTGAATACCAGAACAAGGGTGTCAATGCCCTGCTCTTCGATGACCTCATCCCTATCTTCCACAAGAACGGGATACGCTACGCCGAGAGCAACCCCGAGCTAGAGACCAACGCCGCTGTACAGATGCAGTGGAACTATTTCGAGCGCAAGCACCATAAGACCCGTCGTGCTTGGATCAAAGAAATCTAAACGATGCTCATCGAACTACTCAAATCAAAAATTCATCGAGTTACTGTCACCGAGGCTAATCTCTCCTATGTAGGGAGCATAACCTTAGACCAAGACCTCATAGAGGCTGCAAACATTCTCCCTGGGGAGAAAGTGCAAATCGTAAATAACAACAATGGGGCACGCCTTGAGACCTACGTCATCGCAGGGGAGCGAGGCTCAGGTGTGGTGTGCCTCAATGGTGCAGCAGCACGCCTCGTGCAGCCTGGCGACATCGTAATCATCATGGCCTACGCCTGGATGTCTCAAGAGGAAGCTCAGAGCTTCAAGCCCGCTGTCGTCTTCCCCGATACGGAAACAAACAGACTTATCCCATAGCAATATATGTTTGAGAACCTTAGTGAACGCCTCGAGCGGTCCTTTAAAATCCTAAAGGGCGAAGGCAAGATCACCGAGCTAAACGTCGCCGAAACCCTCAAGGATGTACGCCGTGCACTCCTCGAGGCAGACGTGAACTACAACGTAGCAAAGAAGTTTACCGAAGAGGTCAAGGAGAAAGCCCTAGGACAAAACGTACTTACCGCTGTGCGCCCAGGCGAACTGATGGTAAAGATCGTCCACGATGAGCTGGCCCAGCTCATGGGGAGCAAGGCCACCGAAATCAACCTCAAAGGGACACCTGCCATCATCCTGATGTCGGGGCTCCAAGGCTCTGGGAAAACCACCTTCTCGGGGAAGCTCGCTCATCTACTCAAGACAAAGCAAAGCAAGAAGCCTCTACTCGTCGCCTGTGACGTCTATCGTCCCGCAGCTATCGAGCAGCTGCGAGTCTTGGCAGAGCAGATTGCTGTGCCTGTGTACTTTGACCTCGAGAGTAAGGATCCCGTAAGCATCGCTCGACGAGGCGTGGCTGAAGCCATGGCACAGGGTTGTGATGTCGTCATCATCGATACCGCAGGTCGACTGGCCATTGACGAAGAGATGATGCGCGAGATACAAGCCGTGAAGGAGGCTATCCGACCAAGTGAAACGCTCTTCGTCGTAGACTCTATGACAGGGCAAGACGCAGTCAATACGGCGAAGGAATTCAACGACCGCTTGGACTTCGATGGAGTCGTACTCACAAAGCTCGATGGAGATACACGTGGCGGTGCAGCACTATCTATCCGCACGGTCGTAGATAAGCCAATCAAGTTTGTTGGGATGGGCGAGAAGATGGATGCATTGGACGTCTTCCACCCCGAGCGTATGGCAGATCGTATCCTCGGCATGGGAGATATTGTCTCGCTTGTGGAGCGTGCTCAGCAGCTCTATGACGAGCGAGAGGCACGCCGTCTCGAGGAGCGCATAGCGAAGGATCAGTTTGACTTCAACGATTTCCTTACACAGATCCATCAAATCAAAAAGATGGGGAACATCAAGGAACTGGCAGCAATGATCCCCGGCGTAGGCAAGGCCCTCAAGGATATTGACATCAATGACGATGCATTCAAGAGCATCGAAGCAATCATCTACTCGATGACGCCCGAGGAGCGAGCAAAGCCACACATCCTCGATGGACATCGCCGTAAGCGCATAGCACTCGGGAGTGGCACAACGGTGCAGGATGTCAATAAGCTCCTGACGCAGTTCACCCAGACTCGCAAGATGATGAAAACGCTCCAGGGCTTCAAGGGTGGCAAGATGCCTAAGATGCCCTCTATGCCTATGGGCAAGCCTCGCTTCTAGCTAGTCCTCAGTGCTAAGGCTTGCCTCCTTGGATAGGAGAGCAACGTATTCTTATGGCAGAGACACTAAGGAGCTTGGCTTCTCAGTGTCTCTGCCTTTTATCGTCCCCAGACTACTCTTTTCCCATAGGGTTTCCTTAGCCTTTGTCTCCCTTCCTGATGCGAAGGTTTCTGTTTGCCTAAGTGGGTTAATTGCACTACTTTTGTAGTCAATTTGTTAAGGGGGTTACCTCAAGGTAAGTCCTCACTCCAGCAAAGTATAGAAAGTATAGTATACATTAAATAATATAAGACGAATGGCTGTATCGATTAAGCAGACCTCAGACGTAGCAGCAGTGATCACGGTTACCCTGGCACCAGCTGACTACCTACCTCAAGTAGAAAAAGAAATCAAGAACTACCAGAAGCGTGCAAACATCCCTGGCTTCCGCAAAGGACATGCACCACTGGGATTAATCAAGAAGCAGGTCGGCACATCGGTGAAGGTAGAGGAGATTAACCGAGCTGTAGTCAACGCACTCTTCAGCTATATTGACGAAGAGAAGCTCGACATCCTCGGTAGCCCTATCCCCGTAGAGAATGAGAAGGAGTATGACTTCGCTACCGAAGAGAACTTCGAGTTTTCCTATGACGTTGCCCTCGCCCCCAAGCTGGAAATCAAGCTAACCAAGCGAGATAAGCTCGCTTACTACCGCATTGCCGCTACCAAGCAGATGGAGGACGAGCAGATCCAACGCATGCTCGAGAGCGCAGGCAAGCAGGTAGACGTCGAGAGTGTAGAAGATAATGACGTAGTCTACGGCCGTATGCTCCAGCTCGAGAATGGAGAAGTCAAGGAAGGCGGTATCGAAGCTGAGAAGGCATTGATCCTCCCTCGCTACGCAAAGAACGAAGCCGAGAAGGCTAAGCTCATCGGTGCCAAGGTTGGTGATACGCTCACCATCGAGCCTTTTGCTCTCTACGAAGGTGACGAAGCCAACATCGCCACCCTACTTAGCATCGAGAAGGAAGCTGTCCCCGCACTCGATGGTGTCAGCTTCTCCTACCAGATCCACAAGATCTCTCGCCACGTACCAGCCGAGATGAACGAAGAGTTCTTCGCACAGGCCTTCGGCGAGGCTAGTGATGTTCGCACCGAGGAAGCTCTGCGTGCCAACATCCGTGAGAGCTTCGCTGAGCAGTTCGCTACCGAGAGTGACTATAAGTTCACACGTGATCTCCGTGCTCTTCTGCTGAAGAAGGCAGGGAAAGTCGCCTACGACGAAGCCCTGCTCAAGCGTATCTTCATCGCTCGCAACAAGGACGTCAAGGAAGACGAACTCGACCGTGACCTTCCCAAGATCCTCGATGATATCACCTTCGACCGCATTAAGGCGCAGATGCTGGAAGCTGCTGGCGTGAAGATCGAAGAAGAGGATGTGAAGAAGTTTGCCCTCGTGGTTGCCAAGAACCAGTTCGCTATGTACGGCATGACGAGCGTGCCCGATGACGTGCTGGCAGGCTACGCTGAGAACATGCTCAAGGACAACCGCACGAAGGAGAACCTCATCGACCGAGTAGCCGACTCCAAGCTCGCTGCCATCGCCAAGGATAAGGTAGCAGTCGAAGAGAAGGAAGTCAGCCCAGAGGAGTTCAATGCTCTGATGAGCGAAGGCGCAGCAGCCTAGTTCATCCCCCACTTCCGATGGTCTCTCTTCAGGGTCATAGCCTTGTAGGGAGACCGTCGTTTTATAAGCGATCTTTTCTTTCGGATAGGGGGGCTTGGGATCAAGCCCAAGTGATTCAAGTGAGGGTGCTAACTTGGCGAACTAAGCAAGCCTAAAGCATGGCGAATAAACGCTCCTTGCAACTGGCTATAATAAAGCGTGTTAGGCCAACCTCTATTAGGTGCTAAAATTAGGTATATAGGGTGCAACAGCACCGTATATTGGGTGCGAGTGCACCGTATATACCTAATTTTCTTCTCCACCTTTCTTCCCTTTCGAAAGCCTTTAATTCAGCAAATCAAGAAGTAATATGATTACCGTTAGCGACCTGGCTGTCCAGTTTGGCAAGCGCATTCTTTTCCAAGACGTGAACCTCAAGTTCACCCCCGGCAACTGTTACGGCATCATCGGTGCCAATGGCGCAGGGAAGTCCACCCTCCTGCGCACAATCAGCGGCGCCCTCGACCCAACCCGTGGCTCCATCACCCTCGGTCCAGGCGAACGCCTCTCCGTGCTGAGCCAGGATCACTACGCCTTCGACGAATACACCGTCATGGACACCGTCCTGATGGGGCATAGCGTACTCTGGGCGATCATGGAGGAGAAGAACGCCCTCTATGCCAAGCCCGACTTCAGCGATGAGGATGGGAACCGTGTGGCGGAGCTGGAGGATAAGTTCGCCGAGATGGAGGGCTGGAACGCCGAGAGTGACGCCGCCATGCTCCTCAGCGGACTCGGCATCAAGGAAGACCTTCATTACAAACTCATGAAGGAGCTTAGCGGTAAGGAGAAGGTGCGTGTCCTCTTGGCTCGCGCTCTTTACGGCAAGCCCGATAACCTTCTGCTCGACGAGCCCACGAATGACCTTGACCTCGAGACGGTCACTTGGCTGGAGCATTACCTCTCCGAATACGAGCAGACTGTTTTGGTTGTCAGCCACGACCGTCACTTCCTTGACTCCGTATGTACGCACACGGTGGACATTGATTTTGGCCGTGTCCAGCAGTTCGCAGGGAACTACAGCTTCTGGTACGAGTCCAGCCAGCTAGCCCTGCGCCAGCAACAGCAGCAGAACAAGAAGGCCGAGGAGAAGAAAAAGGAACTCGAGGAATTCATCCGCCGCTTCAGTGCTAATGTTGCTAAGAGTAAGCAGACCACTAGCCGCAAGAAGATGCTGGAGAAACTCAACATCGAGGAGATCAAGGCCAGCAGTCGTCGTTACCCAGGCATTATCTTCACGCCCGATCGTGACCCAGGGAATAAGATCCTAGAGGTGAAGGGGCTGACTGCCTACGCTGACGATGGCACCTTGCTCTTCCGTGATCTAAACTTCAACGTCGAGAAAGACGACAAAATCGTCTTCATCAGCCGAGATCCCCGTGCGATGACTGCCCTCTTCCAGATTATCAATGGAGAGGAAAAGCCCACCGAAGGGACATACGAATGGGGGCAGACCATTACCGAGGCCTACCTGCCACTAGACAACTCGGAGTATTTCAATACGGACATGAACCTCGTCGAGTGGCTCTCGCAGTTCGCCGCTGACACGAACGAGGTTTATCTCAAGGGCTTCCTCGGGCGTATGCTCTTCTCGGGAGAAGAGATCCTCAAGAGTGCATCTGTACTGTCTGGGGGCGAGAAGATGCGCTGTATGATCTCGAGGATGATGCTCAAGAATGCTAATGTCCTTGTCCTTGACAGCCCCACGAACCACCTCGACCTAGAGAGCATCCAAGCCTTCAACAACACGCTGAAGGTCTTCAAGGGCAATGTCCTCTTCACCAGCCACGACCATGAGTTCATTCAGACGGTAGCGAATCGTGTCATTGAGCTGACACCAAACGGCATCATCGACAAGATCATGGACTACGATGACTATATCACCGATCCTACGGTAGCCGAGCTCAAGGCCAAGTACTACGGCGAGTAGCAGCTCCCACTTCAATAAAGAAGCCTAGACGAAGCTCCGCAGAGCACCGTCTAGGCTTTTTGCATTATTCATAGAGCAAATATGATAAGCGATGGGGGTAAAGTGGTCCTCTTACTGGGCTACAACCTCAAGGCTTGACCTTTTCTCTGGGAGGTTACCTCCCAGAGAAAAGGTCAAAGAGAGAACACATAGAGGTATCCTCGCAACCTCTCTAAGGGTACCCTCGTAGCCTCTCTGGAGGTATCGGGGATACCCCTAGGGAGGTACCGAGGGCAACTATTGAAGGGCTGTAAACGTAGGGTATCAAGGGCTTCTAAAGCACCTATTCTTATCAAGAGCCAAAGGCAAAGGACACGAAACAGGAGCAACGCACACGAAACCAGATCAATACCTATCAGAGGAGACTTCCACACCCCTTGATGAGGATACGAAGTAAAACACCAGAGCCAAACAGAGCCTCCCCACACCAAGGTATGGCACAAAACCCAAGAGCCATAGAATGGTTATCTTTGTATTGGTCGTGAGAGAAAGTAAGCCTCACTGCAACGTATTAAGCGAAAAAGAAAGAAGAGAAAAGATAAGACAAGATGATGCAACAACCCTCCTCAGCTTGGTCTCGTTGGGCTCCGCCCGCTGTGCGTAACCTCATCGTCATTAACTTCATCATCTGGATTGCCTCTATGGTGCTGCTGCGCCGAGGGATTGACGTCAATGATTTACTGGGTTTGCATTACTTCTCTGCCCCGAAGTTTAGCTTCGTCCAGTTCTTTACCTACATGTTCCTGCACAGCACCAGCTCCATAGAGCATGTCTTCTCAAACATGTTTGCTCTCTGGATCTTTGGTTCTACCATCGAGCAGGTATGGGGGGCGAAGCGTTTCCTGCTCTTCTATATCGTGTCAGGGCTTAGTGCAGCACTGATGCAGGAGTTGAGCTGGATGTATGAGCTAGGTGACCTCAGTGGCTACGAACTCATACGCACGGAGGCTGGACTCTATTCGACGAAGGACTTCCTTAATCTCTTGGTTACAGTTGGGGCTTCGGGATCGGTGTTCGGTATCTTGCTTGCCTTCGGGATACTCTTCCCCAATGCCTATGTCTTCGTGGGCTTCTTTATCCCGATGAAAGCGAAGTACTTTGTCTTCCTCTACGGAGCACTTGAGCTCTACCTCGGGGTACACAATACGGGCGGTGGTGTAGCACACTTTGCCCACCTCGGAGGGATGATTGGCGGGCTCATCCTCATCCTATTATGGCGTAAGAAAGGTGAGATCTCCCAGCAGAACTATTAGCCGTTACCTCCCCTTCCTCAGGGCAGATGCGCCTATGATCTATTGGATCATAGCCGTACAGGTCGTTGTGTACCTAGCCCTCAGCCTCATTGACCTCGTCTGTACGCTCGTCTCCCCCCTTCGCTGGTGGCATGTGGGGAGCTTCCTCTCTTTCCGTCCCGAGTTGAGCTACCTAGCCTCTCATCCATGGAGCCTCGTAACCTATATTCTTCCCCACGATAGCCTCCTGCACCTGATTGGGAACATGCTCCTGCTCTGGGTGCTACAGCGTCCTGTAGAGCCACGACTAAACCCTCGTCGCACCATCGTGCTCTATCTATATGGAGCAGTAGCAGGAGCCCTAGGCTATCTCGCAGGGTATTACGTCGGGGGATCACTAGGTCTTTTTATCCTACTCCCCCTAGAGCTGATGGGTGCATCATCGGCCATCCTCACTCTACTCACCGCGACTCTTATGCTACACTATCGGGGACGAGCCCACGGCACGGCATCCTCTACTCAAGATAAGTCTCTCTGGATAGCTCTGGGGCTGATCCTGCTGTGGGGACTACTCAGCTACCGTAATATCGGGGGACACCTGGCTCATGCAGGAGGGATAGCCTGCGGGGTACTCTTCGCTCTACTTCTGGGGCGAGGCATCGACATGACTGCCCCCCTAGTGCGCCTCATACAACGAGCCTCAAACAACAGATCTACACCCCCAACCTCGTCTGAGCCTCCTCTCCCTCTTTCCCCCGAGGAAGAGGCAATCCTCAAGAAGCTTCGCCACTCTGGCTATGGTAGCCTAACCGAGGTAGAGCGAGCAAAGCTACGCCTCATCGGGGAACGAACAGCACATCAATCCTAGCCAATGAAGAAGAGCCAAACACAAAGTTCGTTCCTTAAGATCAGCTCACGCATTATCAAGGTCACGCTCGTGACCCTGACGGTGATACAATGCTCTCTCTTCCTCCTAGGAGCTTACTCAGGCTACATTCCCCCTATCAAGTGGATTATCCCAGCTTTTCTGGGGCTGTTCTTCCCTATCCTACTGATCCTCCAGCTCATCATTACCCTAGTATGGATGCTGGTAAGGGAATGGCGCTGGCTACTCTCGGTCCTTGCCGTTTGGCTCATAGCCCTACCTCAGCTGCTTATTTACTTCCCCATCAACCGAGCAGACAAACTGCTCGCAGCAGAAGAGGGCACTACGATACGGGTACTCTCATACAACGTCTGCGCCTTCGGCTTCAAGCCCCATTCAGCTACCCAGCCCAATGCCGTCCTGCAATACATCAAAAGCAGTGGAGCTGACCTCGTATGTCTTCAGGAGGCTATGCTCAATCAGAATCCCTTCGCTGGGGTTGTCACCAAGACACTCCAAAGCTATCTAAGCAAGGACTATCCCTTCATCCGTGTCATCCGTGTCAATCGAGGTGGCAGTACCCTTGCCATTCTCTCCAAGCACCCAATTATGCGCATAGGAGATCCCCATCTCCTCATGGGTCAACGGAGCTATCGCAGCCAAGGTGCTCATCGGGGGCAAAGAAACTCTCCTCATCAATGCCCACTTAGAGTCCTTCCATCTCAAGCGTGTCGATGGAGAGCAATACCTGCACCTAGCCAAGCAAGGCGAGGCAGTACGGCTACAAGATGCCCTCAGAGCCAAGCTTAGCCCTACGATTAAGGCACATAACGTGCAAGCAAATGTCCTGAGTGAATACATCCGTGCCAATAGCTCGGAGGGACGCGTGATTGTCTGTGGAGACTTCAACGACACCCCGCTCTCCTACGTCCATAGGAAGGTCTCTGAGGGGATGGAGGATGCCTTCGTAGAGCGCGGAAATGGCTTTGGGTTCACCTTCCATACACGTCCTTTTGTCGTACGCATTGATCACATCATCTATGGCAAGGCCTTCCGTGCCGTGAGCTGTGAGGTAGACAAGCGAGCGACCGAGTCAGATCATTACCCCATCGAGGCTGTACTCACTCTAAGAGATACCGAGCAAGCCTGTGAATAGAGAGACGAAAGGCAGGATGATGGGTATCCCCACAACCTCCCAAGAGGTATCCCCGTAACCTCTCCAGG
>ERZ773010.2828-NODE-2828-length-10045-cov-2.974975_pt1 | contig 10045 bp, 6 predicted proteins | sample MGYA00580842_ERZ773010 | MGnify/ENA primary metagenome ERZ773010 (study PRJEB29015, sample SAMEA2737982) | human oral metagenome | biome: human oral; feature: human-associated habitat; material: dental | place: China | collected 2107 ... | reverse complement strand
GAAACTTCCGGTTTGTCGTCATTGACTTGATCTACTTTGAGAAGGGCAAAATAGCGTTCGCCTTCTTTCGGAGGTCGAATTTTTCCTTCGATTTTGTCTCCGGTTTGCAAATTGAAGCGACGAATTTGGCTTGGGCTGACATAAATATCGTCAGGGCCGGCTAAATAGGAACTGTCTGCTGAACGGAGGAAGCCAAAGCCATCCGGTAAAATTTCCAATACGCCGCCGCCGAAGATGTCTTCACCGCCTTTTGCGTGTTGTTTTAAAATGGCAAAGACAATATCTTGCTTGCGCAAACGCGCTAAATTTTCTAGGCCCATTTGCTCTTCGCCGAGTTTCACGAGATCGGAAACAGGCATATTTTTAAGTTCTGTTAAATGCATAATGAATAATCGTTGGAATGAATGAGAGTTGAGTGAATGAATGGAGGACTGGCGTCCAAAAAGTGGTGCGTAAGGTATCACTAAAACCGCGTAGTGTCTAGTTCTTGTTATAAAAAAATCAGGCATTTTTATGATGTGGCGAGGGAGATTTTGAGGAAGTTTTTTATTTTCCGAAGTAAAACTTGATTTGTGCATATTTATGCATAATAATGTAATAAATAATTACTTTGCTTAGCCGTTTGTGCGGTCGCATATAAGACATAGAGGAAATATTATGGCACTTTGGGGTGGACGTTTTACGCAGGCTGCAGACAAGCGTTTTAAAGATTTTAACGATTCATTACGTTTTGATTTCCGTTTGGCGGAACAAGATATTGCCGGTTCTATCGGTTGGTCAAAAGCCTTGGTAAAAGTGAATGTACTAAAGCAAGAAGAGCAGCAACAGTTGGAGCAAGCGTTAAACGAATTATTAATTGAAGTGCGCTCGAATCCGCAAGCGATTTTGCAAGACGATGCGGAAGATATTCACAGCTGGGTGGAAAGTAAACTCATCAATAAAGTAGGTAATTTGGGTAAAAAATTACATACCGGCCGTAGCCGTAACGACCAAGTAGCCCTTGATATCAAATTGTGGTGCAAAGAGCGCGTAATTGAATTGCAAGATTCCATCCGCAATTTGCAACGTCATTTGGTGCAAACTGCGGAAAATACGCAAGATGCTGTGATGCCGGGCTACACCCATTTGCAACGTGCGCAACCCATTACTTTTGCACATTGGTGCATGGCATACGTAGAAATGTTTGAACGCGATTACGGCCGTTTGGCCGATGCGTACAAACGTATGAACAGTTGCCCGCTTGGTAGCGGCGCGCTTGCCGGTACCGCGTATGCGGTAGATCGTGAGGCGCTGGCACAAGATTTGGGTTTTGCCTGCGCGACGCGTAACAGCCTGGACAGCGTGTCCGACCGCGATCATATCGTTGAATTACTTTCAACCGCTGCATTAAGTATGGCGCATCTTTCCCGTTTTGCAGAAGATATGATTATTTTCAATAGCGGCGAAGCAAATTTCGTGGAATTATCCGATCGTGTTACGTCCGGTTCTTCTTTAATGCCACAAAAGAAAAACCCGGATGCATGCGAATTAATCCGCGGCAAAGCAGGCCGCGTAATGGGGGCGTTAACCGGTATGTTAATGACTTTAAAAGGTTTGCCGTTGGCCTATAACAAAGATATGCAGGAAGATAAAGAAGGCATTTTTGACGCCTTAGATACGTGGCAAGATTGCGTTGATATGGCGACCTTTGTGTTAGACGAATTGAAAGTAAATGTGGCGCGCACTCGTGAAGCGGCGTTAAAAGGCTATTCTAATGCAACGGAGCTTGCCGATTATTTGGTGGCAAAAGGTGTACCGTTCCGTGACTCGCATCATATCGTGGGCGAAACCGTGGTTTACGCGATTAAAAAAGGCAAAGGCTTGGAAGATTTAACTATTCCGGAATTTCGCCAATTCAGTGAAGTCGTGGGTGATGATGTTTACGAAATTCTTTCACTTCAATCTTGCTTGAATAAACGTTGTGCCAAAGGCGGCGTTTCGCCGTTGCGCGTCGCTGAAGCAATTGCCGAAGCTAAAGTGCGATTTTCCGAAGATTAAAATGAAACGGCGGCGATCCGGAAATAAACTTCCGGCGTTTGTATCGCGTAACAGCACCGCATTGGAACCTGCTCCAATGCGGTGCTATTTTTTATGTTCGACAACGCCTTTTCCGATGCGTTTTGCAGATTCGTAAAAAGGCATCAATCAAGCACCAAAATCGTCCACGGACGACGAATTCCTCATTGTCTAACCGGCAAAATATCACTATAATCCCCTGTAAATTTACACAGATAAAGTAAACAAAATGGACATTTCCGAATTACTTGACGGTTTGAATGATAAACAACGGGAAGCGGTCGGCGCGCCGCCGGGCAATTATTTGGTGTTGGCGGGCGCAGGGAGCGGTAAAACCCGTGTGTTGACCCATCGAATTGCATGGCTTGTCGCTGTGGAAAATATTTCCGAAGGCAGCATTATGGCGGTAACGTTCACCAACAAAGCTGCAGCTGAAATGCGGCACCGCATTCAAACCACCTTGGGCAAGTATTCTCAAACGAACTTATTTGGTATGTGGATCGGCACTTTTCACAGCATCGCGCACCGCTTGTTACGCGCGCATCATTTAGATGTGGGGTTGCCGCAAGATTTCCAAATTCTGGATTCGGAAGATCAGCTGCGTTTGTTAAAACGTTTGTTAAAACTGCACAACTACGACGAAAAAGCGTTTCCGCCGAAGCAGGCTTGTTGGTACATCAACAATAAAAAAGACGAGGGTTTGCGGCCGCACGAAATTGAAGATTTTAACGATCGCCAAGAACGCGAATGGATTAAGATTTATCAGATTTATCAAGATACTTGTGATCGCGCCGGCCTCGTGGATTTTGCCGAGCTTTTAATTCGCGCTTATGAATTGTTTGATAAAAAACCGTTGATTTTACAGCGTTATCAGCAGCGCTTTCGACATATTTTGGTGGATGAGTTCCAGGACACCAACAAAATTCAGTATCAATGGATCAAAATTCTGGCGGGACAAACCGGCAATGTGATGATTGTGGGTGATGACGATCAATCTATTTACGGTTGGCGCGGTGCGCAGATCGAAAATATCCAAAAATTTTTGAAAGATTTTAAAGCAGAAACCATTCGACTTGAGCAAAATTACCGTTCTACCGCCAATATCCTAAACAGTGCGAACGAATTGATTGCCAACAACGGCGATCGCCTCGGTAAAAATTTATGGACGGACGGTGAAAAAGGCGAGCCTGTGGGCATTTACGCCGCCTTCAATGAATTAGATGAAGCTAAATTTGTGGCTTCGCAAATTCAAGATTGGGTGGATAACGGCGGAAAACTAGACGATTGCGCGGTGCTTTATCGCAGTAACAGCCAGTCGCGTGTGATCGAAGAAGCCTTGATTCGTTGCCAAATTCCTTATCGAATTTACGGCGGAATGCGATTCTTTGAACGCCAAGAAATCAAAGATGCTTTAGCCTATTTACGTTTGATTAATAATCGCCAAGACGATGCGGCATTTGAACGCGTGATTAATACGCCGACACGCGGTATTGGCGAGCGCACGTTAGAAGTGTTGCGCCATCTCACGCGCGAACGCCAAATTACCTTATGGCAAGCGGTACAGGTGGCAACACAAGAAAATAAGCTGACCGGGCGCGCTTCCACCGCATTATTACGATTCCAAGAATTAATTAATTCTTTGCAACTTGACACTGCCGAAATGCCACTTTTTGCCCAAACGGATTTTGTGATTAAACATTCCGGTTTATACGATATGTATCAGCAAGAAAAAGGCGAAAAGGGAGAAGTGCGGATTGAAAACTTGGAAGAGTTGGTGAGTGCAACCCGTGAATTTGTAAAACCTGATGAAGCCGAAGAAATGACGGATCTCACCGCCTTTTTAACCCACGCCTCCCTTGAAGCGGGCGAAGAGCAAGCGTCACCGCATCAATCCAGCGTGGAAATGATGACGTTGCATTTGGCAAAAGGATTAGAGTTTCCACGCGTGTTTATGGTGGGGGTGGAAGAAGGCCTGTTCCCGAGTTTTCGTTCTTTTGAAGAGCCGGGTCGTTTGGAAGAAGAGCGCCGTTTGGCTTACGTGGGGATTACGCGCGCAAAACAAAAATTGACGATTTCTTATGCCGAAAGTCGTCGTTTATATGCGAAAGAAGAACGCCATTTGCCGTCGCGTTTTATTGCCGAGTTACCGCAGGAATGTATTCAAGAAATTCGTTTACGTGGCACGGTGACACGTGCGATGAATTTGGCGAAAGTCGGTTCGCTGTCTCATTCAAATCCAAACGAAAACGAATGGAAAATGGGACAAAAAGTGAAACATGAGAAATTCGGCTTCGGCACGGTGATTAATGTGGAAGGTTCGGATAATAACACGCGTCTGCAAATCGCATTCCAAGCGCAGGGAATTAAGTGGTTGATTGCGCATTTGGCGAAATTGGAAAAAGTGCGGTAATTTTACTGTGTATTAAATCATGCTTGTTCCGGCTAACGTGAAATAATTTTAACCCGCTTGTCGGTTTTTGGCGGAAACAGCACCGCATTGGAGGCGCTTTCAATGCGGTGCTATTTTTACCTTTCAACGAACCCTTCGACAAGCGTTCAGCCGGCTTAGAATCGCCTGTCAATTCTCTGATTAATCGCTGCACTAATCGACTTCATATTGATTACGTAATACCGCTTATTCCGGCGTTACGATATGCCGAAAAGGAATGATTGATAACAAGAGGTAATTTGGAAAAATACCGACAAGTACGGTAGAATCTGGTGGTTTTTAATGTTTCCCATTGATGTTAAAGAGAAAAGTGCGGTCAATTTTTAACCGCATTTTTTGTTATTTGTTGAGTGATTGAATGTTTAAATTTATTTTCAAACGTATTTTAATGGTGATTCCTACTTTCATTGCGATTACTTTTATCACCTTTGCTCTTATTCATTTTATTCCCGGCGATCCGGTGGAGATTATGATGGGCGAGCGCGGTTTAACGCCGGAAGTTCATCAGCAAATGATGCATCAACTTGGCCTTGATCTGCCTTTGTATCAGCAATATTTCAATTATATCGGCAATGTGATTCGAGGAGATTTCGGTTCGTCTTTTCGCACTCAGCAACCTGTCATTTCAGAATTCTTTACGCTTTTTCCGGCAACGGCGGAATTGGCGTTTTTTGCGCTGTTTTGGTCGTTACTGGGTGGCATTATTTTCGGCACTTTTGCGGCGATAAAAAAAGAGAGCTGGATTTCACATACGGTAACGGCTGTATCACTGACCGGTTATTCCATGCCGATTTTCTGGTGGGGGTTGATTCTGATTTTATACGTTTCGCCGCTCTTAGGTTTGCCGCAAGGCGGACGCTTAGAAAATGATTTCTGGATCGATACGCCGACCGGTTTTATGCTGATTGATACTTGGCTTTCCGGTATGCCCGGCGCGTTTGAAAATGCGCTGAAATCGTTAATTCTTCCGGCCATTGTGCTTGGTACGATTCCGCTTGCGATTATTACTCGCATGACCCGTTCGGCGATGCTTGAAGTATTGGGCGAAGATTATATTCGCACGGCAAAAGCGAAAGGTTTAAGTTACTCCCGTATCGTGATTGTGCACGCTTTGCGTAATGCATTGATTCCGGTGGTGACGGTAGTCGGACTGATTGTCGGGCAACTGCTTTCCGGTGCGGTGCTGACGGAAACGATCTTTTCTTGGCCGGGTATTGGTAAATGGATTATTGATGCGATCCACGCGCGCGATTATCCGGTGTTGCAAGGTTCGGTATTGATTATTGCCACCATTATTATTGCGGTGAATTTGACTATTGATTTACTTTACGGCGTGGTGAATCCGCGTATTCGTCATTAATTGGGAGAAATGATGGCAGACACGACTTCAATTTTAACGCCAAGAACGCCTTTGCAGGAATTTTGGTTTTATTTTAAACAAAATCGCGGAGCGTTAATCGGTTTAATTTTTATTCTTTTCATCGCACTCATCAGTATTTTCGCGCCGTACATCGCGCCTTTTGATCCGGCGGAACAAAATCGCACCGCATTGCTACTGCCGCCCGCCTGGTATGAGGGCGGCAATCCCGCATATTTGCTCGGTACCGACGATATCGGCCGCGATATTTTTTCGCGCATTATTTATGGTACGCGGATTTCCGTTTTTGCCGGTCTTGTGATTGTGTTTCTGTCCTGTATTTTAGGTACCAGCCTTGGCTTATTTGCCGGTTATTACGGCGGTGTGTTGGATACGGTGATTGTGCGTCTGATCGATATTATGCTTGCTATTCCGAATTTGCTGTTGACGATTGTAGTGGTTTCGATTTTAGAGCCTTCATTAGCAAATGCCACCTTGGCCATTGCAGTGGTTTCCATTCCTAGTTATGTGCGCCTAACCCGTGCAGCGGTAATGAATGAAAAAAATCGCGATTATGTGATTTCTTCTAAAGTCGCAGGTGCAGGCGTTTTACGGTTAATGTTTATTGTGATTTTGCCGAACTGTCTGGCGCCGTTAATTGTACAAATGACGATGGGGATTTCCAACGCGATTTTAGAATTGGCGACACTTGGTTTTTTGGGCATCGGGGCGAAACCGCCGACACCGGAACTCGGCACGATGCTATCTGAAGCGCGTAGTTTTATGCAGGCGGCGAACTGGCTGGTAACGATTCCCGGCTTGGTGATTTTATCTCTTGTACTGGCTTTTAACTTGATGGGCGACGGCTTACGTGACGCGCTTGATCCGAAACTTAAACAATAGGAAAACAGAATGGCATTATTAGATGTAAAAGGACTTTCTGTTCATTTCGGCGATAAAAACGCACCTTTTAAAGCGGTGGATCGCATTAGTTATCAGGTGGAACAAGGCGAAGTGCTGGGTATTGTCGGCGAGTCAGGTTCGGGTAAATCGGTAAGTTCCTTGGCAATTATGGGGTTAATTGATTTCCCCGGACGAGTGTTCGCTGAAGAATTAACTTTTGAAAATCAAGATTTGCTTAATCTTAACGCTAAAGCAAAACGTCAACTGATTGGTGCCGACGTAGCAATGATTTTTCAAGACCCGATGACCAGCCTTAATCCTGCTTACACCATCGGTTTTCAAATTATGGAAGCCTTGCAAGCGCATGAGGGGGGGAGCCGAAAAACCAGACGCGAACGTACTTTGGCATTGTTACGTTTAGTCGGCATTCCTGATCCGGAATCCCGTATTGATGCGTATCCGCATCAATTGTCCGGCGGCATGAGCCAGCGCGTGATGATCGCGATGGCGATTGCGTGCAAGCCTAAATTATTGATCGCCGATGAACCGACCACCGCCTTGGATGTGACAATTCAAGCGCAAATTATGGATTTATTGCTCGATTTACAGAAAAAAGAATGTATGTCGTTGATTTTAATTACCCACGATTTAGCGCTCGTGGCTGAAGCCGCGCATCGCATTATTGTGATGTATGCCGGACAAGTGGTGGAAGAAGGTCGTGCGGAAGAAATTTTCCGTGAACCGAAACATCCTTACACGCAAGCGTTGTTGCATTCCTTGCCGGAATTTGCCGAAGGCAAGGCGCGTTTGGCATCGCTTCCCGGCGTGGTACCCGGACGTTATGATCGCCCGACCGGTTGTTTGCTTAACCCGCGTTGTCCGTATGCCACCGAGCATTGTCGTCGCGTAGAGCCGAAACAGCACCGCATTGGAATGAGCAAAGTGAAGTGCCATACGCCGTTGAATGCGCAAGGCAAACCGGTGGAGTATCAAGGAGAATAAACGATGACGATCGAAATCAAAGGAAATGCGCCATTGTCCGAGATGCCGCTTTTACGTGCCGTCGGCTTAAAAAAGTATTATCCGGTAAAAAAAGGCTTGTTTGCCAAACCGCAGCAAGTGAAGGCTTTAGATGGCATTTCATTCCGGTTGGAACGAGGTAAAACCCTTGCTATTGTCGGGGAGTCCGGTTGTGGAAAATCGACACTCGGGCGCTTACTCACCATGATTGAAGAGCCAACGGAAGGTGAGCTTTATTACAACGAGCATAATTTTTTAGAAAAAGATAAGGCGACAAAAGCCTTGCGCCGCAAAAAAATTCAAATTGTCTTCCAGAATCCTTATGCGTCGCTTAATCCGCGTAAAAAAATCGGCTCAATTTTAGAAGAACCGCTTATTATTAACAGCAAACTTTCTGCTAAAGAACGTAAAGAGTCCTGTTGATGATGGCAAAAGTCGGTTTGCGGCCGGAATTTTATGACCGTTATCCGCATATGTTTTCCGGCGGTCAACGCCAAAGAATCGCTATTGCGCGCGGCTTAATGCTTGAGCCGGATATCGTGGTGGCGGACGAACCGGTTTCCGCACTGGATGTGTCCGTGCGTGCGCAAGTGCTAAATTTGATGATGGATTTGCAGTCTGAACTCGGACTTTCTTATGTGTTCATTTCACACGATCTTTCTGTAGTGGAACATATTGCCGACGAAGTGATGGTGATGTATCTAGGACGTTGTGTGGAACAAGGCTCAAGCGAGCAAATTTTTGCAAATCCGCAGCATCCTTACACGCAGGCTTTGCTTTCCGCCACGCCGCGTTTATCACCTCATTTACGCCACAAACGCATAAAATTAACCGGTGAATTGCCTAGCCCGATTAATCCACCGCAAGGTTGCGCTTTTAATCCGCGCTGTTGGAAAGCCACGGAAAAATGTCGGGAAGCACAACCGAAATTGGAGCAATATCCGGACGGCAAATTGATAGCTTGTTTTCATGTTGACCGCTAAAAGGTTTCTAATCGGGGCGCTTGATACAGGCGCGGCAGTTGTTATTGCGGCTTTTTCATTGTTATTCTTTTTATTGCTACTTTTGTTTAAAAATGGCGCCGTATTGAAATAGCACCGCATTGGAAGCCGTTCCAATGCGGTGCTATTTTGGAGAGTGAAATTTATAGTTGGCGAACGGTTCGTCAAAGCCTCGATACGGGCATGTTACGCATTTGCTTCATGTGTTTCATGCTGGGGATTTTTAGCCGTTTTGTTCGTGATAACGCACATTAACGAACACAAAGACGGCGAGTCCGACGATGGCTGTGAGCGCACCGGCAAAGCCGATATACTCAAGTCCGATGTGGCGCATCATTTGGCTGCCAAGCAAGGCGCCGCCACCGATCCCTGCATTAAAAATGCCCGAATAAATAGCCGTGGCCACATCTGTCGCATCGGGTGCAAACTGCAGTACGCGCATTTGTAGCGAAAGTCCGATGCAAGCGATGCCGATTCCCCAAATAAAAGCGAGCGTAAACATTGTGAGTTTGTAATCCGCCGAGACAAGCAATAGCGCGAGCGAAACGACTAATAAGCTCATCGCACCGAGAATAAATTGAGTCGGACCGAAGCGATATAGGCGATTAAATAGTAAGCTGGCGATCACGCCGGAAACGCCGAAAACGAGCAAGATTATGGTTGCGAGATTAGGATCCAATTGCCCGATTTGAATCATGAACGGCTCGATATAGGTGTAGGCGGTAAAGTGCGCCGCGACAAGGATGAGGGTGGTAATATAAATGCCAATCAATAACGGGCGTTTCGCCAATAACGGTAAACTTGCCAAGGAACCGGCATTTTTGCTTGGTAAATTCGGCAAAAGGCGAATAATTAAGAACATCGCAGCTAACGCTAATATGCCAATTACAGCAAAAGTGACACGCCATCCAACGAATTGGCCGATTATGCGGCCCAGCGGTAGGCCTAAAATCGTAGCCAGCGAAGAACCAATGGCAAGCATACCGAGAGCTTGGGTTTTCTTATTTTTTGGTGCGATCCGCATGACAAAAGAAGCCGTAATCGACCAAAATATGGCGTGTGCTAATGCAATGCACATTCGCGCAATGAGCAAAATCCAAAAATTCCACGCTATAATCGAAACGAGATGCCCGATAATAAAAATTACAAAAAGCTTAATTAGCAAGCTTTTACGTTCCATTTTTCCGGTAAACAGCATTCCCGGTAATGACATGAGCAACACTGTCCAAGCATAAACCGTAATCATCAATCCGACTTCCG
>ERZ773010.2827-NODE-2827-length-10045-cov-6.373273_pt1 | contig 10045 bp, 11 predicted proteins | sample MGYA00580842_ERZ773010 | MGnify/ENA primary metagenome ERZ773010 (study PRJEB29015, sample SAMEA2737982) | human oral metagenome | biome: human oral; feature: human-associated habitat; material: dental | place: China | collected 2107 ... | reverse complement strand
TTTATTTTAGCATCAGGTTTAGGAGTGGTGTTTTTGTATTTGTTTAAAAACCAACCGTCTATAAATTCCACTAAATCAGTTCTTTTCTGATTAGAAGTATCTATTCTTCGTTTGATTTCTAATGCCTTTACGGGATTTATATTTTCATCTCGGATAATGTCTTCCAAATGCCATTGAACCGTATCAATCCAATTTTTGGAATACAAAATCTGTTCCAAACTGCCTTGAGCATAGTTGTTAGGCTCGTTTGCATCTACATTATCGGTAATGTGATAATCGTTGATGGATTTATTAAAGATATCCCATGCAAATTCAGAGAATGAGTTTTGATTCATCTTTCTAAAAAATTATTTTGTGTTATTTTTATCTTCTTCTTTATCTTTGGTATCATCGTCTTTCACAGACTTTTTGAATTCTTTAATTCCAGAACCAATTCCTTTCATCAGTTCGGGAATTTTTTTTCCTCCAAAAAGAAGCAAGATAATAACAGCAATGACCAATATTTCTTTTACTCCAAGTCCCATAAAAAGAGGAATCTGCGCTATGTTGTTCATAATATAATTTTTAATGAAACAAAAATACTAATTCTTTTGCAATAAACATAAAGATTAACGGCTAATCCAGCCCAATGGATCTACAGGAGTCGTTCTTTCCCAAATCTGAAAATCTAGTGTGTGGGTTCCATCAAAGTCTAAACCAACTTCTCCGATAGTCGCTCCAGCACTTATGTTCTGATTCTTAGATACATTGGTACTTACCAAATTACCATAAATCGTGAAATAATCACCATGTTTTACCATCACCGTTTTTGCTCCTCCGCTGGAAAGGACATTCACCACTACTCCCGCGAAAACGCTTCGGGCTTTTGTACCTGCATCTACAGCGATTTTAATTCCGTTATTTTCAACAATTACATTTTTATATCTAGGGTCTGGTCTTTTCCCAAAGAGATGGGTAACCTGCCCTTTGCTCACAGGGAAGGACATTTTCCCTCTGTTGGCTACGAAACTGTTTCCAGTAGCACTGCCAGGACCAAAGGTGCTCATCACTTTTTCATCTACAACTTTCTTCTCCGATTCTGTTTTCTTTGCTACAGCTTCGGAATTTGCTCTGGCTGCTTCGGCTTTGCTTGCTGCTATTTTAGCTTTTTCGGCCGCTTCTATTCTTGCTTTTTCGGCCGCAATTCTTTTGGCTTCATTATTAGCTTCTATGGCTTTTCTTTCTTCTTCCGCTTTTTTTCTAGCAATTTCAGCTAGTTTTCGCTCTTCTTCTTCTGCTTTTCTTTTTGCTCTTTCGGCTTCTTCACGGGCTTTTCTGTTCGCCTCTTCTATCCGTGCTTTTTCCTTCTCGGCTTCTATTCTTGCTAGTCTTAGTTTTTCTTCACGGGCTTTTCTTTCAGCCTCTTCTTTCGCTTTTGCGATTCTGATTTCTTCGGCAATGATTTTTCTAATTTCGCCTTCTAATCTTTTGGATTCAGCTTGTTTTTGTCTAAGTTCTGCTACTAATTTAGCCTCATTCTTCTTGAAATCTTCTAATAAAATTTCTTTCTCTTTACGCTCCTGATTAATGGTTTCCAGCTCGCTTCCCTGTCTTACCAAGAGAACCTCTTTATCTTTTTTAGATTTTTCTCTCAGGGCTATGGTCTTTTTTATCTGATTGGCTTTATCGGTAATTTCTGCAGCTTTTTTATCCTGATATTCACCATATTTTTTCAGATACTGCACCCGCCTGAGGGCTTCGCCTAAATTTTTAGAAGAAAGAATGAAAGTAACCTTATTTTGGACGCCTTTATTTTTATAAGCATTTACTAAAACTTGGGCATAATCTTTCCTAAGAACCTTCAGTTCGCGGTTGTATTTATTAATTTCCAGTTGGCGGAGGTAGATTTCGTCCTCCAAAAATCTTTTTTCTTTCTGTGTATTGCGGTAGACTTTCTCCCGAAGAGCTATTTTTCTATTAATATTATTTAAGTAAAAAATAGATAGTTTTGCTTCATTCTTTGCTTTGGCTAAGTTAGAATTGATGGCCGCTATCTGCCGTTTGAGTTCGGCATTTTGCTGCTGAAGTTCTTCCTTACTTCTTTGCGCGGAAATAAGATTAGCAGCGAGTACTGCGGTTATGATAACTATTTTTCTTAATATCATCAGAAATCTCGTTTTTTATAATTATTTGGAACCGAATATGGGGTTTCCATTCTAGAAAAGTCAAAATTCGTGTTTTCTATTAAAATTTGGTCGGTTTTCTTACTTTTTATAACTATTTTAACATTTTTAGGGAGCTTTACTCCGTTAATATCTATCCAATTATCATAAAATAACTCCAAATTATCCGTAGTTTTTGTGTCTTTTAAAGAAACTTTGGTAAGGTTCAGATCATTAGAAAAACGGAATTCTGTGAGGTATTCGCTGGTTTTTCCGTCGATGTTTACTTTCTGTGTAGTAATCGGTTTTAGGATGTATTCTTCGGCTTCTTTGGTTAAATTAAAATCTTTTTCATTGACAGGAAAGAAAACTTTTCCTACCAATAAATTTTGAAGTGAAGAATAATCTAAAAAATTGACTTTCAGTAAATTATTAAGATAAGAAAAATCAGAATCGATATAAGTTCTGCTCAGTTTTTCGTAGGCTTTTAGTCCCTGTGGAGTTGCTATTCCGCGGCCTACATTCATAAACAAAGCAGACATGTTCATCCATATTTTCTGGTTGTTTTCTATGTAGATAGTTGCATGAATGGTAGGAACAAATTTCCCTACTTCTGCATCTATTTTAGAAGTGATTTTAAGGGCATCAAAATCAGATTTTTTCGTGATAGCATCATAGAAATTTTTGCTGCTGGAAACAGCTGGAATTTCTGATTTAGCAGCGATGCTTTTTTTCGCACCACAAGAGGCTAAAAACAACATAATTGCCGATAGAGCTATTAATTTTTTCATTTTGTTAATCATTAAAATCACTTCTAAAAAATTTTTTATTCAGAGAAATCCAATACGGAAAAATCTCCCAAAGAAAGATTGATAGAAGTTCCGATATACTTCGCTGAGTTCCCAATCATGGAGTTGCTCAGGTTAGCAGACTGGATTTCTGTTCTTTCTTGGATGAGAGAATTATCTATATTAGAGTTTTTTACTATTGTGTTATTACCCAGAGAAACTCTCGGCCCGATGATAGAATTTACGATTTTCACATTCTCTCCGATGAAACATGGAGGAATTATCAAACTGTTTTCTATCTGTGCAGAAGCAGGATATTGGGAAAGATTTTCTTTTTCATATTCCAAAATCTTACCGTTGGTCTGTACGGTGATGGTTTTGTTTCCGCAGTCCATCCAGTCATTTACCTTTCCTAAAGAGAATTTAGCTCCTTTTTTTCTTAGGTTTTCTAGGGCAGTAGTCAATTGGTATTCGCCTCCTTGTTTGATATCATTACTCATGATGTGGTCTATTTCTCCCATGAGTTTTTCTGCGCTGTTGAAATAGTAAATTCCGATAATTGCCAAATCAGATACGAACTCTTTTGGTTTTTCTACAAAGTCTGTGATGAAGCCATAGTCATCTAACTTTACTACTCCGAAGGCACTCGGGTCATCTACTTTTTTTACCCAAATCACTCCATCAGAATTGGTATCTAGATGAAAATCCGCTCTAAATAATGTATCCGCAAAAGCGATGATTACAGGTCCCTGCATGCTTTCTCTTGCACAGTTGATGGCATGAGCTGTCCCCAAAGCCTCTGTTTGATGGTATATGCTTCCTTTTGCACCTAATTTTTCTGCAACAGCTAATAAATCCTGCTCCACTTGACTTCCGAAATCACCAGTGATGAAGGCAACTTCATCTATTTTCTGATTTACCACCTTTGCGATGTCCTCTACCAATCTTTGCACGATAGGTTTTCCTGCGATAGGAATCAAAGGTTTCGGCACAGTCAAAGTGTGCGGTCTCAATCGGGAACCCTTCCCCGCCATAGGTATTATTATTTTCATAATAGTTGTATTTACAATTTAGGTTTTACAATTGTTATTTTGTTCCAGAGCTACCGAAACCTCCTGCACCTCTTTCTGTTTCGTCAAGGGTTTCTACTTCTTCCCACTGGGCAGTTTCGTGTTTTGCGATGACCAGCTGGGCAATTCGCTCTCCATCATTGATAACAAATTCATCTTTGGATAGGTTTGCGAGAATCACACCGACCTCTCCGCGGTAGTCTGCATCTATCGTTCCAGGGCTGTTCAGACAAGTAATTCCGTGCTTGGCAGCCAGTCCGCTGCGAGGTCTTACTTGGGCTTCGTATCCAGCTGGCAGAGCTATGAAAATACCTGTCGGGATAATCGTTCGCTCTAAAGAACCTAACCGAACAGGCTCTGTGATATTCGCATACAAATCCATTCCAGCCGAAAGCTCGGTCTGATACTTTGGAAGTGGGTGTTTGGATTTATTTATAATCTTAATTTTCATCTTTTCAAAAATTTTTTCAAGAGTAATCTTTCCTTAAAAACGACAAATATCAGAAAAATTACAAAAATAATGTTACTGATGATGTAATTTTCTCTAAAATATTTAAAAGAAACCATTCCCAAACCTATGGAAAGAAGCAGGTAGACTGCTATTTTTCCCGTATTATAAGGGATCGGATATTTTATTTGCCCCCAAATATAGGAAATTATCATCATAGACATGAAAGTCAGCAGCGCCGCCACTGCACTTGCCCAGTATCCATATTCAGGCACGAAGAAATAATTGACAGACACTGTAATCGCTGCTCCGATGAGGGAAATATACAGCCCCACAATGGTCTGGTCGGAGAGTTTGTACCAAATGGACAAATTAAGATATATCCCCAAAAACACAGCTCCCAGCATAAGGCACGGAATCAGTTCTATGCCTTCGTAGTAGAGAGGATTGTTGATGTATATTTTGGAAATCCAAGAAATATTAGTGATAAGTCCTAGGAAAATCACACAGCTGCATATCACGAAGATGTCCATCAGCAGGGTGTAAGTTTTCTTCGCATTTTCGTTTTTAAAACTAGAAAAGAAATACGGCTCTATCCCTAATTGGTAGGCCTGTCTAAACACGGTGATGAATGTCGCTATTTTGTAAACCGCTCCATATACGCCTATCTGGTGTTTGCTTTCTTCTTCAGGGAGGAGGTATTTTAGGAATTGTCTGTCCATTGTCTGGTTGATGATGCCCGCCAGCCCTGCCACCATCACTGGCCAAGAGTAGTTCATAATTCTTTTCCATAAAGAAAAATCAAAACTCCTAAAACTGAAATTTACAAACTCTTTGGAAACGATGAGCAGCGAAACGATGCTCTGAACCAAATTCGCCACAAAGACATATCCCACGCCAAATTCAGCATCGTATTTCAGTCCGAGGAATCCATTGGGTAAATTGGGAAGAATATTGATGAAAAACACTACCAACCCAAAATAAATCACGCTTCCCGCTACCTTGGATACTACATACCGCAGCGGTTTTCCCTCTAAACGAAGCACAGCCGAAGGAATGGTAGAAAAGGCATCAATAGAAAGAATGAATAAAAATAAAATCAAGAAATGCACTTGGTCTGGCGTGTGGAAATATTCCGTAATCTCTTTCCTAAATACCCATCCTAAAACCAAATAAATAAAAGACATCGCCAAGATGCTCATGGAACAAGTAGAAACCAGCGTCCTCCGGCTGATGTTTTCTTCTTGGGCAAAACGAAAAAACGAGGTTTCCATGCCGTGCGTCAGAAAAACAGTAACCACTCCTGCGATGGAGTACCAATCCACAAAGGGCGCGGACTCCGCTGGCGAAAATGCCCTCGTGATGATGGGCGCGATGAGGAAAGGAAATATCCTCACCAGTACCGAACTGATGCCGTAGAGCGCCGTTTGTCCTAATAGTTTTTTAATCAAAACTTTAATTTTGATGCAAAAGTAAGATTATTTTATCTGAAAATTGTACTTTTGTTCACTATGAAAAATAATATTTCTTGTATTTTAGTTTTTATTTTTGGGTGTGTAGGATATTTACAGGCACAGTTTTCTCCCAAAAATATCACCAAAGATTTGGATAAAAAAGCCGTGAAATATGCAGACAGCTTGTATGCTAAACTCAGCATGGATGAGCGCATCGGGCAGTTATACATAGTGGCGCTTTATACCAATAAAGACCAAAACCATATCTCAGGAGTGAGAAAACTGGTAGAGCAGGAGAAAATAGGAGGCATCATTCTAATGCAAGATGATGCCGAGCAGGAAATAGCGCTGGTAAATGAATTTCAGAAGAAATCCAGAGTGCCGATGCTCTTTGGTATGGATGCCGAATGGGGGCTTTATCAGAGAATAAAAACAGCGCACAAATTCCCTTGGGCGATGACCCTTGGAGCGATTCAGGATAATAATTTGGTTTATGAAATGGCGTCTAAAATAGCAGAAGATGCGAAGAAAATGGGAATCTACTGGAACTTCGCTCCTGTGGTGGATGTGAATACCAATCCCAAAAACCCGATTATAGGTAATCGTTCGTTTGGTTCGGATGTTCAGAATGTAATTGCGAAATCACTGGCGTATGCACAAGGTTTGCAGGATAATGGCGTGCTGGCAGCGATTAAACATTTCCCAGGGCATGGGGACACGGATGTAGATTCGCATTTGGATTTGCCAGTGGTAAAACATAGTCTGGAGAGGCTGAATAAAATAGAATTGGCGCCCTTCAAAGCCTTGATGGACAAGAAAATAGGCGGAGCGATGATAGCGCATCTCTATGTCCCACAGCTGGAAAAAGGGAAAAATATCCCTGCTTCTATTTCTTATGATATTGTAACGAATTTGCTGAAAAATAAATTCCGATACGAAGGGCTGGTCATTACCGATGCCCTCAATATGAATGCTGTTGCTAAAAAATATCCTGCTGGAGAATTGGATTTGAGGGCGTTCAAGGCGGGGAATGATGTTTTGCTTTTTAGCCAAGATGTGCCGACAGGGAAAAAGTTGATAAAAGAAGCAATTCAAAAGGGAGAAATCAGCGAAAAAAGGCTGGAAGAGAGCGTGAAAAAGATTTTGAAAACGAAATATCTTTTGGGGCTTCAGAATCTGCGGCCGCTTAGTTCAGAAGGAATTAATAATGCTCTGAATAACGATTCTCACGCGAAAATTTCAGAGAAGTTGTACGCCAATGCTTTGACTTTATTAAAAGATGAAAAACAGCTTTTCCCACTTAGAGAAAAGGAGGTTTATTATCTTCCGTTAGAAGAGGCTTCGCACGAGGCGTTTTTACAAGAATTGTCTAAAGAAATTAAGGTTAAAAAAATATCTTTCAAAGAAATCCAATCTATCCCTGAAAATGCAGTGGTAATCATCGGACTTCATAAGGATAATTCTACAGCTTACAAACCTTACAAGGTATCATGGGAGAGCAAAAGGCTCATCAACCAAGTGAAATCAAGAAATAAAGTGATTCTCAATGTGTTCGGAAGTCCGTATGCTCTTCAGGATGTGGATATTAGCGGAATTTCATCGGTTTTGGTTTCTTATGAAAATAATCCTCTCTCGATGAAAGCTACAGCGGAAGCTTATTTAGGAAAACAAAAGATAAACGGAAGGCTGCCAGTGGTAGTGAATGAACAAATAAAATACGGAATGGGAATAGATGTCCCAAAACAGAAATAAACAAAGGAAAATGTTAAAAATAGGAATATTATGTTACCCTACTTATGGGGGAAGTGGAATAGTGGCGACAGAACTCGGAATGAACCTTGCACGAAAAGGCTATGAAGTGCATTTCATCAGTTCGGAGCTTCCAGCAAGGCTGGATATGACCAGACCTAATATCTTTTTTCATAAAGTGAATGTGCAGGCGTATCCCTTATTTAGGCATCAGCCGTATGATATCGCGCTGTCATCTATGATATATCAGGTGGTGTGTATGTATCAGCTGGATGTCCTCCATGCTCATTATGCCATTCCGTATGCCTATGCGGCTTTTACAGCGAAACAGATGCTGAAAGAAAAAGGCAAGGATTTACCGCTGGTAACTACGCTTCACGGAACGGATATTACATTGGTGGGGCAGCATCCGAGCTATAAACATGCAGTGGAATTTTCTATCAATCAGTCTGATGCGCTGACTTCGGTTTCGGAAAGTTTGAAACAGGATACATTGGCTTTTTTTGACATTAAAAAAGAAATCCATGTGATACCGAACTTCATCGAAGACAGACATTTTGAGCAGTGTTCTATTTGTCTTAGAAATCAGTTTGCGGAGGAAAACGAGAAGATTTTAGTGCATATTTCTAACCTTAGACCAGTTAAAAGAATTCAGGATGTTTTGGGGATTTTTGAAAAGGTAAATCAAAAAATTCCGAGCAAACTAATCATAGTAGGCGAGGGCCCTGAGATGGAAAAAGTAAATGCTTTCTTATCAGAAAAACCAGATTTTATTGACAAAATAAAAATCATGGGAAAAGTAAATGACCTTCGCCCAGTGCTTACCTATGCAGATGTGTTCCTTCTTCCTTCGGAAAAGGAAAGTTTTGGTCTGGCGGCGCTAGAGGCTATGGCGGCAGGAACACCCGTGGTCAGCAGTAATACAGGAGGAATTCCAGAGGTTAATATTTATGGAAAAACAGGGTTTTTGGCCAATGTAGGCGATGTGGATAAAATGGCTGAATATACGCTTCAGATTTTGTCTGATGAGGCTCTTTTAAAGGAAATGAAAACAAATGCCACAGAAGTAGCAAAGACTTTTGATTATAATAAAATCATTCCGATGTATGAGAATTTATATCAGGAAACGATAAAAGAATTTAAGAGCGAAAAATAAAATGGATAGAGAAATTTATTTTGCTGGTGGGTGTTTCTGGGGAACGGAGCATTTTTTCAAACAAATCAACGGAGTAACGGCTACGCAGGTAGGCTATGCCAATGGAAATATAGAAAATCCCACTTATGAGCAGGTGTATACCGACAGCACGGGCTTTGCAGAGGTGGTAAAGGTGGCTTATGACCCAAAGGTGGTAAGTCTGGAAATGCTTTTGGATTTGTTTTTTAAAACAATAGACCCTACAAGCCTTAATCAGCAGGGAGGAGACATCGGAACCCGTTACAGAACGGGAATTTATTGGGTAAATTCAGAAGATGAAAAAGTAGTAAAAGAGGCACTTTCTGAGCTTCAAAGAAATTATGAAAAACCTATAGTGGTGGAAAACGAGCCTTTGAAAAATTTCTACAGCGGAGAAGAATATCATCAGGATTATTTGGATAAAAACCCAAGTGGATACTGCCACATCAATCCAGAATTATTCGAACTCGCGAAAAAGGCTAATTTGAGATAGTTTTATCCATCAACACTTTTCCCTGATAAATTTTTTCATAACGAATGAGCTGTTCTCCTTTGAAATAGCCGATATAATAAGCGCGCTCTTGACTATGCGTTTCGGCTTCTTCTTTGGTGATTTCGTCGTATAAATAAGTGGGCTGGTCTATAGCTTGTTTGTGCAAATCAGAACAGCTAAGGAAATAACGTAGTACGATATCTCCCTTATACAAATAGAGTTTTTGTCCATTCATAGGGATTTCGGCAAAGACTCTTTCTTGTTCAACGGGGGTAATAGGTATTTTAGGCTCAAAAGAGGGATCAGCGTAAAAAGCATATTGAGGATCAATGTGTATTTCTGAGCTTTTTATTTTGAACACTTTACGCTCCCATTGGTTACCCAATAAGAAATACTGAAAATCACCCTTTTCCCCACAATATTCATAGGTAAGTAGGGATTGTAGCGCAAAGGCTTCTGTGGCTTTACGCTCTTCTGGCGAATTTTTGCAAGAGAATAAGGCTAACAAAGAGGCTAATAAGGTCATTTTTTTATAGATTAGACTTTCCATCAGAAGCTTATTTAGTTGTTTTTTCTAAAACTAATTCCATAAAACTTGTTATTCCAGAATAATTCTGTTTTCTTTTCAGTCACTGATGCTGGGATACATTGTTCTATGGCGTTCAAATCAACTGTTTTGCCTTCAAAATAGGATTTAGAAAAGACGCTTTTCTTGTATTGGGTCTCCA
>ERZ773010.2826-NODE-2826-length-10045-cov-13.744444_pt1 | contig 10045 bp, 7 predicted proteins | sample MGYA00580842_ERZ773010 | MGnify/ENA primary metagenome ERZ773010 (study PRJEB29015, sample SAMEA2737982) | human oral metagenome | biome: human oral; feature: human-associated habitat; material: dental | place: China | collected 2107 ... | reverse complement strand
AGGCGGGCGCCACGCGGTGATCGCCCGCTGGTAGAAGTCGCCGTCGCCGGAGGGGATGACCGAGGCGGGGGAGAGCCGGGCGAGCATGTCCACGACGGGGGCCCCGATCTGCCGGGCCATCGTCGAGCCGTGGTACTCCAGCCACGGGGCGTTCAGGACGAGCCCCTGGGCTGCGCCGGGGTGGCGGTCCGCCCACAGCGCGACGACGAGGCCTCCGGTCGAATGCCCGTAGATGACCAGGGGCAGGCGGCCGCGGTGCTCCTCGTAGACGAGGTCGGTGCAGGCGTGGATCTCCTCGTCGTAGGAGGCGAGGTCGCGGATGAACCCGAAAGTCTGCCCCTCGCGCAGGGACCTCCCGTACTTGCGCAGGTCGACGGCGTAGAACCGCCCGCCGGCCGCTGAGACGGCCCGGGCGAGCTCGACCTGGTAGAAGTAGTCGTTCCAGCCGTGGATCGCCAGGAACACGAAGTCCGGGTGCTGCCGCAGGGGCCGGCCGGGCCCGCCCATCGCCGGGTCGTCCTCGGGGACGTGGACGACGACGGTCGTTGCGACCGGGCCCTCTTCGTCCGGGTGCAGGTCTATGGTGCGTGACATGAACCCTGGGCCGAGGATGTCTCGGTCCCATGCTGCGCGATCCTTCATGCGCCTATCGTGCCACGGCCGGGGCGGGTACGGCCCCGGCAGGGCTTCCCGGCCCGCCGATCAGTTCAGGGATGCGAGGAACTCGGAGACGATGCTGGAAACTTGGTCGTTCTCCACGAGGAAGCCGTCGTGCCCGTGGCGGGAGCGGACCGTGCGCACCCCCGTCGCCCCGGGCAGCGCGTCGGCCAGGCGGCGCATGTCCGCCGGGTAGAAGAGCCGGTCGGAGTCGACTGCGACGACGAGCGCGGGCATCCTCATCTCGGCCAGGACGGCGTCGACGCCGCCGCGCCCCCTCCCGATGTCGTGGGTGATGAAGGCCCGGGAGATCGTCAGATAGGAATTGGCGTCGAAGCGCAGCGCGAGCTTGTGGGCGTGGTAGTCGAGGTAGCTCTGGACGGCGAAGCGTCCGCCGTGGAGGGGATCCTCGCCTCTCTGGGGCGAGCGGCCGAATCGCGTGTCGAGCTCCGGGGCGCACCGGTATGACAGGTGCGCGATCTCGCGAGCCAGCCCCAGGCCCTGGGAGGGGCCGTCGTCCTCGGGCGCGTCGTAGTAGTTTCCCGCCCGCCACTTCGGGTCGCCCTGGATGGCGCAGATCTGGAAGTGGGCGTAGGCCACCTGTTCGGCGGTGGAGGCCGGCCCGGCGACCAGGACCGCGATGGAGCCGACCCGCTCCGGGTAGGTCGCGCCCCACTCCATGACGCGGCTGCCGCCGAAGCTGGCCCCCGCCACCATCGCCCAGCGGGAGATCCCGAAGAGGTCGGCGAGCTTGGCTTCGGCCGCGCACATGTCGCGGATGGTGATCTCGGGGAAGCGCGGCCCCCACGGGGCGCCGTCGGGAGCGGGCGACGCCGGGCCCGTCGAGCCCTGGCAGCCGCCGAGCACGTTCGGGCAGACGACGAAATACCGGTCCGTGTCGATCGCCAGGCCCGGCCCGACGACGTCGTTCCACCACCCGTCCTCTCCGCTGCGGCTCGTCGCGTGCGAGTCCCCCGTCAAAGCGTGGCACAGGAGCACGGCGTTGGAGGCGTCGGCGTCGAGGGAGCCCCAGGTCTCGTAGGCCAGCCGGACGGCGGGCAGACGCCCGCCGAGCTCGAGCTCGAGCGGACCGATGTCCGCGAACTCGCGCTCGCCGGGGTCGTCTCCTTCCCTCCAGGCGCCCGTGACCGGGACGGTCAGGCGGGGGGCGGGGCGGTAGCCGGTGTCGAAGTCTCGGATCGGCTCGGCGTCCGTCACCGGGTCGAGCGGGGCGTGCCCGACGAGGAAGCTGGGCGATTCGGGGGTCATCCGGTTCTCCTGGTCCGCTTGGCACGCCGCCGCTATTCGGCGGCGGACGCCGCCTTCGAGCTGGCCGCGGCGAGCGCTTGGTCGAGGTCGGCGATGATGTCGTCGATCGTCTCGATCCCGATCGAGAGCCGGACGGTGCCGGGGGTGATGCCCGCCGCCGCGAGCTCCTCGTCGTCCATCTGCGAATGCGTGGTGGAGGCCGGGTGGATGGCCAGCGATCGCACGTCGCCGATGTTGGCCAGATGGGAGAACAGCTCGAGGGACTCGATGAAGGCCTGGCCCGCCGGGCGTCCGCCGGCGATCTCGAAGGTGAAGACCGAGCCGGCGCCCTTCGGCGCGTATTTGCGGGCGAGCTCGTAGTACGGCGAGGAGACCAGACTGGAGTAGCGGACCGACTCGACGGAAGGATGCCGGTCGAGGAACTCCGCCGCCGCCTTCGCGTTGGCCAGGTGCCGTTCGACCCTCAGCGAGAGGGTCTCCAGGCCCTGGGCCAGGAGGAAGGCGTTGAACGGGGAGACGGCCGCGCCCGTGTCGCGCAGCAGGACGGCGCGGATCCGGGTGACGAAGGCCCCCGGCCCGATCGACGCGAAGGACAGGCCGTTGTAGGAGGCGTCCGGTTCGGTTAGCAGCGGGAATTTGCCGTTGGCCCAGTCGAAGTCGCCTTTTTCGATGATCGCGCCGCCGATCGAGGTGCCGTGGCCGCCCAGGAACTTAGTCGTCGATTCGACCACGATGTCCGCGCCGTGGTCGAAGGGGCGGACGTTGTAGGGGGTTCCGATCGTGTTGTCGACGATGAGCGGGACGCCGTTGGCGTGGGCGATGTCGGCGAGGGCCTCCAGGTCGAGGAGGTCGCCCTTGGGGTTGGGGATCGTCTCGCCGTAGAGGGCGCGGGTGCGGTCGTTGACGAGCGCCCGCCAGCTCTCCGGATCGTCGGGATCCTCCACGAAGCGCACCGTGATGCCGAATTGGGCCAGCGTGCTCTTGAACAGGTTGTACGTGCCGCCGTACAGGGAGGGGGAGGAGACGATTTCGTCGCCCTGCTGGGCGACGTTGAGGACGGCGTAGAGTTCGGCGGCCTGGCCGGAGGCGACGAGCAGGGCAGCGGCCCCTCCTTCGAGCGCAGCCAGGCGCTCCTCGACGACTGCCTGGGTCGGATTGGTCAGGCGCGTGTAGATCGGTCCGAGCTCGGTCAGGGCGAAGCGGTCGGCCGCGGACTCGGTGCTGGGGAAGACGTAGGAGGTCGTCTGGTAGATGGGGAGGGCGCGGGCTCCGAAGTCGGAATCGGGGGTTTGGCCCGCGTGGACCTGGAGGGTCTCGAAGCCCCACTGGTTGTCGGTCATTTCTCTTCTACTCCTGGAATGTTGTTCGTCAGGAGCGGGCCGCGGGGCGCAGGGGAAGGCAGCCGGGCGCGGTGCGCAATGCTCCGCGGGGTGCTGCTGTCAGTTCTGCTGTCCATTCAAGCCCGCACAGACTGCTGGGGTGGGCTTGCAGCGCGCGTCGTCCGGACCGGGCCGGTGAGTCGCACGCTAGATGGGCATTCGCATGAACATGGCACTCAGCATAAGGGGTCGGGCGAGCCTTGGCAAAACCCTCCGGCCCTCTCGCACTAGGGGGGTGGCGTGCGAGAGGGCCGGAGGGCGGCGGTGTCCGTGGGGGCCCGGGGAGCGCGACGCGGCTCCGGGCGATGCCCCGCTACCCGGTGAACGCTTCCGCGGTGGACACCGCCTGCGAGGCGAGGCCGGGAAGCGTTGTCGACTCCGCCTGGTAGTTGAGGACCGCGATGGCGTTGGCCGGCGAGTAGTCCAGGCCCGAGGGGCGCCGGTCGACCGTCGTGTGGGCGTCGGTGATGAGCGTCACTGGGAAGCCCCGGTAGAGGGCCCCGTTGAAGGTCGAGCGCACGCAGTTCTCGGTCAGGGCTCCGCACAGCACGATGCGGTCGGCGTTCAGGCGTTCGAGGACCTCGCCGAGGTCGGTGTCGGCGAAGGCGTCTCCGAAGCGCTTGTCGACGATGGGCTCGCCGTCGAGGGGGGCGAGCTCGGGCACGATCTGCCAGCCGGGGGACTCGGCGCGCAGGCGTGCGTTCTGGTGGCGCACCCAGACGACCGGGATCCCTTTGGCGCGCGCTCGGTCCACGAGGGCGGCGATGTTCGCGACGACGTCGTCGCGCCGGTACGCGGCGGCGACGACGTCGACCTGGACGTCGACCACGAGGAAGACCGGGCTGTCGGCTGCCTTGTTCTTGTGCATATTCGACTCCTCCAATCGCCGGGGCCGACGGAATCGGCCCACTGATGCGGGATATGAGACGAGTCTAACATTTTACGCTTCCGTAGCCCAGGCGTCGCGGCCCGCGGGCGGGCGGATCGCACCGATGGCGCGGGAATGGCGGTGGGCGCGGGCGCGTCGCGGACGGCGATCGGAGCCGAGTCGGGGCGGAGGCCATCGCCTTGTCCTGCGGCGGAAAACCGGGGTTCCCGGGCCGCGGCCGTGTGAAGGACTAGCATAGACGAGGCGGATGTGACAAATGTTAAGCGTGTTGGTTTCGTGACGAAACTGTTATACGGTGTGATTGTTGTGAAGGCTGATAAGTCAAGTGCGACACGCCGGAGGCGCGTCGTCCGCTTGTCGGGTGACGGCCTTCCTCAAGAGAAAACCGGAGGACACGTGCGGAATCGCAGAATCAACCAGGGCATCGTGGCGGCCACCGTCGTCGTCTGCGCGGCGAGCGGCCTCGGGGCGCCCTCGAACGCAGACGACGGCGGCGACGACTCGCTCGAACGGGCGCAGCGCGCCGAGCAGCGGACGGCGTCGGGCGTGGCGGCGACGGAAACGCGCCTGACCGAGCTCAGCGCGAAGGCGAATCGGCTCAAACTCACCGCGGCTCAGGCCGAGGCCGAGTCGATCACCGCTCAGCAGGAGCTCTCGACGTCGATCAGCAAGGCCGTCGAGGCCCAGGAGGCGGCGAATGCGGCGGAGGCCAACCTCGCGCAGGCCCGCAGGCGGATCGGCAGGCTCGCGCGCGAGAGCTACCGCGAGGGCTCCTCGCCTCTGAAGGGGGCCAGGCTGGTGGGCGGGACGAAGACGGCCGCCGAGGCGTACAAGCGCGCCAGGGCCTACCGGATTCTCGCCAATAAGACGAACCGCGACGTCAGCGCGTTCGAGAATGCGCGCGCGAATGCGGTGACCCTTCAGAAGGCGGCCGACCAGAAGGCCAAGGAGGAGTCCGCGAAGGCCTCCCAGGCTCAGCAGGCGGTCGCCGAGGCGTCGCAGGCCTCGACGAAGGCCCGGAGCGAAGTCGAGTCCATCGCTCAGGAGCGCAACGCCCTCGTCTCCCGACTCGCCGCCCAGAAGGGCGTGACCGCGGAGCTCGTCAAGCAGCAGCGGGAGCAGAAGGAGGCGGCCGCCGAGTCGAAGGCCGAGGCCGAGCGTCAGGCCGTCGTCGTCGCGGCGCAGAAGAAGGTGGAGGCCGAAGCGCAGGCTGAAGCGCGCAAGCAGGCCGAAGTGCAGGCTGAGGCGCAGAAGCAGGCTGAGACGCCCGCGCCGGCCGATTCACAGGCCGACGACTCGCAGACTGCCTCGGATCCCGCGGGTGGCGGGCAGGATGGACAGTCGAAGACCGGGCAGGACGGACAGACGGAACCCGAGCAGTCCGAGCGCACGGAGGGGAAGCAGGCCGAGCAGGCGCAGCCCACCGCTTCCGCGCAGCCGACGCCTGCTCAGCCGAAGCCATCCCAGACGCCTACGCCGACGGCCCAGCAGACGCAGTCACAGCAGGCGCAGGCCGCATGGCGTGCCCAGCAAGCCCAGGCGGCCCAGCAAGCCCAGGCGGCCCAGCAAGCCCAGGCGGCCCAGCAAGCCCAGGCCGCATGGCGCGCCCAACAGGCCCAAGCCGCCCGACAGGCCAGGCAGCAGGCCGAGCAGGCTCAACGGGTCCAGCAGGCGCAGGCGGCTCAGCGCGCTCAGCAGGCGCAGGCCGCATGGCGTGCTCAGCAGGCTCAGCGCGCGCAGCAAGCCCAGGCCGCATGGCGCGCTCAGCAGGCGCAGGCGGCGCAGCAGGCCAGGCAGCAGGCCCAAGCCCGCCAGTCCGCGGGATCGGGACTGGGCAGCCAGGTGGTCGCCTACGCGCGGCAGTTCGCCGGGGTCCGCTACGTGTGGGGCGGGGTCTCGCCGGTGACCGGTTGGGACTGCGTCGGGTTCACCAACTACGTCTACTCGCATTTCGGGCGCAGCACCCCGAGGAGAACGGGCAGCTCGGTCAACCAGTTCTGGAAGGGCTACACGATCGTCCCCGCCTCCCAGCGCCAGCCGGGCGACCTCATGTGGTGGCCGGGACACGTCGGCATCTACACGGGCAACAACATGCACATCGCGGCCTGGAACCCGAGCATGGGCACGCAGGAGCGCGCCGTGTGGGGCAGCCCGGTGTACATGCGCATCGTGTGACGGGCCGAAACCCCAGTGAAGCTCTCGTGCGGTGACGGGGTCCTCCTCTGCGGCGACCGCCGGCACTGGACGGCCGGCTCCGCCGAACGCGGCGCCGACGCCGGCCCGCCGCGGCCACCGTCACCGCGCGAGTTGAATGGATGAGGGCCCCGATTCCGGGGCCCTCATCGCTGTTCGACATCAGGCCGCCGGCCGGATCCCGCCGGCCCCGGCGCCGTGGCATCCCCTGGCCTGCGGCGGCGAGCAGCCGGTCAGTAGTGTTCGTCGATGGCCCGCTGGAACGACGTGCGGATCTCCTCCTCGGCTTCCTCGCGACCCACCCAGTGGGCGCCCTCCACGGACTTGCCCGGCTCCAGATCCTTGTACACCTCGAAGAAATGCTGGATCTCCAGGCGGTGGAATTCGGAGACGTCATCGATCTCCGTGCGCCACGAGGCGCGCTGGTCGCCCGCGGGCACGCACAGGACCTTGTCGTCGCCGCCGTGCTCGTCGCGCATGCGGAACATGCCCAGCGCCCGGCACCTGATGACGCAGCCCGGGAACGTCGGCTCCTCCAGAAGCACCAGAGCGTCCAGGGGATCGCCGTCCTCTCCGAGCGTGTCGTCGATGAACCCGTAGTCGTCCGGGTAGCGGGTCGAGGTGAAGAGCATGCGATCCAGGCGGATGCGGCCCGTCTCGTGGTCGAGCTCGTACTTGTTGCGATTGCCCTTCGGGATCTCGATGGTGACGTCGAACTCCATGATGTTGCTGCTCCTTTGTAGCCAAGGGGTGCGGGCACAACGAACCGTCGCTTCCGTGGGAGACTGTCACCGTGAAGAAGATGACGCGGACGGCGATTGCGGCGGCGATGCTCCTCTCAGGCGGTTACGTCGTTGCTGATGCCTACGATCTTACCCCGGGGTTTCTCACGGTGCGCGATCGCGAACCCGATCCCCAACCGTATCCGACGGTCTCGCGAGCGATCACGGGACCCCCTCGCCTACCCGCGTGGAACGCGAAGGCGCCACAACCCGATTCCGCCGCCGTAGGCAAAGCGGTGACGTCATTCGCCTCCGATCCGCGCGTCACCGGCCACGTGAGCGTCAAGGTCGTCGACGCGGCAACCGGGAAGACCATCGCCGAACACGAGCCCGACGCCGCCCGGACTCCGGCCTCGAACATGAAGATCGTGACGGCCGCCGTCGCCCTGCGCGTCCTCGGGCCCGCGACGACCCTGCCGACGACGGCGCGCCTGCAGGGAGGGACGATGTACCTCGTCGGAGGGGGAGACACCCTGCTCGCTGCCGGCGCCGGCTCGCCCTCGGCCGTCAAGGGCCGCGCGGGGCTCGACGACCTGGCCGAACAGGCCGCCGCCAAGGCGCGCGCGGCCGGCGTGACGAACGTCGAGCTCGCCGTGGACTCGACCCTCTTCCAGGGGCCCGTGCGCCAGCCGGAGGTCAGCGGGGCCAACACCGGGTTCATCATGGAGATGCGCCCCCTGGCGGTCATGCAGTCCCGCAACCAGGCCGGCGCCTACACCCCGAACCCCGACCTGTCCGCCGGGCAGGCCTTCGCCGCCGCGCTGAGCAAGCGCGGCATCGCCGTCACAGCCGTGAACAGGGCCTCCTCGCCCGCGCCGGCCTCCGCCAAGGAGATCGGAAAGGTGCAGTCGGCGCCCGTGCGCGACCTCGTCGATTTCGCCCTGACGGAATCCGACAACACGACGGCCGACGCGCTCGGCCACCTCGTCGCAGCCAAATCGGGCGAAAAGCCCACGTTCGACGGCGCGGGCCGGGCCACCGTCGCCGAGCTGAAGAGGATGGGGCTGGACACCAAGGGAGTGGTCGTCGCCGACAATTCGGGGCTCTCCGCCTCGAACCGGCTCAACGCCGCACTCCTGACCGAGATCCTCAAGCAGGCCGGCTCGTGCGACAGGTGCAGGCTCGCCGCCCTGGCCTCCGGGCTGCCCGTCGGCGCCCTGACCGGCACGCTCGACGACCGGCTCAACGGGACCGCGGCCGCCGGCCGCCTCCGAGCCAAGACGGGGACCCTGGCCGACGCGACCTCCCTGTCCGGCTACGTCCAGACGTCCAAGGGGCGCCTCCTCGTCTTCTCGATCCTCGTCGGCGACCTCAAGGAGGGAACCCTCGCCCAGGGCAAGGCGGCGGTGGACTCCTTCGCCGCCAGCCTGGCCGCCTCCTAGCCCCGTCGCCCCCGAGCCTGAGCGCCGAGGCTCTGCTCACGGGAGGAGCGGCGCGCGGGGGCCGCGGAGCGCGGCCGGGAACCGTCCCGCGCGGGCGCGCGGATTTCGCCAGGCGTGGATTGCCCCGCGGCGGATGGCACGCCCGACTGCGGGCGGGATACCGTAGGGGGCATGGCCAGGATCAATCCGGATACGGCGCGCAGAGTCGCGCGATGGATGTCAGGCGCGGGCCCGTCCGTGACGCCGGCGGACGCCCGGGCGACCGTCGCCCAGCTGCGCGCCCAGGCTGCGCGCGCCCCGATGATCGTCGCCGACGTCACCGGTCTGGACGAGGCCGCCCGGACCGCGGCGCGGGTGCCCGTGATCGTGGTCGACCGGCCCGGCTGGGCCAAGGCCGCCGCACAGCTCGCCGGAGACGTCATCGGCCCCTACATGGGCTCCGGCTCCGGCCCGCTGGCCGACGCCATGGCCTCGGCCGAGATCGCCGTCGGCGTGTCGGCCGTCGCCATGCGGGTGCTCGGCCAATACGACCCCTTCTGGGCCGGCCCGCAAGGCGCAGGCCCGCTCCCCGGTGGCGCGGCCTCGCTTCAGGAGCCCGCCGTCGGACGGCTCCTGCTCGTCGCCCCCAACGTCCGCGCCTTCGGCGCCGCATACTCCCTCGACCGGCAGGACCTGGCCCTGTGGATCTGCGTCCACGAGCTCACGCACGCCATCCAGTTCGCCGCGGCCCCCTGGCTGACCGACTACATCCACTCCCGGGCCAGGGCCCTGCTCGAACTGGTCGAGGCCCCCGAGCGGCCCTTCACCTTCGACTCCGGCCCCGGCGCCGATCTCACCGCCCTCATGAGCCTGCTCGAAGGCCACGCGGAATTCGTCATGAACGAGGTGCCCATCGCCCGGATGCCCGGCAAGAGGCACCTCATCGACGCCATGAAGGCGCGCCGCGAGGCGGGCAGCCCCATCGCCGCCTTCCTGCAGAGGGCTATCGGCCTGGACCTCAAGGGCGCCCAATACCGCGACGGCGTCGCCTTCGTCCGCGAGGTGGTCGGCCAGGCGGGGCACGAAGGCCTGAACGCCGTGTGGACGAACCCGCTCTTCGCCCCCAGCCTCGAAGAGATCGCCGCGCCCTCCGCCTGGATCAGGCGGGTCGTGGGCGCCTGATGGCAGGCCCTCATCGCGCGCTCGCGGAGACTCGCAACGCGGTCGAGTCGGCCTTCCGGGATGCGGGGATCGACGCCGGCTCGCGCGTCCTGCTGGCCGTCTCCGGAGGCTCCGACTCCATGGCGCTGGCCCAGGCCGCGCTCTTCGTCGCCTCGCGGGCCGGAGTGCTGGCGGCCAGCCTGACGGTCGACCACGGGTGGAGGCAAGATTCCCCGGACGAAGCCCGAGCGACCCGCGACCGCCTCGCCGGGCTCGGCGCCGACCCCGCCCTCGTCGTGACGCTGGACTGTGACGCACGCCGCGGAGCGGGAGGGCCGGAGGCGGCCTCGCGCG
>ERZ773010.2824-NODE-2824-length-10052-cov-12.915275_pt1 | contig 10052 bp, 7 predicted proteins | sample MGYA00580842_ERZ773010 | MGnify/ENA primary metagenome ERZ773010 (study PRJEB29015, sample SAMEA2737982) | human oral metagenome | biome: human oral; feature: human-associated habitat; material: dental | place: China | collected 2107 ... | reverse complement strand
TCGTGCAAAGCAGCTGGCCCTGGCTCGTCGGGCTGCTCGCCGTGAGCGCCGCCGCCTGGCTGGCAGTGCGCTGGTGGCGGAGCCGACGGGAGTGGTGAGGGAGCCAAGCACTGGCCACCACTGCGCTCAGCCTGCTGGTGATGACCGGCGACGGACTGGTCGGCGGTCTCATTCCGCAAGGAGGCAGCCATGATGGCCCTCTACGGCGGTGGTCGGCCTGGTGCGTCGCGCCGGGTGCGGCTGGTGCCGGTGCGGCAGAGCAGCATGGATCACCGGGCGGTGGCGCGGATCGTGCTGGCACTGGCGCGGCAGATGGCGGCAGAGGCGGATGAGGCTGTGGAGCCAGCGGCGGATGACGAGGTGGTGTCCTCAGGTGCTGGGGCCTGCGCGGGGCGTGAGCCTGGCACCAGCGATGGGTCGGTTGCCGCGAGTGATGCGGCGGCTCCATGGGCTGGCGCTCATAGCGGGCAGAGCGCCCGTGGTGGCACCACGGTGGGGCGCTGTGCTGCGAATGAGCCCTTCTCGGCATCGGCTGGGAGTGGCTTGGCAGGCCGGTGTTCTCGCCAGCGTCATGAGGGCGCTCACTACTTGGCTCATGACACCCCTTCCGCTACGTCCCACGTCGTGACGGATCGTGCCGGTGCGGCTGAGTTTGACGAGGCCGCTGCTCCGTCTTCTTCTACCGCTTCCCATGCCGTGCCGGATCGCGCTGGTACGGCTAAGACCGACGAGGCCGGTGCTCCACCCTCCACCCTGGGAGGCACCCCGTGATGGCCCGCCCTACTCAGCCCTTGGTGTGGCACCAGCTGCGGTTTGCTCTGCCGCTCGCGCAGGATGCAGCGGTGGGTCTGGTGGAGCGCATCCTGGCGGATGGTTCGCTGGGGCGGGTGGTGCTGGAGCTGCGCGCCTCGGGTGGGCAGGCCACCTGGGCACTGGGCTCACAGGCTGGTGAGCGGCTGGTGTCGCTGGTGCGTGAGCTAGTACCGGGCTGCCGAGTGTCTCGTGGCTTTTCGCGGCGGGTAGTGGATCAGGCGGTGGTGGTGTCGGCCCGCCCGGTCGGGGTGGGACTGGCGACGGAGCGGCTCAGCGCGGTGGTGCGGGCTGTCCTGGCAGCGCTAGCGGTGACGGCTGAAGGGGAGGAGCTGGTGGTGCAGCTGCAGCTGGGGCGACGTTTCTCACCGCAGGCGCTGGGGCGGGTGGAGCCGCAGGGTTGGCTGGAGCTGCTCGGCCTCGTACCGGCTCCGTCTCTTAGTGGTGAGCGGGGTCGGCGTGTGCGGGCGCAGGTGGGGCGGCATCGGGCAGCGGCGTGTCTGCGTCTGGGGGTGCGGGCGGCCTCGCCGCTGCGCCAGCGGACGCTGCTGCAGGGTCTGCTGGGGGCGCTGCGCCTGGTGGAGGGGCCGGGGGTGCGGCTGCGCGCCCGCACGGAGCACCCCGCCAAGTTGGATTCGGTGCGGCGGCCGTGGCGGGCGGGGTTGGAGCTTGGTGCAGGAGAGATTGTGGCGATGGCGGGCTGGCCGGTGGGTGAGGGGGCGCTTCCGGCGACGCCGTCGGCTCATCCGCGGGTGCTGGCGCTGCCTCAGGCGCGTGAGACGCAGCGGGCGTTTGCCTCGGGGGTGGCGGATCAGGCGGGTGAGCGCCTTGGTATCTCGATTGGTGATGCGCTCTATCACACGGTGCTGCTGGGGCCGACGGGGGCTGGTAAGTCCACCGCCTTGGCGCATCTGGCGTTGGCGGATATTCATGCTGGTCGGGGTGTGCTCCTGATCGATCCGAAGACGGATCTGGTGGCGGACATTCTGGCGCGGATTCCCGAGCAGCGGCGCGATGACGTGGTGGTGATCGACCCGACCAGTAGCCGCCCGGTGGGGATCAATCCGCTGGCCCGGGCGCGGGCGGCGTATGGTGCGGCGTCATCATCGGTGGCGGGAGGCAGCTCGCCAGGTGGTGGTGCGTCGCCGGAGCTGGTGGCAGATACGGTGCTGGCGACGTTCAAAGGGGTGTTTGCTGAATCCTGGGGTGTGCGGGTGGAGCAGGTGCTTTCTGCGGCGCTGGTGACGCTCGCGCGCACGCCGGGGGCGACGCTGGTCGATCTGCCCCTCTTGCTGACCAACGCGGCCTACCGCCAGCGGCTCATTGCGGCCTCGGGGGCGGATCCGCTGGGGACGGGCCAGTTCTGGGCGGCCTATGAGGCGCTCAGTGAGGCGCAGCGTCAGCAGTGGGTCGGGCCGGTGCTGACGCGGTTGCAGCCTTTCCTGATCCGCCCGCACCTGCGAGCCACGCTGGGTCAGGCCGCGCCGTCGTTCGACCTGGGGGAGGTGTTCACGCGGCGGCGGATCGTGCTGGTCAGTCTCAACAAGGGAGTGCTGGGGGCGGAGTCGGCTCGACTACTTGGGTCGCTGCTGGTGGGCCAGCTCTGGCCACTCATCCTGGCACGGGCAGCGGTGGAGCCGTCGCGGCGGCACGTAGTCAGTGTCTTCATTGACGAGGTGCAGGACTACCTGTCGCTGCCGGGCAGCCTGGCCGACGCCCTGGCCCAGGCCCGGTCACTGGGCGCGGCCTTTCACCTGGCGCATCAGTACCGCGGGCAGCTGCCTCCGGCGCTCAAGGCCGGGATCGATGCCAATGCGCGCAACAAGATCATCTTCTCCCTCAGCGCGGCGGACGCGGCCGAGCTGGCCCGTCAGGCGATTGGCCTGGAGGCGGCCGACTTCCAGCTGCTGCCGCGCTTTGGCGTCTACGCCCGCACCATGCACCACGGGCGGGAGAACCTCTGGTGCCACGCCACCACCCTGCCACCGGCCCCACCAACCCAGGACGCCCTGGCACTGCGCGCGAGCAGCCAGGCGCGCTACGGCCAGGACGCCGCGCAGGTCGAGGCCGCCTTGCTCGCGCGAATCGGACAGCACGGCGAGATGACCGGCGATGACGTGGCTCAGATAGCAACGGACGACGCGACGGGTGAGCTCGGGGGAGAAGCCATGGGCGGAGACAGCGGGCCAGCGAACGGCGTACCTGGCTCGACGGCTGGTGTGGTGTTCGGCCGCCGGCCTGGACGGGATGGAGGAACAGCATGACGGGCGGAGGAATTGAGGCACGACCCGTCAGCGCTGCCGTCAAGAACAGTGCCGGCCCTCTCCCTCTGGAGCTCTTTCGGGCTGCGAAGTATCGCCCCTATCTGGCCCCTGCGCTTGTCTCCACCACTGGAGCGCCGAGACGCGTCGGGGGACGAATCGCCAGACGCATCGCAGCAGCGAGCAGGCAGGGGCTATCGGCGCAGTAGCGCGGCACAGGCGCGGTTACGGGAGGCGACTGATGGCCCCGTGTGGCCATCCCATCCACCACTGACAACGGCCCCAGCCTCACAGCACAGCCCCTGGCTCGCAGCAGTGACTCGATCAACCACATGACGATCACAAAGGAGGAAACAGCCATGAACACAGCGATATCGGAATACGCGAGCGTCGGGACAGGCACCGGTCTGACAGTGCCGACATCTACGACGATGCCAACGACGATGAAGGGAGCGGCGACGACAGAGGCCGAAGCAAAGCGGCCGGTTCCGGCCCGGATTGGCCGCGCCCAGCTGCAGGCGATCGCCGAGCGGCTCGATGACACCGATCGGGCGCTGCTGGATCTGCTGGTGGCTCATCGCTATGCCACAACCCGACAGCTGGCGCAGATCACCGAGCTGTCGGGGCAGTACGGTTCGGCTCGTTCGGCGCTGCGCCAGACCAGTCGGCGGCTGCGACGCCAGCACGGGCTGGGGCTGGTTGCTCACCTGCAGCGGCGGATCGGTGGCACGCGGGCCGGCTCAGCAGGGTACGTCTGGTACCTGACAGCAGCGGGACAGCGCCTGACGGACGAGGGCCGTGGAGCGCGGCGGCGTTTTCAGGAGCCGTCGGCGCTGTTCCTCGCTCATACGTTGGCGATCACGCAGGCGCGGGTCGTCATCGAGCAGGCCATTCACGCCGTCGGTGGACGCCTGGCCCGGCTGCGTACCGAGCCGGCCTGCTGGCGCTCCTGGCTGCGGCTCGGTGGGGCACTGGGCTGGCTCAAGCCGGATCTGGAAGCAATCACGGCAACAGACACAGGCGCAGAAGATCACTGGCTCCTCGAGGTCGACCTGGACACCGAGCATCCAGCACGGCTGCTGGCCAAGTGCCACGACTACCAGGCTCACCTGGCCAGCGGCACCTTCCAGGCCCAGCACGGCTACTACCCGCAGGTGGTCTGGCTGCTGACCAACCAGGCACGAGCAGGCCGCCTGGCCGAGCAGATCGCCGCCGACCAGACGCTGACCCCGGGGCTGTTCAAGATCACCGCCGCCCCCGAACAGCTCGCCGCCCTGATCCAGCGCGGCCCATGACACAGCGAAAACACTCCACCCGCCCTGGCGTTCTCCGTGCGCTTTTCTTCGCAACGAGAACATCGCCGCAGAAAAATGGTGCAGCATCGGCAGAAAATGGCGTAATAGCGCGGCAAAGCCGCTCGTGCAGGGTCGGTGTGATCGCTTCTCGGGGGAATATGAAATCGGACTGGACTTTTCCGTCCATCTGAGCGTCAATAGAAAGAGGAGACACACGCAACAACGGATAGAGAATAAGGAATACGAGAGGAGGACACAGATGACAACACAGATTAAGACGAACGCACGAGATGAGCACCCAGCGGTGCTGGAGGCCATACCTGCCACCGCACTGGACGACCAGACGGGTACCGGGCCGATCGCCATCTTCTACGGAGCGGCCCGCTACCCCTTCGAGCTAGCCCGGCAACGAGAGCTGGTAGAGGACTATGCAGAGACAGCTGGCCTCAACCTGGTCACCGAGTTCCACGACCGACAGCAGCGCCAGGATGGGCTGCAGATGCTGCTCGATGCCTGCCAGCGCGGTGGAGTGGAGTACGTCATCACGGCTGGCTGGCCCACCCCCAACCTCACCACCACCGAAGCAGACAAGGTCGTCGACCAGCTCGCAGCCAGCGGCACCCACCTGGTCTGCCTCAACAGCTGGCGCCCCGGCGACGGCACCCCACCAGCCTGGTGGAACGACGAAGAAGGCGCGTGGATGCGACAGCTTGACGAACTGAGAAGCCGAGAACGTCGGCAGCGCGAACAGACCAGCGAAACCGGCGCGGACAGCCAGGTCAACCAGGCCGGTCGAACTGGCAACACCAGTGAACACACCGAACCCACCAAGGAGGTGCACCATGCCTGACGCACTCGCCCCCGATCCCTTCACCGCCATGGCCGCCCAGCTCACCCCCAAACGGGCCGTCTCATACATCCGCGTCTCCACTCGGGAGCAGGCTCAACGTGGCGGTAGTGAGGAAGGCTTCTCCCTGCCCGCTCAGCGGGAGGCCAACAAGCGCAAGGCCCAGTCGATGGGTGCGCTGGTGGTTAAGGAGTTCGCTGACCGCGGTGAGTCCGCCCGCTCCGCGAACCGCCCTGAGCTGCAGAAGATGCTGGCCTACCTCAAAGAAGATGGCGGGATCGACTACGTCATCGTCCACAAGCTCGACCGGCTCGCCCGCAACCGAGCGGACGATGTGGAGATCAACCGCGCCTTCGAGGACGCCGGCGTCCGGCTCGTCTCGACTAGTGAAAACATTGACCAGACCCCAGGTGGCATGCTGCTGCACGGCATTATGAGCAGTATCGCCGAGTTCTACAGCCGCAACCTGGCTAATGAGGTCATGAAGGGGATGGGCGAGAAAGCCAGGAACGGTGGGACGCTGGGTAAGGCACCGCTGGGGTATGTGAATGTGCGGGGACGAGATGAGCATGGGAGAGAGGTTCGGACGGTTGAGCTGGACCAGCAGCGTGCTCCCCTGCTTCGCCTCGCCTTCTCCGAGTACGCCACCGGCAACTGGACAGTTAGTCAACTAGCCAAGCACGTAGCAGGGCTGGGGCTGGACGTGCCAGCGACGCCGAGCAAGCCGGCCCGGCCCATCACCAAAGGGCGGCTGCATACGCTATTGCGGCATCCGTACTACAAGGGTGTGGTGCAGTTCCAGGGTGTGGAGTATGCGGGCAAGCACGAGCCGCTGGTGGATGAGGAGACGTGGCAGACGGTGCAGGCTGTGCTGGGCTCGCATCGCAGTGGCGAGCGGGAGCGGATGCATAACCACTTTCTGAAGAGCACGGTGGTGTGTGGGCAGTGTGGTAGTCGGCTGCTGGTGCAGAACACGAAGAATGGTAAGGGGGTGCTGTACCCCTACTTCATCTGCGCCAGGCGGCACCGGGTGCACGACTGCACCTTCAAGGCGGTGCTCATTGAAGTGGTGGAGGCGCAGATGCAGGAGGTGTATCGGCGGCTGTATGTGAGTGAGGCGGATCGCCAGGAGATTGAGCGGTATCTGCTGGCGGAGCTGGCGCGGATCGAGGGGGAGAAGGATCGGAATGTTCGGTCGCTGACGGTGCGACGGACGAACCTGGAGGATGAGCGGCGTCGGCTGCTGCAAGCGCACTATGCGAGAGCGGTGCCGCTGGAGCTGCTCAAGGAGGAGCAGGATCGGTTGGGGCGAGAGCTGGCGGGGATTCAGCGTCAGCTCGATGCCTACCAGGCGGATGCCAAGCTGGTGCGGGCGCATGTGGAGCAGGCGCTGGATCTGCTGGAGGACTGCTACCGGTTGTATATGGCGGCACCAGATCACTTGAGGAAGCAGCTGAACCAGGTGTTCTTCGAGCGGGTGCTGGTCAACCCGGCGGTGGATGAGGACGGCCGGGTCATCCTGCCTGGCGACGGTGGTGATGACGGGACTGGCGGAGAGGTGCAGGATGCGGACGATGGTGTGAGTGGTGCTGGTGGAGAGGGTGATGAGCAGGAGCCTGGTGAGTGTGAGCCGGACGACGCTGGTGATGAGCCAACGCGTCGAGCCGATGAGGTGCCCTGCTCTGTCCGGGTGGCGGACACCGGTAGCGATGTCTGCCTGGAAGCACGACTCAACCGGCCGTTCGACCAGCTGGCCAGTGCACGGCTGCGGGCTGTGGCACGGATTGCTGCCCGACGAAAATCGCCCACCTCGACGGGAGGTGGGCGACGGTCCTCAGCTGAGACGGGTACGGGAGCTGTTTCTCAGGGTGAGGGTTTGTATAGCGATGCTGTGGTGCGGGTTAGGAGACTCTAACTCCTGGCCTCTTCCATGGCAAGGAAGCGCTCTAACAACTGAGCTAAACCCGCATGTTGCTGAGTTGTATTATATGGAATAGTACGCAAAATTTCAAGCCCTTTCTTCTATGAATCGTACTATTCGCTCTTGCGCACTTCGTTCCGTCACTATTCTAGGATATGTACGTGCAGCTATTGTGTACTCACCTCTTGCTTTTGGAGAAGCGGAAAATAAATTATACTCCAATTCTCACTATCTATTGAATAGCGCAGAAAAGATATGTATCCTACTCCGCCGCACCAAAGCCACGAATTTTACCAACGGCCGCTCGATCGATTGTGCTAACGTGGATCGCGTTGCCTTCGTTGCCACCAACGGTGGTGAGCTTGCCGTCTTGGTAACGCAGGAGGATATTGACGTGCTCACCACGCGAGCTGGTTGTATCGTAGAGGATGGCATCGCCTGGCTGGGGTGTATAGCTGCTATCGGCTGGGTGCCAGCGACCAGTCGTGCGATAGTACGTTTCGAGGCTACGCACGCCAGGGATGCGCCAGCCACCATTGTGTGGGTTGATAAATGGCACACCCGCCTGCTGGTACACCCAGCTAACGAAGTTTGCACACCAATCTTGCCGCTCGCCCTGACTGTAAAATGTACCAGGCTGCGGAGTGTCAAATTGCTGGTGAGCAGTCGTGATGATCTTCGCTCGGACGGGTGATAACTTCTTCGTATCTATCACCGGAAACTCCTCTTTTTGTCTAAGCTGCTGGAGTGGATGGGGTTGCACGCGGCGTGGTATAAGAAGCAAAGCACCATACGCAATAGCACTGCACAGTACAATCGCAAGCATAACCCAGAGCGCAAACAGAGCAAGGCATCGCCAGGAGAGCGGTGTGGACTGATGGAGTGATTTCATAGTGTTTATTATACACGGACGTCTCGCTTGTGGGTGAGTTGTATCATACTAAAAGAAAAACACCCTCTTGTTCCAAAGAGAGTGTTTTACTGGTGGCTCCTACTAGACTCGAACTAGTGACACAAGGCTCTTCAGGCCTCTGCTCTACCAACTGAGCTAAAGAGCCACACCTCCCCTATTCTACTAAACTCTCTTTGTTTGCACAATAGAGGAGAGCGTGCCATTACTCTGTCCGGTTTTCCTCAAGCGATGTTATCTTCTTAATCATCGGCAACACAAGATAAACGCCAACGGCTGCCGCCGCGAGCAATCCGCCAACGATACAGTAATATGTCGACGTAAGCGTTGGCCTAACTGTGTTTGAAAGCGACGACAAGAATATGGTTGAGACCCATACCCCCAAACCAGCCGCCGCGAGCGATACGCTCACGAGCGGGATAAGCGACTCAATCATCACAACCTGCTTTAATTGTCCAATCGTCATGCCGCCGAGGCGCAGCGTCAAGAGCGAACGCCGGCGCTCCAACAATCCGCCAATTGTCGATACGATCATACTGCAAACCGCTACTGACATAGTCAAACCGATACCAGCATATGCCATTTCGGCAAAACTTTTAACCACCGGACTAATGTGCGGCTGCTGCGCGTACGTACCGCTGATAACATAACGATTCGCGGTTTGCGGACTATTCTCTGCAATAAGCGTACGCAGCGCATCAATATTGTCGTTGCTATTCAATGCTACCATATATGTTGGCAGTGTCGCATCTTTATCAACAGCATTGACCGTTGCAACCGTTTTAACCACCTTGTTGTTAAAATTCACCACCGCATACTCTTTATTATCTGGGCAAATGTGGCGCGTATACACGGGCAGCGCTTGGCACGAAATGTATGAGTTGTCATCTTTACGATACATTTTTTCGACCGACCTTACATAGCTCTGCGAACGCAGTGTCTCAGCCAAATCATTTCCTGCCGGCTCAACCATAACGAGCGCCGTATCTTTTTTAAGCTGTGAATAACCGTTATCGTTCACGGCGTCGGCATTTAGTTTATCGACGCCGCCAACTGCTGTGAGGTAAAAACTACCCGCAAAGAGTGCTAAAACCACGCCGCTCACGCTACGAAACACCTGTTTTGATTGACCGGAAATTCGCTTGCCTGCGATAAGCGTCGACGGACGTGCCGTGAAGCGGGCGGCAACGCGAGACAATATATATGTTAGCCACGATCCTGCCAGAACCAAACCAAACATCACAAGTACAATACCGCCCATCAACGCCAGCATTGGCGTTATAGCATCATCTGCGCTTTTCACCCATTTTGCACCCTCTGGCAGCGTCATCCAGACAAAGATACCGAGTCCAGCGAGCAATGGAATGACGCGCCATAACCGCGGCTTTTTCGCGACTTTCTGCTTGCGCGCCACACCAAGCGGTGACGTTTGTACGTGGCGCATGCCCCACCAGTTTGCCGCCAGGCTAAGCACGAGTGTCAGGCCGACAATCAACGCGTATTGCCCCCAGCCAACGACCATGTCCTGCGACATAAAACGCATATCGTCAAATTTATATTGCTGCAAGAGAGGCAATGTTGCTAGATACGCCAACGAGCCGACAACGACTCCGGCGAGCGTTGCGATAAATGATTCAAACAAGAGAATCTTCGTCACTTGGCGCCGCGTACCGCCGATTAGTCGAATTGCTGCGTAACGCTGCTCGCGCTGCGCACTTCCGAGCTGCGTCGCAACCGCTACAAACATCACGATCGGAAAGAGTAAAACCGTACCGCCAACTGCAATAAGCGCTAATCCTACCGCGCTAAACCCCGCTTTCATACCGCTCGTGTCAAATTTATACATGTCAACAAACATGCTCTGGCCATAATCATCTTTTGCGGCTGCTTCATCGGCATTCGCCCCGCGAATGACAGACAATGAGTCGGGCGACGATTCAAGCGATGCCGGAATCGTTCCCAAATACTTTGTACCATAGCGTTCACCGATACGATCCTCCGGACGCTC
>ERZ773010.2810-NODE-2810-length-10079-cov-16.931165_pt1 | contig 10079 bp, 9 predicted proteins | sample MGYA00580842_ERZ773010 | MGnify/ENA primary metagenome ERZ773010 (study PRJEB29015, sample SAMEA2737982) | human oral metagenome | biome: human oral; feature: human-associated habitat; material: dental | place: China | collected 2107 ... | reverse complement strand
CTTTGGCGATGCTGCGCAGCCGCGGTGTGCTCGTCGATGAAGATGAAACGGATGCATTCTCGTGGCGAGTCCATGCCGGCCCAATCATGCCGCTCGATCTGCGTGTTGAACCCGACCTGACCAATGCCGCGGTCTTCCTCGCTGCTGGCGCCACCACAGGCGGCTCCGTCACGGTGTCGGGATGGCCTGAATCCACCCTTCAGCCAGGAGAACAATTCTTGAATGTAGTGGAGCGGATGGGCTGCACCACATCCCGTGGCCTGGAAAGCGTGACCGTCACCGGGCCCGATCGGTTGCAGGGGATTGACATCGACCTGCACAGCGCCTCAGAGCTGACCCCTGTCGTGGCCGCCCTTGCTGCTCAGGCGGAAGGAACCACCCGGATAATGGGTGTCGCACACATCCGCGGCCATGAGACCGACCGCCTGACCGCGCTCAGGACCGAGCTCCAGAAGATGGATGTCGCAGTCATCGAGCATGATGATGGCTTGGAGATCGTGGGCAAGCCGGAGGAACGAACTCCTGTCGCGTTGTCCTCCTATGCCGACCACCGCATGGTGCACTTCGCTGCGATCATCGCATTGACCAGGCCGGGCACCACCGTTGATGACGTCTCCTGTGTCTCGAAGACCATGCCGGATTTTCCGAAACTCTGGAACTGCTTGGTGGCCGCCTGATGGCACGCTGGCAAGACGACCATGCATCCTTCGAACGTCCCCGAAAACGCAGCCGCCCACGCACCAAGGATCGCCCCGATTACTCGAGCGCCCCGGATGCTTTGGTTGTTTCTATCGATCGGGGCCGTTACCACTGTTTCCTCAGCAACGGTACCGCAGTCACTGCGACCAAAGCACGCATCCTGGGACGCAAGGGCGTCATCGTCGGGGACCAGGTCAAGTTGGACGGTGACGTCTCTGGCACCGCCGGTTCCCTTGCCCGCATCGTCGAGGTCGAAGAGCGTCGCACATGGTTGCGTCGTTCTGCCGATGACATGGACACATTTGAACGTCCCATCGTCGCCAATGCTGATCAGCTGATGATCGTTACCGCTCTAGCGGATCCGGAACCGAAAACGGGAATGATCGACCGCATCCTGGTCGCGGCCTACGACGCCCGGGTCTCTCCGATTCTGTGCTTGACCAAAGCTGATCTTGCGTCCCCTGATGCGCTCCGTACTGCGTATGCCCCTTTGGAGATCCCCGTCGTCGTGATCCACCCCGGCAGCGATCTTTCTCCTGTCAGAAGTCTCCTCGAGCACCACATGACGGTACTGATCGGACATTCCGGAGTGGGAAAATCGACGCTGGTCAATGCGCTGGTGCCCGGAACTGGCAGAGCCACTGGAGCGGTCAGCGACGTGACCGGCAAGGGACGCCACACCTCCACATCCGCGGCCGCCATCGCCCTGCCCAGCGGCGGCTGGATTATCGACACCCCCGGCGTACGTTCCTTCGGGATCAGCCATGTTCGTGCCGAAGCCTTCATCGGAGCGTTCCCTGATCTCAAGGACATCGTCACTGCCTGTCCACGTGGCTGCCGGCACGACTCCTCCGCTCCAGAATGCGCTTTGGACGAAGCCGTTCGGCATGGCAGGCTCAGCGCAGAGAGATTGCTCTCCTTCCGAAGGATGGAGCGGGCCTTCGCCTGACAGTTGAGGTCTCGGCTACCTTAGGAACATGGTCGCCAGCAAAGAACTCACCGACGATGTCCGCCTGGCTCATGTGATGGCCGACGATGCCGACTCCATCTCCATGAGCCGTTTCAAGGCCCAAGACCTGATGATCAAGACCAAACCGGATTCCACCCCGGTCACGGAGGCCGACACCGCCGTTGAGGAGTCGATCCGACGCACTCTGTCTCGGACCCGGCCCCGTGACGCAGTCCACGGCGAGGAGATGCAGGACACCGGAGAATCCAATCGTCGTTGGATAATCGACCCCATCGACGGAACCGCGAACTACCTGCGTGGGGTTCCGGTATGGGCGACACTCATTGCCCTCGAGCTCGAAGGACAGATCGTCGCCTCCGTGGTTTCCGCTCCCGCGCTTGGACGTCGTTGGTGGGCAAGCATGGGCGGTGGCGCCTACACGGGTCGTTCAATCTTGAGCGCCACCCCGATCCACACCAGTAAGGTGTCACAGCTTTCTGACGCGTCTTTGTCCTATGCGAGCATCAATGGCTGGGTGGAGTCAGGACGTGGCCAGGGTTTCGTGGACCTGATGCGCGAATGCTGGCGTTCCCGTGGATATGGTGACTTCTGGAGCTACATGTTGGTGGCCGAGGGAGCCGTGGACATCGCCTGCGAGCCGGAACTCGCACTCTACGATATGGCTGCTCTCGACATCATCGTCCGCGAAGCCGGTGGCCGTTTCACCAGCATCGATGGCGAACCAGGTCCATATCACGGAAACGCTTTGGCGACCAACGGCCTGCTCCACGACGTCGTTCTCGAAAGGTTGCGCCCCTCCAAGGCAGGATGATGCGGGACGTCTCCTAGACCATCCGCACCCGGATGCTCTCCTCGAGGCCTTGGAGTTCGGCCACTAGACCCTCGTAGTGCTCTCCGGAAACGTCTGTGACAACGTAGCCGTACTCTCCAGAGGTAGCCAAGGTCTGGAAGCCAATGTTCATGTTGTGGGAGGCGAGCGCGTGATTGAGCCGAGCCAATACCCCCGGAACATTCCGGTGCAGATGCAAGATACGCTCCGCGCTCGCTGCTGAGACGGAGACCTCAGGAAGGTTTACCGCCATGGATGTGTTCCCATAGGCCTCGTAATCCGAAAGTTTGCCGGCCACGTAGCGACCAATGTCGACCTGTGCCTCCTGGGTTGATCCGCCAACATGCGGAGTGAGGATGACATTCGGGATTCCCTGTAGAGGCGACACGAAAGGCTCGTCCTTGCTCGCAGGCTCTCCCGGAAACACATCGACCGCTGCGCCCGCGATGTGCCCTGATCTAAGGGCTGCCGCCAAGGCGTCGACATCCACGACGTTACCTCTGCACAGGTTCAGGAAAAGGGTTCGTGGCCGCATCTGGGAGAACTCCTTCTCCCCGATCATATGCGCATTGGAGGTTCTGCCATCCACGTGCAGCGTGATGGTTTCACAACGTTCGAACAACTCTTGCAGAGAGTACACACGCGTAGCGTTTCCCAGCGCCAAGCGGTCCACGATGTCGTAGAAGTAGACCCGCATCCCAAGACCTTCGGCCAGCACAGACAGCTGAGAACCGATGTTGCCGTAGCCGACAATTCCCAGAGTCCTGCCGCGTACCTCATGAGATCCAGTTGCCGATTTGTCCCAGATGCCTGCATGCATGCTGGTGTTCCTGTCCCCCAGGCGCCGCGCTAGGGTGATGATCTCACCGAGGGCCAACTCCACCACGGAGCGCGTATTGGAGTAGGGGGCGTTGAACACGGCAACTCCCGCAGCTGCCGCAGCTGGAAGATCGATCTGATTAGTCCCAATACAGAAGGCGCCGACCGCGAGCAACTGCGGATGAGCTTTCAACACCCGCTCAGTGATGTATGTCCGGGAGCGAATGCCGAGAAGCTCGACACCGTCAAGGGCCTCGATCAGTTCGACTTCATCGAGCGCGCTGGACAGCACCTCGACCTCGTGTCCGCGGCTTTCAAGCGCACGCACAGCCTCGGAATGGATGTTCTCTAGAAGCAGGACCTTCACGGCAAGTCATGTTACAGCCGCACCCCATGGTCACAAGGAGAGAGTGGCCTCCAGTAGCCTCTGCGTGTACTTGTGCCGTGGTTCCTTGAAGACTTTTTCCACAGGACCTTCCTCAACAATTTGCCCAGCATCCATCACCACGACCCGCTCGCACAGATGCCGCACGACGGCCAAATCGTGGCTGACGAACAACATCGCAAGATTTCTTTCCCGAACGGCTTCAACGAGCAGATTCAACACCTGGGCACGCACGGAGACGTCGAGAGCTGAGACGGGCTCATCAGCGATCAGCAGGTCCGGTGAACTCACAAGGGCCCGGGCAATGGCGACCCGCTGGCGTTGCCCCCCAGACAGTTCATGAGGAAACCGATCCAGCATCGCAATGTCCAACCCAACTCCCTTGATGGTTTCCGCTACGACACTTTCTTTTCCTTCCCGGGCTTTCAGCCACGGTGAACGAAGTGGCTCGGCAACGATTTCCCGTAGCTTCATGCGTGGGTTCAAGGATGCGTTCGGATCCTGTGATACCAAGGACACCCTGCTTCGGACATCAGCGAGGTCCTTGTCGGACAGCCCATCGATCCGCCGACCCTCGAAACGTACCTCGCCCGCTACCGGACGGACCAGACCCAGCAGAGTCCTCAACGTGGTGGTCTTGCCTGATCCGGAACCGCCGACCAGCCCCACCCGCTCCCCCTCAGAGAGGGTAACGCTCACCTTGTGAAGTGCCTGGAAAGTTCTGCGACCGCGGCGAAAAATCACATCGACGCCGTCCAGTTCCAGTAATGCGCTCATTTCTCCACCCCTCGCCAGTAATCAGCCACGGTCGGGAGTCGGCTTCCAGGAGCCACATCTGACAATCGCGCAGCTGCAACCAGGCCTTGGGTATAGGGATGCTGAGGAGAACCGATCACTTCCTCGATGGAACCGTTCTCAACAATTCTCCCGTCGAGAACAACCATCACTCGTTGGCAGACCTGCCGCACCACCGCAAGATCGTGACTGACGAACAGCGCAGCCCGGCCCGCGAACTCGGCATCGAGAAGGTCAAGAATCTGTTTCTGCACGATCACGTCGAGTGCAGTGGTCGGTTCATCACAGATCACTAGGTCCGGCCGGTTGGCCAGGGCCATGGCGATCAGGGCGCGTTGTCGTTGCCCGCCGGAGAGCTGATGTGGGAAGGAGTCGGCGATGCGTTCGGGATCCGGCAACCCGACACGATCCAGCCACTCCAGCACGAGGGCACGGATTTCTCCTCTGTGTTCGGCGTGATGTAAGGACACCACCTCACCAATTTGACGACCGACCCGCATGGTCGGGTCCAGCGCCGTCATGGGTTCTTGGAAAACCATCGAAACCACGTCCCCACGCAGTTTTCGAAGTTCCTTCTCGGGGCGTCCCACAAGTTCTCGGCCAGCCAATCGGATCGACCCGCTGACCTGAGCGTTCTCTGGAAGCAACCCCATGACGGACAGTGCTATCACGGTTTTTCCGGAACCGGACTGCCCGATGAGGCCGAGACGCTCCCGCTCACCGAGAACGAACGAGACCCCGTCGACCGCCACCTTCCGACGCCGACCGAAGGTGACTCGCAAATCCTCGATCTCCAGAAGACTCATGTCAGCTCCCGCAGCCTGGGGTCGAGAAGATCACGAAGACCATCTCCGAGCAGATTGCACCCCATGGTCGCCGCAGCTATGGCCACTCCAGGCCACAAGGCGATCACAGGAGCCACGAAGATCTCTTTCTGTGCCTCCTGCAGCATCCGCCCCCATGTCGGCACATCCGTTCCCGACCCCAGTCCCAGATAGGAAAGTCCGGATTCCGCAAGGATGGCGATCCCGACGCCGACGCTGGCCTGCACTCCCAGCACCGGAGCAATATTAGGAAGCACGTGTCTGAGTGCGATATGCCGGCGCGGAGTACCGGACAGCCGGGCTGCCTCGACGAAGGCCAACCCCGTCACCTGGATGGTCGCTGCACGGGCAATCCGCACGAAACTCGGGATTGTGGACAGGGCTATGGCCATCAAGGCAGTCCACACGGATCCGCCGAGCGCAGCCGCGAACAAAATGGCCAGCAACAGGGCAGGGAAACCGTAGAGCACATCGGCTCCCCGAGAGATCAGGGCGGCTCCCCAACCGCGCGACATCCCTGCGATCATTCCGGCAGGGATACCGATCAGCGCGGCCCCGGCCACCGATCCCAGCCCGACCAGGAGCACCAGCTTCGCCCCAGCGATCAGGCGGCTAGCAATGTCAAAACCGCTGTTGTCGGTACCCAGCCAGTGGGCGAGTGATGGCGCCTCCCGGATGCCTCCCGTGACAGCTGCAGGGCCATGAGGAGTCCAGAACAACCCCACCAGGGCGAGTAGGAAAACGAAGGAGATCAACACGGCACCGAAGGCCAAATTCGACCGACGCATCATGAGATCGTCCCCGCTTCCTTGAGCCTCGGATCGACGGCCTGGTACACCACGTCAACCACGAAATTGATCACCAGAACCGCCCACACGAGGATCAGGACGATTCCCTGGACCAACACCAGGTCACGCTGGGAGACTGCCAGCAACAGCCGTGAGCCCAGCCCCTGGATGGCAAACACCTGTTCGATGATGATTGCCCCCACCAGCAGCGTCGCCACCTGGAGCCCGATCACAGTGAGCAGTGATATCGCGATGTTGCGGGTTCCATGACGCAGCAGCGCACCCAGCCTGGACCACCCAACGGCACGGGCAGTACGGAACCAGTCCTCACTGGTCACCTCAATCACAGCGCTTCGGACATAACGCGCCAGCAGGCTGCCCTGAACCAACGCCAAGGACGCGACGGGGAGCACCAGGTGGGTCACCCAGCCCACCGGATCACGACTCAGGGGAATATAGCCCCCGGCAGGCAGCCACCGCAGGTTCACCGCGAACACGATGACCAACCACATGCCTGCCCAGAAAGCAGGAACGGACAAACCGGCCTGGGAGAACGTCGATGCGACGAACCCGCTGACATGTCGTCGCCTCAGGGCCGCGAAGGAACCGAGCGGGATCGCGATGACCAGGGCGAAGAACATCCCGAGAACCACCAACCACACGGAGATACCAAGCCTCGGCAGGATCTCCCCTAGTACGTCGCGCCCCCCCACGAAGGTGGTACCGAAATCGCCCACCATGACTCCCTTGAGCCATTCGAAATAGCGGAGCAGCAGCGGACGACTCAATCCGTGACGTTCCTCGAAGGCAGCCACTTCTCCCGGACTCGCCTGGGTGCCCAACACCACGTTGGCGATGCTCCCGGGAAGCGCGTTGGTGACCAGGAAGATCAGAAGCGAAGCCACCAACAGACTCACCATCAGGCCGATCAGCCGCCGGCCGAGATCCCTGAGCAACACCTCAGCGGCTGGTGGCTACGTGGGTCATGTCGAACGACAGTCCCGTGGCGTTCGTCGTTATCCCCGAGATCTCGGTCGTGGTGACCACCAGATTGGGTAGCAGGAACAACCAGTCGGCTGCGGCATCATCCGCCAGCAGTTTCGCTGCCTCCTTCAAGATGGTCTCCTGTTCCGTGTTCGTGGGGGCAGCGTCCGCTTTATTGATCAGCTCCGCGAATTGGGGATTGTTGTACTTCCAGTAGTAGTTGGGATTGGCAAACTGGGGAAGATCCCAGGGTTCAACATGGGCCACGACGGTCATGTCGTAGTCGTGCTGGGTGTAAACCTGCGACAGCCACGTGGAAAAGTCCAGCTCCTCGACGCTGACCTCGATACCGACCGCATGTAACTGAGCAGCGATGAGTTTCGCGATAGGAGGACCGTAGGGAAGGGTGGGCACCCGCAGGCGCAAGGTCAGGCCACTGGCATATCCGGCCTCTTCAAGCAGTTGTTTCGCCTTGGCCGGATCGTACGGGTACGTGTTGGAGAGGTCCTCATACCACGGATCGGTGGGGGGAACCATCGAACCGATGAGGGTTCCCTTCCCACCCCAGACACTGTCCAGAACGGCCCTGCGGTCAATGGCGTGGTTGATGGCCTGCCTAACCTTGAGATTGGAAAGAGCTGGGTTGCTGTGGTTGAAACCCAGCACCACTTCGCCGTTCGTGGTGCCTTCGAGCACCTTGAAGCGGGATGCATCGGAGAACTGGCTCACCGACTGAGGAACAGCCAGGTTGGAGATGATGTCCAACTGACCCGACAGCATCGCCGCCACCATGGCGTTCGCATCTGCGTAATACCTGAAGTTCACCTCGTCCACGCGAGGCCCGGTTCCCCAGTACTGCTTGTTTCGCGCCAAGGAAACCACGGAACCGATGTCATGGCGCGAGAAAACATACGGGCCGGAACCGGCAGGTTGCTCACTCAGGTTCTGCCCAGAAGAAAGGTCGTAGATGATCCCAGCCGTGGATGTGATGTCATAGAGCCAGCGTCGGCTTGGACCTGTCAGGGACACCTCCACCGTACGTTCATCGACGGCACGCATCTCCTTGACATGACTCATCTGCTTTTTGAGCACCTCGGTTGTGTTCTCACCATCCCGCGTACGTTGGAAGGATGCGATGACCGCAGCTGCATTGACTGGCTTCCCAGAAGCGAAGGTGGCGTTGGGTTCCAACTTGAAGGTGTAGACACTACCGTCGGAACTAACACTCCATGAACGGGCCAGAAAGGGTTTGATCTCGCCCTTCTCATCAATACGCACCAATGTCTCGTAGACGTTGTACAGCAGCACAAACGGTGTACCTGCTCCCGTATCAGTGGCTGGATCCATGCCTGTGGGCTCGGTAGTTGCCCCAACATTAAGGACGATGGGTCCCGACCCTGCCCCACTGGATCCGCCGCAGGACACCAATGCCAGGCTGAATCCCAGCAACATGACCAGCAGAGCCGTCAAAGGGCGGAAAGGCCGGTTGGTTCTCATGTCTACGTTCTCTCCCGTGATGGACGGCGATGAAGACCTCGGCAATCCTAACCCGCTTCCCCCCCTCAAACGTTAATGCTGCGCCGCCCAACTGATTTGGCGTTTCCTCGCACCCGGTGTACAGTTGATCAAGCACCGCGGGGTGGAGCAGTTCGGTAGCTCGCCGGGCTCATAACCCGGAGGCCACAGGTTCAAATCCTGTCCCCGCTACCATGCTCGGTTAATCTGAGCGGCTGGCTCGATGGTCGCTGAACCTCGGACACGCAATCAAAGACGTCGGGATTTTCATCCCGACGTCTTTTTGATGCCGCAGCCCACAGTTGACACCACCCAAACCTCCTCGACCAGGGACATCCTGCTCAAGCAGACCGATTCCCTCCGTACCCACACCTCCGGCACGCCGAGGCACGACAGCAAGAAGCACATCCTCAGGAATTTCTCAGTTAACGCTCATCCACATACACCCCAACCTCAACCAACCTATGAATTTCCTGTGAAAAATTTTGGCAAAAGTCCTAGTCAAAGCAATTTGAACACTCAACCCCCGCCGACCGTCCGCAGAACCCTGAAGTAAACTTGAACTCACCCTGAGAAACCCTCAGGATTGATGGCATCTTCCAACCGAAAGGACCAACCATGGGATTCTTGAAGCCCACTCAGCCTCGTCGTGGCTGCGCAGCCTTTGGTCCGGGAGCCATCCCGCGCCGAGCCCTCCCGACTCCACCTGCACCTTGGCGTCGCCCGCTCGCCGCGCTGGTATTGGCAGGAAGCATAGGAACGATGGGCATGGCATCCCAGAGCGCGGCTGCCGCCGAGATCGACCCGTCGGCAGGGCATCATGATGCCGTTACCAACAAGTCCGGCGAACAGAATCCAGCCTCTGCCAAATCCACGTCTCGCGACACCCAGAAGTCCGATTCTGACCATGCTGTGACCCCGAAGCGCGCTGCCGCCAGCGATCACGAGTGCAATGAGCAGTCCGTTCCTCGACGCGCGCACTCCGAATCCGCTCAGACGTCCACTGACGGTGACAAGAGCATCAGCAGCTCCTCGTACAGCCGCAAGGGCTCAAGCTCACCCAACAAGAAGAGCAGCTACAACAGCAAGAGCTCCACAGGCAACAAATCGAGCTCCGCCAAGAAGAACTCCGGGTCCACCAGCAACAAGAAACGAACCGGGTATTCCAAGAGCTCTGGGTCCACCAGCAACAAGTCAAGTTCCGCCAAGAAGAACTCCGGGTCCACCAGCAACAAGAAACGAACCGGGCACTCCAAGAACTCTTACAACGGCAACACCCGCTCGGGAAATTATTCCTACACGAAGAGCAACTCCAGGTCGAGCAGCTCCTCCAGCTCATCATCCACCAGCCCCGCTGCCAGCAGCGACGCGGCTGCCCCCAGCAGCACCACAACCACCAGCGGGGCAGCAGCACCTCTGGCAAAAGGAAGCTACCGGATCGGTGCAGCTTTCGGAGCCACTGGAAGCTGGT
>ERZ773010.2808-NODE-2808-length-10083-cov-5.026326_pt1 | contig 10083 bp, 8 predicted proteins | sample MGYA00580842_ERZ773010 | MGnify/ENA primary metagenome ERZ773010 (study PRJEB29015, sample SAMEA2737982) | human oral metagenome | biome: human oral; feature: human-associated habitat; material: dental | place: China | collected 2107 ... | reverse complement strand
GGTATTGCAGGCGGTGCACTCGAGATGGATTCACTTGCAGCTGCCAAAAGAGAAGCTATTAAAACCTGTGAACGAGGTGGGCAAAATAAACCGTGTAAAGTTTTGGCTTGGGTTCGCAATGGCTGTATCGCAGTTGCTCAAAGAAAAGATGGCACACTTTTTTTCGGAACAAACGACCCAGGTCTTTCTGAAGCAGAAGCTTTAAGGAAATGTCAGGAATCTGGTAGTTCTCAATGCTCTATCGTTGCCACCGAAGGTTGCTCTATGCCTAAATTCTAATAGACAAAAGGTCGTCTTTGTTCAGACGGCCTTTTCAATCATAGCAAAGCCAATACCAAAATTTAATTTCCATACAAAACAAAGTATTACAACAAAAACCATTATTTTTTCAATTTTGCTATTGATAATAGTTATTATTAGCGTATAATCAAAACCACTCGGAAGACGTCCTAATCCGAGCCATTAAACGACAGATTTTATCCCCCTCTTTCCCATTATCTCTTGATACTCGGAGTGCGCATATACGAAACATACCTGTTCCCCTTTATATCAGATACTCAAAACCGAAAAACACGAAACCCACTGCCGATACAGTGGGTTTCGTGTTATGTGCGTTCGGTTTATCAGGCTTGGGACTGCTGATCAGGCCGTCTGAAACCGAATAGACCTGATTATCGGCAGGTTTTCATGTTCAACTTGCCATAACGGCCGACAATGTTTCTGATGTCTTGGGCATCACGCTCGTCAACCGCCATGAAGACCACAGTCATGCGCGCCACGCTCAAACCGGTATCGGGTGCGCTTCTGTCTTCCTGTTCGACAATGCGCGCGCCGCCGAAACCTGCGCTGGACAAGCGTGAAATCAAAACTTGGGCGGAAGAACGGCTGCGTGTTACGTCAACGCTGATTTCGCCGTTGTGAATGCTGCCGCTAAAGCCGCGGCTGCCCAAGGCATCAAGCTGGGCGGAGGTGTCGCCGTCGGCAGGCAAGACCACGCGGAAGGTTTTGGAAGCAGTCTCGCCACTGGATACGCCGTTGCGTTTTTCGATACTGCGGCTGGCCGCATGAGGCCATTTGCCCAACAGGCCTTTGATGCGGTGGTAATCGTCTTCATCCATCACCACGGTGGCGCTGCTGGTACACAAGCGTTCCACGCCGGCCGCGCCCATCTCTTCTTCGGCGGCGCGACGCTCTTGCGCCTCTTTCTCGCGGCGCATTTTTTCTTTTTTCTCTTTCAACTGCTGCGCTTCTTGCTTTTTACGCAAGGCTTCCGCTTCTTCTGATTCAGGTTCGGCCATAATCAGGCCGTCTGATTCGACCACCACCCAATCAGGTTGCGATGCCTGCTGAGGTTCGGCTTTAGGCACATCCAAAGAAGACGGGCGCAATAATTCGTGCGTGCCGCCTTCCAAAGCAGATTCGGGTTTGGCGGTTTTATGTTGTGTCCGATAGGCAACCATGCTGCCAAAAACAATGATGTTGAGTGCGACCAAGACCGCAAACAGCCATTTCATGATGCGTTTTCCTTTTTATTGTCCGTTGCGATGGGCAATCCAATGCAAGAGCCCGTGAATCACGAGATTATCGACGATTTTCACTTGATTGTCATGAACGAATGACTCCGGCAGCGCCTGCACGACTCTGGCCGCGCCGCCGCCCGTGATAATGATATCGACCGGTTTGCCCTCGCCCGTTTTGTCTTTCAGACGGCCATGCATCATCATCAACGCGCCGCAAACGGCATCCATCATGCCGCTGGCAATGGCGTTCGGCGTTGTGGTTGGGAACGGATATACCTTGCCGATGGGGCGGTTGAGGTTGGCGGTTTTGAGCGCCATCGCCTCTTTCATCAAGTGGAAACCGGGCATGATGGTGCCGCCGAGATAATGATTGTCTTCCGTCAGCGCGTCGGTGGTTACGGCGGTACCGCAGCTGACGACGACGCAGGCGTTTTGCGTAAAGCGGCGGCTGCCCAGCGCATTAAACCAACGGTCGGAGCCATGTTCTTCAGGGCAGCGGTAATGGTTGCGGATACCCAAAGCCTGCGGCATGGAAGACAGCCATTCGACCGGATGGGTTAATTGTTCTTCAACCATCGCTTTTTTTACCGAACCGCACACGGCGCAACCGACAATCTTCACATCTTCATCGGCAAATTGTAGCCATTCTTCGCCCAGCTGGGTCAAATCACGATACGGTGCGCGGCCAACTTCGGAAAATGTGCCGTTCTCCACCCACGCCCATTTCAACTGACTGTTGCCTCCGTCCAGCAGCAAAAAGCGTTCCGGTTTGGCGGCGGCAGGTTGTGCCGGACGATTATCCGGACGCAAGCTGATCTCGCCGCTGACGATGGTTTTCTCGCCCTTGTCCGTCAGCAAACACAACGCGCCTTGCGCATCCACGCCTTTGACTACGCCTTCGTAGACAACGCGTCCTTCCTGAAGCAACAACACCGGCCTGTCCGTGTCGCGGTTGGCGGCATTGTATTCGCCGACACATGACGCAAATCCGTTTTGCGCGTATTCGTTCAACAGCGCATCGAGTTGCGCCAATACCGCATTCAACAAGGTTTTGACGCTTACGCCCTGCTTAGAGGCCGTCTGAAACAAAGCCTGCACGGAAGTGGCGTTTTCAACTTCTTTCGGTAATACAAAATTGATGCCGATGCCGATGATGGCGACAGTCTTATTCTCTACCCTCGCCGTTTCAATCAAAATACCGGCCAATTTATCGTTGGCCACGACCAAATCGTTCGGCCACTTGATATTTACGTCCAAACCGATATCGGCAAGCGCGCGGCGGCAAGCCAATGCCACCACCAACGCCAGCGAACCCAGCTCATACTGTGGCTTGTCAAACGCCCAGCCCAAGCTGAACATCAGACATTCGCCCTGTCGGTTGACCCAATTTCTCCCTTGCCGTCCGCGTCCTTTGGTTTGGAAATGCGCCACACACAAGGCCTTATGCGCCAAATCTGCCGACTGGCGCGCCAATGCCATGATTTCATCGTTGCTGGACGAACATTCGTGTTTCAACTGCGCACGAAAACCCTGTTTTCCGGCCATTTGTTGCAAAGATTCTTCGGAAAACACAGCCAAAGGACGCACCAAGCGCCATTGCCCATCGTGCTGGCGCAGCAAACCGCGGATATGGCCCGGCATCTGCTGCCAGAATCCGTTTAATTGTTGCGGCTTCATCCCGACCACACGCGCCAACTGGGAAACGTGTTGCGGCAGGCCGTCTGAAAGCGCGGCGAGCAAAGCCCAATGGCGGCTGTTCAAATCCGTCATTCGCCTCCTCCGGCTTCGCGGATTTTCGCCAAAGTTTTGGTGGTCGAAGTCTGGTGTAAAAACGGAATCGAAAATACTTTGCCGCCACGCGCAAACGTCTCGGCCGCACCGACAATCTTATCCACAGGCCAATCGCCGCCTTTAATCAATACATCGGGTTTGACCATTTCAATCAACGCGGCCGGCGTGTCGTCATCAAACCATGTGACCAAATCCACGCTCTCCAATGCCGCTGCCACTGCTGCGCGGTTTTCCAAAGGATTAATCGGGCGGTCGTCACCTTTGCCCTGACGGCGCACCGACGCATCGGTATTCAACGCCAACACCAAAGCCGCACCGGCCGATCGCGCCTGCGCCAAATACGTTACATGGCCCCTATGGAGAATATCGAAACAGCCGTTGGTAAACACCAGCGGACGGGGCAATGCCGCCAAACGCTCCGCCAGCTTTTCGGGCGGACAGATTTTGGATTCAAATTCTGGAGCTGGCCATTCGGACATGATGCGGTTCCTTTGGGAATGAAACAGAAAATAATCGGGGTATTATAAAGGATAACGGCGAAACACCATAAAAAGATACCGAACGGTACAATATTCGGGCTTGATTACGTATTCATTGATATTTGATATCACGGCAAACGCCATTTTGCCGATGCCATAATAAAACGGTTTGACAAATACTTTTTTGAAACCCAATTAAATCTGAAGTAAAATTCGGGTATAAACGGAAAAAAGCCTGCATACAATATGCAGGCTTACATCTGGGGTGGCTGATGGGGCTCGAACCCACGACAACTGGAATCACAATCCAGGGCTCTACCAACTGAGCTACAGCCACCATTAACTTTTGGCACGCCCGACAGGAATCGAACCTGTAACCCCCGACTTAGAAGGTCGGTGCTCTATCCGGTTGAGCTACGGGCGCTCTTGCCGTATCGTGCTGAATAACTTTCATGGTGGTCGGGGCGGTGGGATTCGAACTCACGACCCTCTGCTCCCAAAGCAGATGCGCTAACCGGGCTGCGCTACGCCCCGACTGAAGACCTGAACTATACAGACCCTTTTCAACCCGGTCAACACCTACTTTGCTTTATTTTTTCATTTTTTGATTATCTTATTATTTTTAATCGTTATTTATTTTTATGTTTCGTAATCAGGGCCACTCTTTTGTGTCAGGCCGTCTGAAAAATGCGATAATTTAAACACAATATTTGTCCCTATTTATGAGGAAAAATCATGGCTGCACAACTTATAGACGGAAAAAAAATCTCCCAACAACGCATCGAGGCGGTCGCGCAGGCGGTAAAAGCACGTCAGGAAAAAGGTTTGCACACGCCTTGCTTGGCGGTGGTATTGGTTGGTGACGACCCTGCCAGCGCGGTTTATGTACGCAACAAAAAACTGGCCTGCCAAAAAAGCGGCATCGAATCGCGCTCTTATGAGCTGCCGTCTGAAACCACGCAAGACGATTTGCTGAAACTGGTGGACGAATTGAACGGCGACCCTGCCGTCGACGGTATTTTGGTGCAACTGCCGCTGCCGGCACACATCGACAGCCAAGCGGTTTTGGAGCGTATCGAGCCGCATAAAGATGTGGACGGCTTCCACCCTTACAACGTCGGCCGCCTGGTCGTCAAAATGCCGCTGATGCGCCCTTGCACGCCCAAAGGCGTGATGACTTTGTTGGAAGCCTACGGCGTCGACCCGAAAGGCAAAAAAGCGGTCGTCGTCGGTGCGTCCAATATTGTCGGCCGCCCGCAAGCGTTGGAATTGCTGCTATCCCGCGCGACGGCAACCATCTGCCACAGTGCCACGCAAAACCTTGCCGATGAAGTTGCGGCCGCAGATATTTTGGTGGTCGGCGTAGGCATTCCGAATTTCGTTAAAGGCGAATGGGTCAAACCCGGCGCAGTCGTTATCGATGTGGGCATCAACCGCTTGGACGACGGCAGCCTGTGCGGCGACGTGGAGTTTGATGTCGCCAAAGAACGCGCGTCCATGATTACGCCCGTTCCCGGCGGCGTCGGCCCGATGACGATTGCCACTTTGTTGGAAAACACGGTACACGCGGCCTCATTGCACGATTAATCGCTGTCATTAAGTTAGGCCGTCTGAACATGGTTTTTCAGACGGCCTGACCTGTTTTTTTGCTTTTTACCTTATTTGGCTTCACATGTCCTTAATCTCTTCGCACACCGACAACCCGACTTTCCGCAACGCTTCCTATATCCTGATGGGTTTGGCCTTACTGATTGTCTTGCACTACCATTTTCTGCCGCTGCTGCTGTCGGTTATCCTGACCTATATCTTTATTACGCGTACCAATGGCGTGATCCTCAAACTCCGCCGCCGTGTTTTGCCACGCAACACGCGGCTGCATAAATCGCTCAACGCGCACAATATCAACCTGATTTCCACCACGCTGACGCTGGCCATCGTGTTCAGCATCATCACGATGATGTCTTTGGGCATTTACCACCTGATACACGGCGGCCATGTCGGCTTTATGCTGGCGAAGCTGGCGGCAATTTTGGAAGACACCAAGAACAGCCAAGACCTGCCAGCGGCCATTCTCAATATGCTGCCCAACAATATGGCCGAAATCAAAGCTTCGGCGATCAAGCTGATTGAAGAATACCGCGCCGCGCTGACCCGTATCAGTAAAAACAGCATCACATCCTTCGTGTACATCCTTATCGGCATCATCATCGGCGCCATGCTCAGTTTCCACCGCCTGAAAATGCGTAAAAACCGCCACAAAATGCCGCTGTTTAAAGCCGAATTGATGCGGCGCATCGTCAATTTTGAAACCAGCTTTGAACGCGTGTTCCTCGCCCAAGTCAAAATCTCGCTGATTGACACCTTCCTGACCGGCCTGTACCTCTACCTGGTTTTGCCGCTATTCGGCGTTGACCTGCCGTTTAAAATGACCGTCCTGATCGTCGCCTTTATCGTCGGCCTGATTCCGGTGGCAGGCAACCTGATTTCCAACACCATCATCATTATTTTGAGCCTCGGCGCATCGCTTTACGTCGCCCTCGCCTCGCTGGTTTTCCTTGTTGTCATCCATAAACTCGAATACTTCCTCAACGCCAAAATCATCGGCTCGGAAATCGAATCCAGCGCATGGGAATTGCTGGTGGCGATGGTCGTCTTTGAACGCATTTTCGGCATCGGCGGCATCATCGTCGCGCCGGTTTATTACGCGTATCTGAAAAACGAATTGAAACTAAGAAAATTGATTTAATCAGTTGCGTTTATACACATCAAAGGCCGTCTGAAAACGACAATCGGGTTTTCAGACGGCCTTTGCTTTACCTTTTCTTACACTTTACGGCATAATGGCAGCCACGCATTTCTAGAAGAAAGATAAACAATGTCAACCAAAACCCCTTCCCTATTCGGCGGCGCGATGATTATCGCCGGTACGGTTATCGGCGCAGGCATGCTTGCCAACCCGACCGCCACTTCCGGCGTATGGTTTACCGGCTCGCTGGCCGTGTTGCTGTACACCTGGTTTTCCATGCTCTCCAGCGGCCTGATGATTTTGGAAGTCAACACCCATTATCCGCACGGCGCCAGCTTCGACACCATGGTTAAAGACCTGCTCGGCCCGGTTTGGAACGTCATCAACGGCGTTGCCGTCGCTTTCGTTTTATACCTGCTCACCTACGCCTACATCTTCGTCGGCGGCGACCTGACCGCCAAAGGCATCGGCAGCGCGGTAGGCAGCGAAATCTCGCTCACTGTCGGCCAACTCGTCTTCTTCGGCATTCTCGCCTTTTGCGTTTGGGCATCAGCACGCTTGGTTGACCGCTTCACCAGCATCCTCATCGGCGGCATGGTATTGACCTTTATTTGGGCAACCGGCGGCCTGATTGCCGATGCCAAAATGCCTGTCCTGTTCGACACTCAAGCCCCTACCGGCACCAGCTACTGGATTTATGTCGCTACCGCCCTGCCCGTCTGCCTTGCCTCATTCGGCTTCCACGGCAACGTCTCCAGCCTGCTCAAATACTTTAAAGGCGACGCACCCAAAGTGGCCAAATCCCTGTGGTCGGGGACGCTGATTGCCTTGGTGATTTACGTCCTCTGGCAAATCGCTATCCAAGGCAACCTGCCGCGCAACGAGTTTGCACCCGTCATCGCCGCTGAGGGTCAAGTTTCCGTCCTGATCGAAACGCTGTCCAAGTTCGCCCAAACCGGCAATATGGACAAAGTGTTGACCCTGTTCTCCTACATGGCGATTGCAACGTCCTTCCTCGGCGTAACGCTCGGCCTGTTCGACTACATCGCCGACATCTTCAAATGGAACGACAGCATCTCCGGCCGTACCAAAACCGCCGCACTAACCTTCCTGCCGCCTTTGATTTCCTGTCTGCTCTTCCCTACCGGCTTCGTTACCGCCATCGGCTACGTCGGCTTGGCCGCCACCATCTGGACAGGCATCATCCCCGCCATGCTGCTCTACCGCTCGCGCCATAAATTCGGCGCCGGCAAAAACTACAAAGTTTACGGCGGATTCTGGCTGATGGTTTGGGTCTTCCTCTTCGGCATCATCAACATTGCCGCCCAAATATTGAGCCAAATGGAACTTGTTCCCGTATTTAAAGGTTAAATTCCCTTAAGGCCGTCTGAAACACCCTCTTTCAGACGGCCTAATTCATTATTTTCCGCTACAATACCCCCTTTCCCCCAACGAACACCGTCCATGTACGACAATATCCGCTTCCATCTCGACGAAGACTACCCCGACCAGATCCCGCCCGAAAACGCCGCCACCCATATCGGCATGTACTGGCAGTGGGCGGCGCAGGCAGGCCTCGTCAACCCCGTCTGGCAAACCGCCCCCGAAACCGCAGCCGACTTCTCCGCCATGACCTCGGGCAAAATCAGCGGACGGCACTTCCTGCTCAAACACATGGACGGCGCATTGACGGCGGACGACTTTACCGAACTCGGCCAACGGTTTACCGAGTTCTACTACACCGACGAAGAAGACGGCTACGGCGCATTTATGGAAGACTACGTCCTCGCCCTCGACACACCCTCGCTCGGCGGCTTCTACCACGTCAAAAGCACCCCGGAAACCTTCACCAAACTGACCCCCGTTTTTCAGACGGCATTTGAAAAATGGAAAAGCAGTTTGAAAGCAGAAAAATATTCAAAAGAATCCACATAATGAAGCCGAACTATTCTATCGACATTGCTATTAACTGCTTCCGTCCAGGTGGCGGCATGGAAAGCTACACTTTCGACCTGGTCCGTGGTTTAAACGCACACGGCATCAAACCTACCGTCTTTGCTGCACAAATCGATACAACGATTCCTGAATACCGCCAAGTTGATACGCATCACGTCAATCAAAAAAAGATTCCGAAAAAGTTGCGTCCTTTTTTCTTCAGTATGCAATTGGCCAAACTCCGGCAAAACAGGAATATCCCCCTTATTGCCTGCAATCCCAGTGATTATGCTGATATCTTTGTCTGCGGCGGTACACACTTAGGTTACCTGCACAACATGGGTAAAACCCCAAACCTACTTGATAGACTCATCATTCGGCGTAACCGCACCAACTACTCAACGGCAAAATTGATCATGGCGCATTCACACTTAATGCAACACGAGTTGATCAACCTCTATGGGGTACCTTCTGAAAAAATCCATGTTATCCATCCGCCTGCCGATACTGCACGCTTCTACGCTAAACCGGAAGAAATTCCTGCAACTCGTGCGAGATACGGATTTAAAGACGACGAAACTATTTTCCTATTTCCATCAACCGGACACACCCGAAAAGGTTTGGATTTATTAGCAGAATTTTTTGAGCATACCGATTTACCCATCAAACTGGCTGTTGCCGGATCACCCTTACCTCGACCAATGGACAACGTCATTGAGCTTGGTTTCTGCAAAAATATGCCTGAACTTTACCGAGCTGCTGACTTCACTATCATGGCATCACTGTACGAACCATTCGGACTGGTTGGCATAGAATCTATTTTGTGCGGAACCCGAGTTGTTTTCTCCGACAATATGGCATGTACCGAAGTTATGAACGAAAATGCAGGCTTCTTTTTCTCACGTCAAAACCCAGAAACATTGGTACAAGCCATCACCCAAGCAGTTTCTCTCAAACGACAGGGAAAACACAAAATTACCTCTCCTATGCAGGCATTAACCTATAATCCCACCTTAACGCATCATATCGACCAAACTCTCAATATGTTGAAGGCCGTCTGAAAACAATATTTAGGAACACCATGAAACTCATCATCCTCGACCGCGACGGCGTCATCAATCAAGACCGCGACGATTTCGTCAAATCCGTTGACGAATGGATTCCCATCGAAGGCAGTATGGATGCCATCGCCTTTTTAACGCAGGCAGGCTACACCATCGCCGTGGCCACCAACCAATCCGGTATCGGCCGCAAATACTTTACCGTGCAAGACCTGACCGAAATGCACGCGAAAATGCACCGCCTTGCCGTTCAAGCAGGCGGCACCATCGACGGCATTTGGTTTTGCCCGCACACTGCCGCCGACAACTGCGAATGCCGCAAACCCAAGCCCGGCATGATTATCGACATCATCGAACGCTTCAAGGCCAATGCTGCCGAAACTTGGCTGGTTGGCGACAGCCTGCGTGACCTGCAAGCCATTGATGCCGCAGGCGGCAAATCCGCACTTGTTCTGACCGGCAAAGGCAAAAAAACGCTGGCCAAACACGAACAAGAACTGCCCGAACATACCCAAGTCTTCGACAACCTGCTGGCTTTCTCGCAATACATC
>ERZ773010.2807-NODE-2807-length-10087-cov-12.501196_pt1 | contig 10087 bp, 9 predicted proteins | sample MGYA00580842_ERZ773010 | MGnify/ENA primary metagenome ERZ773010 (study PRJEB29015, sample SAMEA2737982) | human oral metagenome | biome: human oral; feature: human-associated habitat; material: dental | place: China | collected 2107 ... | reverse complement strand
GCATTGCGTGCCAAAAGTCGTTCATATCCCACCATTGGTCGGCTACTTCTTGTGAACCTGGTCCTGAGTATTGGTACATCAAGAGCGGATATTGCTTTTTAGGGTCGAAATCCTTAGGTTTGAGCATATAAGCATTGAAAGTACCCTTAGCAGTTTTCAGTTCCATAAACTCTTTTTCGGGCAAATTATAGGCTTTCAATCGTTGGGCGTATTCGGCATTGGTAACGATTTCTTTGAGTTGCTTTCCACTTTTGGTATCGTTTAGCGTATAGCGTGGAGGCGTAGTGGTATTGGCAAAAGCGTGGATATACATAGAAAAATCCCCACTGAATGTGCCTTTGTTTGTTCCTGCCTCAGTAGAAAGTGCGCGAGGAGCTTTGCCTTTGAGGCTTACCGCATAAAGCCCTCGGCGGGTAGAGCCCGTTTGGGTAGATTGGTAGAACAACTGTTGGGTTTTAGGATCATAGCCATAGCAATCGGTTACTTCCCAGTTACCACGCGTGAGCTGGCGTACTAATTTTCCTTTGGCATTGCAGTAGTAAAAATGGTTATTTCCATCTTTCTCCGATTGGTAAATAAAACTATTATCGGGTAAAAATAGTATCTCCTTGTTGATGCTTACATAAGTCGCGCTGGTTTCCTTCACTAAGGAAGTCGTTGCCTTCGTCTGGCTATTCACTTGCAAGAGTTGCCAATCGTTTTGGTGGCGATTGAGAGTTTGTACCGTCAGCTTATGAGGGTCGTTTGTCCATTGCAAACGCGGGATATAATAGGCTTTCAAGGGTATTTCAGCCACCGATTTATCAGCCACAGTATAGATGTGCAAACTCACTGTCGAATTAGCTTCCCCTGCTTTGGGATATTTGAAAGTATAAGGTGTAGGATAGAGGTCGTAACCGTAGATGTCCATTGAAAACTCAGGTACTTTGCGCTCATCTGAACGTATAAATGCTAATTGTGTACCATCAGCATTCCAAGCAAACAATCGCACAATCCCGAACTCTTCTTCGTACACCCAATCAGCAGTACCATTAATGATAGCGTTCTTCTGTCCGTCGGTAGTGATTTGGGTTTCTGCATCCGTCGTAAGGTCGTATAAGTACAAGTTGTTTTCGTATACAAAAGCCAATTGCTTACCGTTAGGCGAAAAAGTGGGGACTTGTATGCGCTTATCGCTCACTTTTTTAAGGTCGCCAGTGGCGAGGTCGTACAGAAAATAATCGGCTATAAACGAATGTCGGTAGATATCCTCTTTTTGGGTAGCGATGAGGAGCTTTTTCTCATCAGGAGAAAACTCATAGCTTTCAATCCTATTCACCCTTTTATTAGTTTCAAAGAGTGTTTGTACTTTGCTGAGTGTTGCAAAGTCGTAAAGGTTGATTTCCTGAATGTGTTTGTCACGGTTATATTCGAGCACTGTATATTGTGGGGTTTTCTTCAGTGCCTTCAAGTTGTACATACGTTCGGGGTAAAAAGCGTGTTGCGTCCAGATATTCTCTAAAGAAATAGACTGTGCAGATAACAAGTAAAAGCTAAGAAATAAAGCCAACAAAAGCTGGGTATGTAAGTATTGGTGCACTCTATTGCGTCTAAATACAGCCACCTTTTGTAATTCATAATTCGCCATTTCTAATTAGTCTTTTGTCATTTATCATTAACCTCTAACCATTGATTATTAATTTCGCGGTCAATATTAGTCAATATTTTTGATATAGAAGCTATCTTTTAATCTGTTTTTTTATATTTATTTTCTATATGATTGATTTTGAATAGCTCTCACTGTTCAACCGATTTTCATATTCCCCTAATACTTTTAGCTCCTCTGTCATAATATCCAAAAGTTGCATCGCTTGTTGGTATCGGGCATAACTATCAAACACCACATCTACAAAGAATGCGTATTTCCAAGGAGTCTCTATTACAGGCAACGACTGTATTTTAGTCATATTCATATCGTAATCGCGTAACACGTTCAGCACCGTTGCCAAACTACCACTCTTGTCATACACCTGGAATTTAAGCGTCGCCTTATTGATATCTCTTTTGGGTAGGTGTGCATCAGTAGTTCTGAGTACCACAAAGCGGGTAGCATTACGCTTAATGGTTTGTATGCTTTCCGCAATAATAGGCAAGCCGTAGAGCTCAGAAGCCGATGCCGAAGCAATAGCCGCTACTCCTTTGAGTTGTTGCAAGTGTATCTGTCGTGCTGCCTCAGCTGTATCAGGAGATTCTACCAGTCGTATATCAGGATAATCGTGAAAGAAATCCTTACACTGCAACAGTGCCATATAGTGCGAATGCACCTCAGTAATATCCTCCAAGCGTTGCCCTTCTAGCGCCATCAAGTGGTGCTGTATGTTCATATAGTGCTCCCCTGTAATGTGCAGGTTATGGCGGTCTATAAGCGCATAATTAGGTAATATCGCTCCTGCAATGCTATTCTCAATAGCCATCACGCCCCAGTTAGCATCGCCTTTCAGCAGTGCTTTCACTACCGCATCAAAAGTACGACATTCCAACACCTCTATGTCTTTGCCAAAGTAACTCTCAGCCGTCTGATAGTGAAACGAACCTTTGATACCCTGTATTGCTATTTTTTCACTCATTTACATATTAAAAATCACCCCTTGCGCCTCTTTTTATGGCAATATCGCTCCTACTGCTATATCACAGCGGTGTCCCGGTTGCCCGTGAGGCGGATTAGGCTTCCCCGAAAAGCCCGGTTCAGTAGTCCCCGTGTGCTGTTGTGCCATTTTGGGGTCGATAACTATTTGTTGCTCTACCGTTTTAGGCGTAGCTGGTGCTTGTTGTTTCACAGGCTTACTGTTCAGCGGAGCGCCCACCGGTATATCACAACGGTGCCCTGGTTGCCCGTGAGGCGGATTCAGTTTCTGTCCTTTCGTCGCCACCCCTTGCTGTGTCTGAGGTTGTGCCACCTGCATCTGTTGCACTTGTGGCATACCTCCCGAAACTACGGGCTTAGCATCGGCACTGCTCACAGGTTGTGCTTGTGTTTGCGTTTGGGCTATCACATTGCCGTCGTTGGGTAGCGGAGCCCCCACGGCTATATCACAACGGTGTCCTGGCTCTCCGTGAGGCGGATTGAGCTTTACTCCTTGCTGTGTAGCTGGTAGCGATACGTTGTTAGAAAAATTCGCCCCACCCGCACCAAACGGATTTCTTTCATTGCTCTTATCGCGTGCTTCCTCAGCTTTCTGAGTGTTAGCAAGAGCATCTTCGGCAACAGCTATTTCCTGTTGCCCGTTATTACAAGCCATTAAGGCAAACATTGTGGTAGTGAGTATAGTAAATCTTACATTCATAAATGGGTAAATTTTCGGCAAAGATAGAAAATAATTATCAATTAGCAATTTACCCATAAATATTTTCTCACCCCCAGCACTGTAAGTTCTTACATTCGTTATATATCCTACACAATCCCTATTTACATAGTTCTTTTTTCTACGAAAACGCTTCCTTACAGATATCCTCTTACCAAAACAGAGACTTCTATCCTATAAGATTCGTATAAGCTAAATATATCCATTTTACCTTTTACTCATATACCCAGCTTTAAGCCCTCACTGGCTTTACCTTATTATCTTTTACCTAACGAACCTCCCTCCTACCTCTATGGCTCACCTTTGCTGACGCGTTTCTTGTAGCTCGTGCCCCATTTACTAATTTTCTAATTTGCTAATTTTCTAATTTTTCTTCCCTTTTCCGCCCCTACATTCCCCCTCTCCTTGGGAGAGGGACGGGGTGAGGATTCCTCTTTCTTTCGCCTCGAAACCCCGTTTTTAACATTTTTAGCGCTGTTGTATTATATTATGAATCAACTATTTATATACCCTTTCTATACCAATCGTCCAAGATTCGTATAAGCTTCCTATAAGCTCTCTATAAGCTAACCCCACCTTCCTTACACCCTTTTTTCATCAAAAACTCTCCCTCTTCTCTTCCGATTTCTTTTGTTTCCTTCCGATAGCTCAGATGTCTCACTTTTAGAGGTATACACTTTGCCAAAGTTTGAAACTTTGGCAAAGTTAATTATCAGTATTTTTGGCATTTCTGACATTATCAGTATTTCTGACATTATCAGTATTTCTAGCATTATTGACATTTTTAGTATTATTGGCATCATTATTTTTGTTTTATAAATAATAATTCACTACCTTTGTACCGAATTTTAATTATGTTCATTATGAAACAGGTAAACAACGCTGATGACTTTTATAATGCCTGTATGTGATGACTCTGCCAACATTTTCCTTAATTCGTATTTTTAATAATAAGCATATGAAAAAATCAAAACCAAACCGAATTATAGGCGCTTTCCTAATACTAATGGCAATCGCCTATCTGTACAACAACTGGACTTCCGCCAAACAAGGGTTCCTTGAAGGATTGTTCGGACAATAGTTATTAACATTAATACTCGTTTGTAATATGAAAACAAAAGAATCAGAAACAGTATCCATACCCAAAATGATATTCTTAGCCATTCTACTATGGTGGTTCTTATATGGCGTTTTTTATGCCTTAGGAGAATTTGTAGGAAATATCCAGAAAGACTTATGAATTTTCTTACCTCAGTCCGTCGCCTTATTCTTAGTGACAAAAGACTAACCCTTGTAGCTGTTATCTTATCCTTATTTTTATTTATAGATTAGGGAAAGCTACAGGCGAATTTTTGTATTATATCTCTCATTAAACCCTTATATTATGTGGTTAGTTATTGTATTTTTATGTATCTTTTTAGCCAGTGCTTATCGCGAGAAAAATAAAGAAAGACGCTTGGTGCTCTCTATTATTTGGGCGATAGCAATACTCCTTACCATAGGCTTTCAAATAGGAAGAGACCGCGCAAAAGCCGATATAGCTACAAAAGAATCTGTGGTTTCAAAAACTAAATAATAAGAATGCTCATATAGCTCGCTCCTCCGAGTCCCTTTGTCAGCGTGAGCTACAAGCTCACGCTCCATTCTCTCATTTTCTCATTTCCTCATTTCCTCATTTCCTCATTTCCTCATTTCCTAATTTTCTAATTTGCCACATACTCAGCTGTCATAAGTTTTATCTTTTATCTTCCAAAAACTTTTTTTTGCTTTTTATTTGCTTTTATCTTTTTTTGTTTATATCTTTGTCCTCTAAAACAATCGTAAGTTTTAGAATGTTAAACGAAACTATTATATTATGAATGAATTAACAGAAAAAGACCGCCAATTGCTCATTAAAAAAGGGATCTCCGAAGAAATACTCGAAGCCCAAGTAGCGCAATTCAAACAAGGAATTCCTCCTATACAACTGTATAAAGCCGCTGTGATAGACGATGGTATTATTCCGCTCAGCAAAGAAGAAGCCGCCAAGTACGCTGCTATTTACCAAAAACGAAAGCGAGGTAACACTATCCTTAAATTCGTACCTGCCTCTGGTGCGGCTACCCGTATGTTTAAAGCTCTTTTCGCTTTCCGAGACGATTTCGAACCCGATCGTGAGTCATTTATAGCTTATGTCAATAGAACAGGTAACAAGGAAGTTAAAACCTTCTTCGAAGGTCTCGAACGCTTTGCCTTTTATCCTATCTTAAAAGCTGCTATTGATAAAAATCACCCCGACTTTTCCTCACTAAACGAAGATATCCAAAAACACATCATCATCAACACGCTTCTCAATGAGGACGGGTTGGGATATGGCAATATGCCTAAGGGATTACTACCCTTCCATAAGCATTCCGAGAAAATCGCTACTCCTTTTGAAGAGCACTTCCGCGAAGCAGTTCTTTATGCCTCCGATGAGGAAGTAGCACACCTACACTTCACCATCACCGAGCAGCATACCGAAGCTTTTTATAAGGAACTCAACCATATCAAACCTATACTCGAAGAACGCTATAACATTACTTTCGATGTAACTTTCTCTTACCAAAAACCAAGTACTGATACAATTTCGGTAACCGAAGATAATGAGTTTTTCCGCGACGAAGAAGGTAATTTAGTCTTCCGCCCTGCGGGGCACGGAGCGCTACTCAGCAACCTCAACGATATCGATGCCGATATCATCTTCATCAAGAATATAGATAATGTGGTAGTGAAAAAGTATACCGATGAGACCGTGTTTTACAAAGAAGCGCTCGCCGGAAAACTATGTGAAGTACAAGACGAAGTGTTTAAAATCCTACATCGTATAGATAATGATAAGATTAAGAAGAAAGAGATTAAGCATATCCTCGATTTCCTCAAAGGAATCAATATCTCCGTTCCCGATTATCTCTATAAATTTCGCCGTCAATATGCTATGGAGTTTATCAAAGAGCAACTGAATCGCCCTATACGGGTATGCGGAATGGTGAAGAACGAAGGCGAACCCGGTGGAGGTCCTTTCTGGGTGAAAGATGGTGAAGGTTATAGTTTACAAATCATCGAATCTGCACAGGTGAATATGTCAGATGCCAAACAAAAGGAAATTTTCCAGCAATCTACTCACTTTAACCCCGTAGATTTGGTTTGTGGCACGAAGAACTACAAAGGCGAGAAATTCGATTTACAACAGTACGTAGACCCAAACCAAGCCTTTATAACTTCCAAAACCTTTATGGGCAGACCGCTAAAAGCTCTCGAACTCCCCGGTTTGTGGAACGGCTCAATGGCTCACTGGATTACCCTATTCGTAGAAGTACCTATCATCACCTTCAACCCCGTAAAAGTAGTAAACGATTTATTGAAGAAAACTCACCAAGGATAATTCTTTATTAACAATTGATATTATTAAGAAAGCGTTGCCAAAGGTCGTAAAACGACCTTTGGCAACGCTTTTTGCGTAATTTTATCTTTTACCTTTTATCTTTTATCTTTTACCTAACTATACACTCCCCCGTTGATATTAATCACTTCTCCGGTGATATACGAAGCTTTTTTAGAGACTAAAAACGATACGAGGTCAGCTACTTCTTCGGCTTCCCCAAAACGACCTACCGGTATAAGTTTCACGAGGTCTTCTTCGTTGAGCGAAGAGGTCATATCTGTGCGGATAAAACCAGGAGCAATAGCATTCACGGTGATGTGTCTTTTGGCTACTTCTTGTGCTAAGGCTTTGGTAGCGGCAATAATGGCACCTTTGGCAGCCGAATAGTTGGTTTGCCCTGCGGTTCCCTTCACCCCCGATACCGATGAGATATTGATAATACGTCCATAACGATGGCGTAACATCTTTTGGATAAAGAAATTAGTTACATTGTAGAAGCCGTCGAGGGTAGTGGAAATCACCTTGCTCCAATCCTCTTGGGGCATCCACATAAAGAGCCCATCGCGGTTAATACCCGCGTTGTTCACAATCACCTCTACTACGGCATCTTTATTGTCGTGTTGCCATTTGGTAAGGGCTTCGGTAGTACTTTGGTGGTCAGATACGTCAAAGCGTATAATCTCTCCTTCACGTCCTAATTTCTTGATGTGATTGAGGGTTTCAAGTGCAGCTACCTCATTGCTTTGGTAAGCAATGAGTAAATGATAATCGGTATCTTGTGCGAGTTTTTCGCATATAGCGCGCCCTATACCTCGCGAACCACCTGTAATAATAGCATACTTTCTCATTTGTTTTTTTATTTAGTTTTACTTCTTTTTTTGTTTTCTATCATTAGTCCGACAAGTCAGATTGTTCTATTTATTCAACCACACTGTCGCTACACTTTGCCAAAGTTTGAAACTTTGGCAAAGTTGAAAAACATTCTATTTCTTCAACCACGATGTAATTTCCTTCAAGTAAGTATAAAACACCAAATCTTCCTTAAAGAATGGAATAATGGCTCTTATTTCCCCATACCATTCTTTGGTAGTGCTTGAAAGTTGGTCATAACAGCCTAAAATATCGATAGCCTGCGCAATAGTGATAGCCTCGATGGCGAGTACTTGGAAAGCGTTCTCTATCACTTTGCGGGTGAGCGTTGCGGCATTGGTACCCATACTCACAATATCCTGATTGTCGTTATTGTTCGGGATACTATGCACATACATCGAGGTAGAGAGGGTTTGGTTTTCGGCAGTGGTAGAGGTAGCAGTGAATTGCACCCCTTGCATACCGAAGTTAAAGCCCAATTTCCCCGCATTCACAAACGGTGGTAAAAGCTCGTTGATTTTAGGATTCAAAAGGTAGTTGAGCTGTCGCTCAGCAAGCATTGTCATACGGGTAACTACCAGTTTAAGCTTGTCCATTTCAAGGGATATATAATCGCCGTGGAAGTTGCCCCCGTGATATACCTGTTGGGTAGGCACATCTACTATTGGGTTGTCGTTAGCTGAGTTCAGTTCCTCTTCTACGATGCGCTCAGTATGCGCAATAGTGTCGTATACAGCCCCGAGTATCTGTGGCACACAGCGCAAGGAGTAGTATTCTTGCACCTTTTCTTTAAATACAGTTTCGTTGTGCTGCCCTTTGTAAAGATGTTCTGCACGCTTACGGGTGCGCTTGCTGTCGTGCAAGAAGTCGCGCATCATTCGGGCTATTTCTTTTTGCCCAGTATGTTGTTTGGCGTTGTTTAATTCAGATGAAAAATGGTCGTCATAAGTTTGTACTAGCTCGTTGATAGCCGTTGTGAACTTCACTGTCCAATCCAATAGCTTTTGTGCGTAATACACATTCACCCCTGCCAAGCCCGTCATTACCGAGGTGCCGTTCATCAGCGAAAGTCCTTCGCGCAAGTGTATTTGTAGCGGTTTGAGTCCCACTTCGGCAAATACTTCAGCCGTAGGTCTGCGCGCCCCTTTGTAGAACACTTCTCCTTCGCCTATGAGCACTAAGGCGAGATGGGCTAACTGCACAAGGTCGCCACTAGCACCCACGCCTCCGTGTTGGAAAATAAGCGGGGTAATGCGGTAGTTCAATAGGTCGCGCATCAGTTCAATAGCCTCTATATGCACCCCCGATTTGCCTAACGACAAGCTCGTAAGCCTACACAATATAGCCGCACGCACGGTTTCTTCATCAAACACCTCCCCTAAGCCCGAACTATGACTGCGGATAAGGTTGTATTGCAACTGCAATTGGTCTTCTTTTTCAATGCGGTATTGCGCCATCGGTCCAAAGCCCGTATTCACGCCATAGATGATTTTGTTCTCTGCAAAGTCTTTTAAGAAAGCGTAACTCTCTTCAATGAGGGCTTTAGCTTCTTTGCTAATAGCCACTTCTTTCTTATCAAAAACGATATCTTTAAAATCGCTGTAAGTACGCAATGTTTTCATTAGTATTTAGTTTTTAATATAAATCAAGTTTTGTGTTATGTCGTAGGGGCAAAGTCAGCGAGCTGGCGTAGCTGAGTATGTGAGGCAATCTCTCTGTTAAGGCAATTCTCTCCATTAGTAATCTGGCGACAAAGATAATAACTAATTTGTAAATTAGCAAAATTTAGTACTTAGTTTTTAGTCATCAGTGATGTCCTGAGCCTCCCCGAGATTTTCTGAGAACTCCGATTAACTACACACCCTCATTTTTTAATTCTCTAATTTTCCACCTGCTCGTGTAGCTCTCACCTCGTCGTGCTACGACCCTTAGTAAAATTGACACACTGATAATCAGTCGCTTTTTCAGTATATTGTAGGGAGCGATTTGCAAATCGCCCTCTAAAAACAAGCCTATTGAGTCGTAATCTATTTTTGTTTGACTATAATATCTATTCAATATATACAATACTGATTTACAATTGTATTTGTATTATAATCGGTGAAATCCAGCTACGAAGTTGCCAATCCGTGCGCATCACATTTGTCAATTGTCAATTGAAAGACTATCCGTGCAATCCGTGTAATCTGTGTGTAGTTTGCGAGCTGGCATAGCAGAGTATGTGTCTAAAGGCAACTTGTTACCTATTTGTTTGATTTGTAAAGAATTGTAAGATTTCTGTAGCGTAAGCTACACTTTTCTTGCATCGAACTCACGTTAGTTATTTTATGCCCGACAAATCTAACCAATAACCAATGATATTAGCAGATAGTAGCATTATAAACTCAACTAATCTTCGATTATAATTTGATTAATCATCATTGTAGAGCCACTGTAGACCCACTGTAGACCCACTGTAGACCCACTGTAGACC
>ERZ773010.2804-NODE-2804-length-10091-cov-3.168493_pt1 | contig 10091 bp, 8 predicted proteins | sample MGYA00580842_ERZ773010 | MGnify/ENA primary metagenome ERZ773010 (study PRJEB29015, sample SAMEA2737982) | human oral metagenome | biome: human oral; feature: human-associated habitat; material: dental | place: China | collected 2107 ... | reverse complement strand
GACTATATAGCTACGGCAGAGAAAATCAATGACCTAGAGCATATCCCCGCCATCGAACTGAACATCTCGTGCCCCAATGTCAAGGAGGGGGGGATGGCTTTTGGGGTTACCTGTGCTGGTGCTGCATCCGTAGTACGCGCTGTCCGTGAGGTCTACGACAAGACGCTCATCGTGAAGCTATCCCCTAATGTCACAGATATTACAGAGATCGCACGTGCTGTAGAGGCTGAGGGTGCAGACTCTATCTCTATGATCAATACCTTGCTCGGGATGGCTATTGATGCAGAGTGTAGACGGCCTTGCCTCTCAACGATTACGGGGGGGCTATCTGGCCCTGCAGTCAAGCCCATTGCCCTGAGAATGGTATGGCAGACTGCTCAGGCTGTGCAGATCCCGATAATAGGCATGGGAGGGATCGCTACGGCGATAGATGCTATTGAGTTCCTCCTTGCAGGAGCGACAGCCATAGAGGTTGGTACGTATAACTTCGTAGATCCTACAGCTCCTATACAAATTCTAGAAGGGATAGAAGCCTATATGCAGCGACATGGCTTCACTGATATTAAGGAAATCATTGGAGCTCTTGAGATCCCCAAGAGATAGTTCCATTTAGCTCGCTCATCCTGCCAAGTAAGTTAGGGCTCCCATCCTAGTAAAAGTAGGGGAGACAAACCAAGATATTTTCACCTATAGTACAGTCATAATGCGTTCAGCCCCCGATGATCCTTTTGTCATCGGGGGCTGAACTTTTGTGACTACGAAGGTGATCTTAGTCTCGTGAAGCCTCTAGGGTAAAGGCTGCTTCGGATACCTCTCCAGGGAAGGGAGGCTTAACCTTAGATAAGGTGAGACTTATTCGATCTAGTCGGGGGAAAGCCTTGAACAGATGTTGACCTATCCTCCCTACGACATGCTCCAGGAGCTTTGAGGGGGTTGCCATCTCCTCTGCGATCACATCATATATCTCTGCATAGCTGACAGTATGCTCTAGCTTATCTGTGACGAGGCTATGGGGGACATCTACCCAAGCTGTCAACTGCAGGACAAAGTTGTTGCCTACATGTCGCTCCTGCTCCATCACACCATGGTAGGCATAGAAATGCATGTCATGGAGCTCAATCTTCGTTGCTGTTACTTTCATAGTATACTTATTATATCGGTTTGCTAGGAGTGCACCTTCTCTGTGGATCCTGATGGCAGGGGCACTCTGCCGGCTCTACGTGAATCGTGATATGAGTCATCTCACCGAGGCGGCTATATAGAGCCTCCTCCAGCGATAGAGTGATGTCGTGCCCTTCGGTGACAGTAATCGTACCATCGACGAGGATGTCGAGCTCTATTGCATAGCGCTCACCGATGCTACGTGTGCGTAGCTTACTTATCCCTTTTATGCTGGGTATCTGATATGCGATCTGTCGGATCTCCTCCTCTATATGGGCTGGGAGACTCTCTTCCGTAAGTTCGCAGAAGGCGGGACGAAGCACCGCCCATCCCATCCGCAGTATGAATAGACTCACAATGGCTGCTGCCATTGGCTCAAGGAAGAGGTATTGATCCCCGAGGAAGATAGCACCAGCCAAGCCTAATGAGACTGCGAGAAGAGCTAATGTATCGCCCCTGTGATCGGCTGCCTTAGCCCTAAGAGCGGAGCTCTTCAGGCGATGTGCCCAGCGAGAAGTATAGCGGTAGAGTAGCTCCTTGATAACGAGAGACACAAGGGCTATAATAAGCGTCAGTATACTCGGGGAGGGTAGCACTAGCCCTAAGAATAGTAGACCATATACATCTCGGACACTATGGAAGAGAAGCAACAGCCCGACACTCATCATTACGACTGCCATTACCACAGAGGCGAGTGTCTCATACTTTCCATGCCCGTAGTGGTGATCATCGTCCTGAGGCTTTCCCGATATACGAATAAAGATTAGGGCTATTAGGTCTGTAGCGAAGTCCGAGATAGAGTTAATTGCCTCTGCAATAAGAGCGCTACTATGCCCCAGCACCCCGACAACAAGCTTCAAGACGACCAGCAGAATATTGGAGGCACTACCAAGGAGTGTTACCTCTAAGATTTTCTTTGTCCGCTCAGAGTAGTAGGGTTTGTTAGCCATGGTTCGATAGAGCCTCTGCGAGCTCATGAGCCATCAGTGTAGCCTGTTGTACTCGGTCAGACATGCCGATGCCGTCACGTATCGCACCAGCTAGATGAAGCCCAGGATAGCGAGCCTCGAGCTGTGCTATCTGTGCTATTCTTGCTTCTGAACTTGCCTCGTACTGGGGGATGGCATAGCGGTGGCGAAAGATCCTTAGGAGGTCAGGATTACCCTCTATCCGTAGTAGCCGTCTCAAGCGATCGGAGACGATTTGTTTGATCTCCTCGTCTGATGCATCAATGAGATCCGGACTTCTCATCCCACCGAGGAAGATCGAAAGGAGAGTGCCTCCCTTCGGTGCACGATCTGGGAAGCAGGCACTTGGATTGAGAATACCCAATAGCTGCTTATCTTCCAGGGAGGGTACAAGCCCCCCAAAGGCATGGAAGTGGGGGAGTGAGAGCCCTTCCTTCCCCCAGCTGACCTGTATCACAGGGGCATAGCGAAGAGAGAGGATGGGGGCTAAGTCCACCTCGGAGAGGAAGGGGAGGAGGGAGCGGAGCTGAGGTGCAGCGCAGGTCGTGATAATATGCTTTCCTCGTAGCTGGTAGGATATACCGGTCTGCGTATAGCTAGCTTCCCAGTTTCCATCAGATAGTGGGGTAATGCTACAGTCTGAGACCCCTAAGTGGATGCTTGTTCTCCCAATCAAATCAGCGAGTCTATCTGTGAGTGCACCGAGCCCCCCACGAGTCGAGAAGACTTCTCGTGTGATGAGGTCTGCCTTAGGCGCTTTGGGCTCCTTACGCTTGGCAATAGCTCCTCTGATGAAGCTCCCATAGTTCTGCTCTAGAGCATAGAGCTTGGGGAGAGCATAGCGAGTGACTAGTAGCCGAGGATTACCAGCGTATATGCCACCGATAAAGGGATCTACTGCATACTTGAGGTAGCTCTTGCCTAGCCGTCTCTCTACTAGGCTGGCTAAGGACTCGTTGGGATCCGTGCCAGGCTTTCGGAAGGGCTCCAGGAGTAGTCGAAACTTGTCCTTCAGACTCACCAGAGGTGTCTTTATTCCAGACATAGCTCCCGAAGGCAAGGGGTAGAATTGACCATTCTTTAGGATCAAGCGTTTCTTGGCCGAGGGATCAGCTATTAGCCGAAGGTCTGGAACTTGCCCCAGTAGCTCTGCCATCTCAACGCTTCCCACTACACCTGTATTAGGCCCGCTCTCGAAGGTAAAGCCTCCCTGATGAAAGGTATGTATTGCTCCTCCCACATGTTTGGAGCATTCCAATATCTGTACCTTTAGTCCGAGTTCCTTTAGGTGATATGCCGCAGTTAGCCCTGTCAGCCCAGCACCAATAGCTATGATGTCTACCTGCTCTATTTCTTCTCTAGTCATTCGTTGTACGTACCTTGATACACAAAAATACGGCTTTTCGTTTGGTTTATCTTGGTGTTCTTCTCTGATTGGGATGTCGTTAGAGGTAATACTCTACGGAACGATAGCAGTGTAGATGGCAAGAGCTATTTGTGAGAATAGCACACTCCACATCAGGACACATCGCCAAGACTGGGATATGCCCCTCTTCTTTATGCTGATGAAGTAGGTAATAGCCACAGCTATCATCACTAGGTTGGGGAGTATCCTGGTTGGTGCAATGTATGCATCGTTCTTGAAGAAGTCAAAGATAGATACAAATACTCCCATTATGACTAGTACTCGAAAGAACAAACTATCGTATATTGAATACAGCCTCTGTGAAGTATGGAAAATTGTCTTCATGAAGTCCTTTGTTTCTTTGTATACTTAGATTAGAATCAAATGTAGGGATTATTTCTTTATAGCCCAATATGAGTCGGCTCCATCAAAGAATCCTTCGTTCCTTGGAAATGATAAAGGCGAAGTATAAGATACTCAGTATTATACTACGGTTAGGTTGGTTATGTTTAGTTTGTGCGGGGGGAGTACTATAGCGAACACTCTATCTGAGATAACTCTCCCCTTCGATCCATCGTACACTTTAGCAGGATAGTTCTGTCAGCGCTCTCCCTATATGTCTTAATTCGGAACATGTCTGTGCTGCATCCTGAAGGTGCCAACAATCAATTTGGAAATATGTCGTATTCGTACACAGCTTAGACACACCGAGCTGTATCTCTAGTGAAGTCATTAGGATTTATCAATATGTAGTACTCTCTCATAGTTCTCCGTCTTGTCCTTTCTACCCCTAAAAGACGTGTGCCCTCTGTACTTAAAAGGACATGTTGCCGAGTCAAAGGTTAATGGGCGATATATCTTCTTCCATCTACACTTAGCAACATCACGGCTATATCAGGATAAGCTAGAGACTAACGTACAGAAAGATGCATAGCGGAAGGCGAAACCTAGAATCCTCATAGCCCTTTCTCAAGCATGCTCATACAAACAGAGACGAGGATAGAACTATGCCCTATCCTCGTCCTGTGTGTCCAAAGCCTCCTGCACCTCGCTTTGTCTCGGAGAGCTCCTCTACTGGCTCCCATTGGATGACCTCGTGTCGTGCGATGACCATCTGGGCAATGCGCTCTCCATCCTCGATCACAAAGGGTTCATTAGAGAGATTGACGAGCGGAACTTGTACCTCTCCCCTATAGTCAGCATCAATTGTCCCAGGGCTATTGATGACTGTGATCCCATGCCGAATGGATAGCCCACTACGAGGGCGAATCTGAGCCTCATAGCCTAGTGGGAGCTCGATGTAGAGACCTGTTGGGATGAGTTTTCTCTCTAGGGGGCGAAGTGTCACAGCCTCAGTGAGTGAGGCTCGTAGATCGAGCCCTGCAGCTCCCTCTGTAGCGTAGCTAGGGAGGGGATGAGAGGACTTATTGATGACCTTGATTGGTAGCATAGGACTTATGTACTTATGAAGTGCTAAATGGCTATTCGACGGACTCTATGAGGTGTAGGGAAAGACCTCCTAGGAAGCAGGTGACTCCTCTCCTGGCTCTCTCCAGTCTCCGTGTTCCTTGATGAGTGTGATGAGGTGTTCTACGGCTTGGGCTTGGGGGACCCCCTTCTTGATACATTCCTGTCCCTTATATAGGTCGATCTTACCAGGAGCGGCACCGACATAGCCATAGTCAGCATCAGCCATTTCCCCTGGGCCATTGACGATACATCCCATGATCCCGATCTTCAGTCCCTTGAGGTGTGCTGTTGCGGACTTGATCTCTGCGATCGTATTCTGGAGGTTATAAAGCGTACGACCACATCCTGGGCAACTGATGAACTCCGTCTTGCTCATCCTCAGACGTGTCGCCTGAAGGATGCCAAAGGAAGTCTTAATGACATCCTCTACATTGAGATAAGGAGCTTCAAGGCAAAGACCATTCCCCCACCCATCGAGGAGGATGCTCCCGCAGTCAGCTGCAGCATAGAGACGGAAGAGGTCAAGATCCCGCTCCATATACGTACGCTTCAGTAGGAGAGGGTTTGTTATACCTCCTCTCTGTAGCTGTGTAAATCCCCAGCGCCAGTCGGCAACAGGGTTCTCTCCCCTACTCTCTAGAAGGACAAGGGTCTGGGGGTGATCAAGTAGATGCTGAATAGCCTCTGCCGTGATCTCCTCAGAGGACAAGGTGCAGGTAGATATACCGACGATCGGTGTACCATTGTGAGCTCTTAGCTGGCCATTAGGCATGAGAACAGCATCAGGACGCTGAGCCTCCATAGCCTTTAGATCTTCCTCTCCTAGAGATGGATGAAGGACAATAGGGAGATTATTCCCCCCTACGAATGCCCCTACTGTAGTGGTCTGTCTCCGTGCATCATGACATAGCGCTCGATACTCCTCCCAGTTGGGGAGGTTATCCTCAGGCGAAGGACAGGTCTCCCTCTTCGTGATGTAGTCTACGAGAGCTCGAGCCACGGGGATCTCACACTCGGGTTCTTCGCTAAGCGATACACGTATCGTATCCCCTATCCCATCAGCCAGGAGCGAACCGATACCTACTGAACTCTTGATACGTCCATCCTCACCCTCTCCAGCTTCGGTTACCCCGAGGTGCAGAGGATATGCAGGATAGCCAAGGCTATGTAGTCGCTCTAAGAGTAGGCGTACAGCCGTGGTCATCACTACTGTATTGGAGGACTTCATCGAGATAACTATATCATGGAAGTCGTGTGCACGGCATACATCCAAGTACTCCAGGCAGCTCTGTACCATACCCTCAGGAGTATCGCCATAGAGCATAACCATACGCTCGGAGAGGGAGCCATGATTCACCCCGATACGGATAGCTCGTCCTAGCTCCTTGGCTCTAAGCACAAAGGCTCCGAAGCGCTCCTGTACCCGCTCGTGCATCGTACGATAAACCTCGTCATTCCACTGTGTGCAGCCCTTGCTGTCGACATAGTTGCCGGGATTGATACGTACCTTCTCTACGTACTCTAGTGCCGTATCGGCAGCAGTAGGATTGAAGTGAATATCAGCCACGAGTGGGGTTGTAATCCCACGTGCACGGAGTGTCTGATGGATTACCCCGAGGTTGGTCGCCACACGCTTGTCCTGTGCTGTGTAGCGGAGGTACTCTGCTCCTGCGGAGATAATACGCTCAGCCTGAGCTACGGCGGCCTCGGTATCTAGGGTCGAGGCTGTGGCCATAGACTGAACACGTATAGGATAACCCTCTCCGAGGGGAGTATCCCCGATCTGGACGACGATAGAGCGACGCCTATGATACTGACAGGGCTCTGCCCCGAGATGGAATGCTTGGATATCTGACATCAGTGATGGATCTCTATGCACAAAGTAAACCCAGAGGGGAAGCTGATCACTTACCCTCTGGGTCTACAACATATTATGGGAGCATTAGTTCGTTTTGTGGGCGAACTTTACCTCCGACAGCTCTTTGTTGGCCTTGACGACCTTCTCCTTGAGGGACTCCTTGTAAGCCTCAAGCCTACGATAGAGCTCTTCATCAGAGGTCGCTAGCATCTGTACGGCTAGTAGGGCTGCGTTCTCAGCTGCGTTGATCCCTACCGTAGCCACAGGTATACCTGGAGGCATCTGCACGATCGAGTAGAGAGCATCTACCCCCTCAAGCGAAGCCTTGATCGGTACCCCGATGACGGGGACAGAGGTCATGGAGGCAATGACGCCACAGAGGTGTGCAGCCATGCCAGCAGCACCGATGATCACACGTATACCTCGCTCCTTGGCCGAGGTTGCAAAGGCCTCGACCTCCCTCGGAGTGCGGTGTGCAGAGAGGGCAAGCATCTCGAAGGGGATGCCTAGGGCATCCAGTCGCATTGCAGCCTTCTCCATGATGGGTAGATCTGAGGTACTACCCATGATGATACTGACTATTGGCTTCACGCTATGATCTATCCTGCGATGAGCTTGGTGTAGTCAGCAGCACTGAGTAGCCCTTCCACATCCTCTGCGTTAGCGGGCTTGATCTTGATGATCCATCCCTTGCCGTAGGGGTCGTTGTTCACGAGTTCGGGCTGATCCTCTAGCTCGGGGTTCAACTCGAGTACTTCACCCTCGATAGGTAGGAGTAGATCGGAGACGGTCTTTACGGCCTCGATGGAGCCAAAGACTTCATCAGCGCTGAGGGATTCACCTTCGGTAGGTACATCGACGAATACGATTTCGCCGAGCTCGCCCTGTGCGTAGTCCGTGATACCTACATAGACGACATCGCCCTCGAGGCGTGCCCATTCGTGGTCCTTTGTGTACCGTAGTTCTTGAGGAGTATTCATGCTCTTCTCTTTTGGGTTTATGAAGTTAGTTAATACTGTTGCTAGCTTGATTCTATGGAGCAAAGATAATCAACAAATCTCTATATAACCATAGATTGCTAAAAAGTTCTTTCCCCCTACCCTCTCCCATGTGCTGAGGTATAAAATTACTAGAGGACGAGGGTAAAGTAGTCGAGGAGTATACACCCAAGACAGAAGTATCTGTCATCTAGGTGCAAACTTACCAAGGGTATACCTACTACCTAGGAGGGAAAAGTGTACACGTGTGTACACATCAGTATACCCACCTGTACACAACAGTGTACACACGTGTACACAACTGCGCTCTAAGTATGTTCCCTATGGGGTGCTCGTATGGTCGTCTCTCGGGGCTAATACCTAGGCTCTCCAGAGATACGGCTAAGGGTACCTTGGTATGTGATAATGCCTCAAGAAACAAAGAACGGAGAATGCTAAAAGAGACCCTGCATCGACTTTGCCTCTAAACTCCACTGAACAGCTTCAGGATTATTAGCTCAGCAGTCTCCCTATATATTAATGTATATGTGTGGGGAGATAGAGTCTAAGGCCATGAGGGCTCTTCTCTGGCTTTGGAGGGAGTATCACAGAGCCTCTATTCAAGTAAGTAAACCACCTATGCTACGCAACTCTATGCTCTAGCCCATAATGGAGGCATAGCGACGCTAGAGGCAGAAACAGTACGCCCCCAAAGAGTGGCAGCACGAGAGGGCTGCAACGGACATCCCGACAACCCAACCTAAGGACATAATATATGCGCTAGGATTGGAATACGTAATGTTCGCCCCCATCACCTATGTAAGGTGACGAGGGCGAACATTACGTATCCTCTCCCCTCTCCTCGGTATGTTCTCTCCCAGCCTCCTTCAATATCCGATGCTGATAGAGTTAGAAAAGGTTATTTTGTCTCCCCCCCTCTCCTCCGCCCTGCGGTGAGAGGGAAAGACGACCATAAACAGTGCAAATATATTTTAAGCCCTAGAAGGCGATATTCACACTTCTTACCTGGCTCATATCTTCTTGGTCGTGATGTAATTGAGTGCGATTGATTTGTTCTAGGAAATTCTCTACATTTGCGAGGTAAAGCAAAGTATATAATCCTATCAACATCGTCTCTGTACTTAATGATACCTACATCATATACCACACTGATAGCCCACACTTCCGCCAGTGGTAATCAAAGCCTATCTGAGCATGCTGAGGGTGTAGCGCGCTACTGCATTCAGTTCCTAAAGCAGGCAGGGCTACCTGAACTAGCCCCTCTGGGAGAGCTACTAGCTGTCCTTCATGATGCGGGGAAGGCTCAGTCTGCCTTCCAAAATTATATCCTAGGAAAGAGTACAACCAAAGCTCCACATAGTGCAGCGGGGGCGCTTCTAGCTACATGTCTACTTTACGAGCTCTCAAAGGAACTTAAGCTCAAGAAGCTACCTCGCACTGCCCAGCTCCTAGCCTATGCCATCAGCGGACACCACCGGGGACTATATGACTCTGAGGGGCTACGGAGTCAGCTCAAGGGAATAGACTGCAAGGATCGCTATGAGAAGACATCAAAAGTCCTCTCTGGTCTTAGATCAGAGGTCCAAATCTGGGTCAAAGATCATGCCGTGTCAATAGAAGATTCTCTTAGAGAACTTTCTAAACAAGTGGGCGTGACAGAGCAAGCACAAGCCTTGATCCGACTACTCTTCTCTTGTCTCGTGGATGCTGACTTCCTAGACACCGAAGCCTTTATGGATGAAGAGCGGAAGGAGCACCGTCATGAGGCTACCAGCGGATATGCCCCCCTCGAGACCTTGAGGGATCGGCTGACAAAGCACATGGAGGGCTTCTCGACAGAGGGCAAGATCAATGAGGCTCGTAGAGCCTTCCTCAATCAATGCCGAGCGCATGGGCGTACCTGTGCGAAGGGCTATTACTCGCTCTTCCTACCCACGGGAGGAGGGAAGACGCTCTCCTCAATGGCCTGGGCACTGGAGACAGCTCTAAAGCACGAAGCTCAACGCATCATCTACGTCATCCCCTATACCTCGATCATCACCCAGACGGCAGGGATCTTCCGAGAGATCTTCGGTGAGGAGAATGTACTGGAGCATCACTCAGATATCTCCTTCTCTGGGGATGAAGCCTCCCAAGGGGCAGAACGCTACGAGCGCACCCGTCTACTAGCTGAGAACTGGGATGCTCCTATCATCGTGACGACGAACGTGCAGTTCTTCGAGAGCCTCTTC
>ERZ773010.2801-NODE-2801-length-10094-cov-3.187469_pt1 | contig 10094 bp, 11 predicted proteins | sample MGYA00580842_ERZ773010 | MGnify/ENA primary metagenome ERZ773010 (study PRJEB29015, sample SAMEA2737982) | human oral metagenome | biome: human oral; feature: human-associated habitat; material: dental | place: China | collected 2107 ... | reverse complement strand
TCAAAGCTACTAGAAACGGTATTTGTCTTAGTTTTTGTTGTTGTCGCAATTATTTGCAGAATAAAATCCATGCATTAATTGTAATATTTTTGAACTAAAAAGTCAACCCTACTACTCATATCCAAAAACTATATAGAAAGCCGAATTCGTATGTTCATTATAGCATTTTTTTTTAATTTTACATAGTTATCTAATATTCAGAACGAAGCATCTACCACCAAAATTATTAGAGGCGCGCGTCTTTAGTTTATACTTATTACCAATATTCTACGAACAATTAAACAACAAAAAGAGTTAAGCGGAAGGAAACCATACTCTTTTCGTAGACCCGCTCCAGCACATATCCGAGGCCTCCATCTAACATGGCCGCAAATACATACTGATATATATACCTCTTGACAGGTAATAAATTCTATTTTGTTATCCAAAGTGATTAAATTCCACCCAGATCAGCAGTTCGTTAAACACCCTTTCTGGGCTTTCTTGTACAGATTTAGTCGCCCTATTCCATAGCTCACTATTCTTTTTTGGCGTATATTTCAAAGATTCATCACCAGCGTGCATCAATTTCGCAAAGTCTTTTGGTGGAGTGTCTGTATCTAATACAGTTTCAGCGAATTTGCGGGTTTTTTGGTCTGTTTCTTTAATTAGTGGAGCTTCAATAACGATATTCTTATCTGTTTTAGTATTTTCGTCTATTACATCTTCATTGTTTAGTTTTTCTTCAGCCTTTACTGCCTCATTATTCGCTTTATTACCATATTTTAATTGCGCATATCCATCGAAGTCGATATCTACGCCATTTTGCCGCAAGTTTGCAACAGCATTTTCAATCTCTTCATACTTATTAAACCATAAAGCTTCTTTTGCATCTTTCCTTAGTTCTGGGTCTGCATATGCTTCACGAATTTCCTGCTCAAGGTCTTTAACTTCTCGTTTAGTTTCATAGTAATTATTTAACCGGTTGATATAGTCTTCCATATCAACTTCGCTCATATCACCACGCATTGCAGCTTGATCTAAACCATTTACACTATTTTTTCGAACCATTTGTGAAATCATGCCGCGGTCAAGATGTTCAGCATAGTTTTTGCCGTATAATCTTTCAAGCTCCGTTGGAGTAAACTGGTTAAACTCAATATTTTCTTCAAGCGCTTCTAAGCCTAAGCGTGCTTTTTCGTAACGCTCAAATAATTCAGGTCGTTCTTCCATTAAAACATATTCCAAAGCTTGATTATATTCAGTTTTTGTTGGTTTAATTCCATATTGTTCAAGTTCAGGCGTTATTAAATCTGATTCTTGAACTTTCGGAAAGGCAGCCTTATTAACAGCTGAGTTTTCACCTCGAGGGTTAAATCCATTTCCGAATGATCCTCCAAAATCCCTATCTCCATTTGCTAAAGGTGTGTGTTCTATTGGTTCGAATGGTTGCATCCTATTGACTTTTTGGTCTTTTTGTGCTATATTAGAGTTATAAGAATCCGAGTTGGATCTGGTGTAGAAGCCGGAAAGCTCGGGTTCTTCTTTTAATTTAGAATTATACACCGTATCTCTTCCAGTTTCATTGTTTTTACCAATATCAAATTCTTGCATATATCTTTTGCCGTTAACATTTACGGGAGATGACAAATAATCAAAGCCATCAGGAGATATTCCATGCTGCTTTAAGTCATCAGCTGATTGTGTCTTATTTGAATTACTTAAGATTTCTTTGAATCTTGGAGTGGTTCTCATTCTCGCTTTAAAAGTCGCATCATCAATGGCTGCACTGGTTGAAGATAGTTTTTTGTTACCCCTTGCACTCAAATACACTTCTTGCCCATCACCCGTCACATACGGATTATTCGCTCGTAAATCTTGAAGCATATTAAAGCTACGCTCACTCATTCGTTTGCGAGTGTCACCCGTAAATCTACCAATTAGCTCATCTTTAGTAAAACCTAACTGGTCGCTATCCAAGCGGTTAATGTTTGTTTCTCTTCTTGGGGTATATTGCAAGTCTCCGCCTCGGTTTTGCCTCTCTGCTTCTGCGAGGGTAATTTTTTCACGTGGTGAAGTTACCGCATTTCTTTCTGCCTCATATAATGCTTTAGGATCATAGCTGGTATTGCTCTTATATGGATTCTTCACGGATTCCATCCCACCAAAGGCCATTTTGCCAGCTCCACCCATAATTCCACCCATAAGAGCGCTTTCAGCGACATTTTCGTGAATATCTTGTTTGTTGTCGAAAAGCTTTTTAGTGAAGTTCTCAGCATATTGCTGTGCAGCTTCTTCACCAGCTTCACCTAATGCACCCGTGATAGCTCGCCCAACCATATTTTTGGCAAATTTGCCACCAATTTTACCGGTAAGGTTATCAATTCCAAGCTTTTCAATTGCTGCCTGAGCTCCAGCATTGGCGGTTGAAGCTAAATAGCGAGAAATAAAGCTACTTGGTGTATATACTTCACCTTTTGCTGCCGCTTCAGCCTTTTTGCGAGCTTCAATATTATCCAAGTGGTCCATCATATCTGAATGTGCTTCCACGCCATGCACTACCGCTGGAGCAATACCGCCAGTCACAGGGGTCATTGCAGCATCAATTGCCATTCTCGCTCCAGAACTACCCAAGCCATATGCCATTTTGTTATCTTGATCAGTTAAACCGGTTGCATCATTGAGCGTTTTTCGCACAACGTTCTTTTCACGGTCTGCTCGCACACGCTTAATCAGATTGTTTGCAAATTGGTTATCTTCATCGAATAATTTAATTGTATTAGCTCCAAGTTCGGTAATCGCTCCAGAAACTTTCGGCACAGTTTCCACCACGCTGTTAGCTGCACCTTTCACTGCTGACACTGGTGCAACAACTGTTTGCTGAAGATTATCATTATAATTTTTAGTGAAATCACTCACTGCTGTAGCATTTTTATTGATATTCTGGCTAGTCTGATCAATATTTTGTTTCACCTGTTGGTCATCTGGTCCATATTTTCGGAGCATTTCAGCGTTAACACGGTTTTGGATGTTCTGGTTGATCGTATTCTCTCGCATTTGTGCTGTTTTACCACCACTAAAAATATCATTCAAGAAGTTCGCTGCATGGTCTGAACCTTGGTTGTAGCGGTCTGTTTCTTCTTGCCGGTATTTATTTGCCAACTGCTGGCGTTCCTGCTCTCGATTCATTTGTGATTGTGGTTGAACGGGTTGAACCGGTTTCACGGGGTTCAAGTCTACCGAACTCTTCGCAAATTCTTTTGGCTGTTGTGGCTGAGTAGGGTTGCTTAAATTATTTACAAAATTATCTCCCAGTTTGGGTGCGCTGTTAAAACTCACCGCAGATTGTTGTTGCTGTGGCTGTTGTTCATCTTCTCGCTTTTTCTTTTGGCCAAAAAGTCCGCCAAAAAAGTCACCAATACCTTTGAAAATATCCATCTCTTCTCCTTATCTTGTCGCTACAAAATAAAAAACTGAGCGACGCAAATATTAATATTTTGCTAATCGCTCAGCGCTCTGAGTGGATTATTTTATAGTTTTATTATAACAGAATTCTCTATAAAATAAAAGAAACCCGAGCAGGGCTTCTTTTAGAGAAAACATTCATTAAAAAACTTTAGTATAAGTATTATAGCACTAATCAGACTCGAAAACAATATTCTTTTTAAACTTCGTATTTTGCCTATCTATTTCATTAAATGAAAAACCTAAAAGCATATTGATTAACTAGTGCTTATAGATTTTTAAACTATAGTCAACAAAGGCAACGTCAAATACACTGTCAGATTTGGAATATACTCCTATTAGCCTACAATCGGTGCCGGAGAATCGTAAAACGTCAACATGTTTAACATCATCGCTAAAATATTCATGTGGTAGTTTTTTCTTGAGTTGACTTACGGGTGTCTGCTCAACACCAATCTTCTCATGACGGGTTGACTGTAAATCGCTATATGACATAGCACTCCATATACAAATTCTTCCAATTAGAGCTTTATTTTCTTTGCCTCTTTTGCTATCTAGTCGAAATTTTTTATGAGCTGAGCCGAAATAGAAAGCTATAAATTTTCTTTTATTTTTTAATACTGTAATATCATAAGGTGAAGGGCTTAACTCATATTCTGTTTTAAATTTGTTAATACCTTTATCCATATTTAGGCAATTATCTTTTTCTTAAAAAACTCTTGTAATGATTCTTGTGTAATTTCACTGTGAATATTTACATTTTTCCAGGGATCTTCACTGTGAGTAAGTTCTACTAGCTTCCAAGCGGAATATTGACCTATCTGGTTGAAGACAGCTTCTATGAGCTCTTTCTGATCTTTACTTAAATTGATCTTATTAAAATTATCAAAATATACTGGTCCGTTTCCGAACTTTTTTAATTTTTCATAAAGCGGGATAATCACTGGTCCGTATTTCCAAGCCGTAATCTTATCGTCAAAAATAGGTTCATCAAAAAAAGCAAGATGAAAACCCTGAATATAATAAAGCAGCTTCTGAATTTTAAGATTTGTTAAGACTTCACCGTAATCCTCATTTTTAGAATTAAGCTTTACTAAGTACTTCGCTAGCTCTAAAGCCTGCACCTTTCTTATTGCTTTTGACATAACTATACCTTACCACAAATTGACTAAAAAGTCAATCCCCGCTCCCCTTTAGTTCATTTTTATTACTTTCATTTTAACATAAACGTAATAAATTTACAACATAATCCTAATGCTTTTTTAAATCAATATATTAATAACACCATACATAAAAAAGAAAGCCCTTTCGAGCTCCCTTTTTCTACGCTTGTAAATCCTTTTTCTTCTTATTTGGATCAAGTAGCGCAGCAAGTCGTGGGTCAAGCTGGTCTTGTAGTCCTGCCTGATCCGGATTTCCGCTGTCCACTTTCACACCTTGCACATTTTCGCTATAATCACTAAGCTTTGGTGCTTTAAATTCCACTTTTTCAAGCGCTTTCGGTGTCTCCTTGCTCAAATCCAAAATCCTATTCTGGCTGTTGCTAATCTGGTTAGATAGATCCCGTGTTTGGTCTATCGCGCTCTGCAACCCTTGGCCGTTGGCAGTCTTTTGTTTCTGCCTTGCATCCATAATGCGGTTATTTAGGTCAATTCGGCTACTTTCAATTTGCGAATCCACATTGTTTAGCGCATCTTGGCGGTTCGTTTCCCAGTCTTTCTTATTCTTATTGTATGCATTAGTTGCACTGGCAAACTCCAAGTCTTGGTTTCGGCGATCTCGGGCGAAAGCATCTTGTGCGTTTCCTGCGTTTCGGCTCGCCTCCAAGCCAACTGCCCAAGGAGCAACAATTTGTGCTGCGCTTGAGTCTCCGGCTCCACCTGTCGCAAACATTTGGCGCAAAGAGTTAGTTTGGTTGTTTGCATCTTCCATGATTTGTGAACGCACTGCACGGTTCTGAGCTTCCGAGTCTCGTTTGTTCATCTCATATGCGCCCTTGCTTTGCGTGTAGCTGTTTTCAAGGTCGTTTAGCTGGTGGGCGTAGTTATTTTCAACATTACCACGCCAAATGTCTCGTTGGCGATCCAATCTGCCCAAGCCTTCAGTTGCCACCCTTTCTTGTTCACGATATTTCGCAATTTCATCTGCTCTTGCTTTTGCTTCTGCTGCCGCCCGAGGGTCGTAGGTTCCGCCACTACGAGGGTCTGTGTATTGCTTGTTCCTGCTAGCATTGTTTTTACTCCACCAATCGTGCAACTCTTGCATTCCTCCACCCAAGTTTGCTTGAGTCTGGTTGGCAAATTCTGGGTCTTTCTCCATTTTTCGAAAATCACCCTTACCATCATTACCCACATATGGCAAGAATTTTCCATAACCATTTGCAGCTAAGAAACCACGGAAGTCGTTATTGCCGTTATATCTGTTCGCATCCAAACCGTTATAGTTATCAATATAGCCCATATATTCTCCTTATTTCTATTTGGGAGATGTTCTAAGGCTTATAAAGGTTCACAAAAATGAAGAGCCGTGACAAACAAGTTTTCAGTTCTCCAACCTAATGCTAATCCTGCATATTTAAATCTAGGGTTCAAAATAGCTTCACGGTGTCCGTCGGTACTCTCCATCCATTCTTTAACATGATCCTCAGCTGGATGGTCTTCAGGTCTTGTGGTCTAATATTCATCTTGGTTAATATTCTCACCATACTCCTTACAATGATTATCCACATAAGTTTGGTCAATTAACCCACGTCCGGTTTTTGGGTTCCTGTGAGCATAGTAATCATTCTTGATCATATCTTCAACCTTGAGCCTTGTAACGTTGTCAATCTCAGGTACACGCACTAAAGGAGCAATCCCTCTTTGGGTTCGCTCTTTATTTACAAGTTCAAATATCTTGTCAGCAGTTGGTTTTTCAGGAATTGTAGTCACTTTTGGCTCGTGATATTCAACTGACTTATTCAACAGTTTGTCGTGTCCTGTTATTTTAGCCACTTTATCCGGAAAAGCAAGAGTGTATACTAAAGCCCCAACTAGTCCCAACACGACTAGTCCGAGCATACCACACACAGCTATCTTCCGCATATCTTTCATACCTTGATATTACTCCATTTCATTCAAAAACAACCACCCATAAAACGAATGGTTGTTTTTTGTATATATTAACGCTTTGAGAACTGCTCTCGTTTTCGAGCTGAGCGCAAACCGTATTTTTTGCGTTCCTTTTCGCGAGGGTCGCGTTTTAGGAATTCAGCTTTCTTTAGAACTGGTCGCAAGTCAGCATGAGCAATAGTTAGAGCTTTCGAAATAGCAAGCTTAATTGCGTCAACCTGACCAGCCAAACCGCCACCGTTAACCTTTACAGTAATATCAAAATCAGCTTGTTTACCAACTAAGGCAAGTGGATCTGTAATCTCAGCAAGCATAGATTTATTACCATCAAGATATTCAATTGCAGTTTTACCATTAATAGTTAAATTACCTTTTCCAGCATATAGTCGAGCGCGAGCTGTTGCAGCCTTGCGTCGGCCAAGACCGTAGAAATATTTAGCTTCAGCCATAATTATTTAACCTCAACTTTCTCTGGTTTTTGTGCAGCATGATTATGCTCAGCACCAATATAAACTTTCAAACGTTTCATTCGATCTGCTTGAAGTTTGTTTTTTGGAAGCATTCCATAAACTGCTTTTTCAATAATCATTGCAGCGTTCTTTTCGCGCAATTCTTTTAGTGAAGCTTCACTCAAACCACCAGGGAAACCACTGTGTCGGTAATACATCTTAGCTTCTTCTTTATTACCAGTAACTTTAACTTTTTCGGCATTAATAACGATCACATAATCTCCACCATCTGTGTGTGGGGTGTATGTTGGTTTATTCTTACCTGTTAGTAAAGTTGCAATTTTTGCACTGAGTCGACCAAGTGTAGCCGATTCCGCAGCATCAATCAATAGCCATTTTCGCTCAACTTCAGTTGGCTTTTGTGAATAAGTTTTCGCATTAACAGCCATTTACTTATCCTCGCTTTCATGTTTAATCTCATCAACAAACTCAATTGTAGCCATTTGAGCAGCATCACCGCGACGAATTCGAGTTCGTTCAATTCGCAGGTGACCGCTATTTCGCTTCGAAAGTTGTGGAGCAATAATGTCTACTAATTTATTTGCTGCGTCAACATTACCAAGTTTGGCCATAACTTGACGACGGTTATGTAAATCACCTTTTTTAGCTTTAGTGATAAGCTTTTCTGTGTAGCGCAAAGTCTCTTTGGCTTTTGGCAAAGTTGTTTCAATTTTGCCATGAATGACTAACGAAGTCGCTAAGCCTTTGAGGAGCGCACGGCGTTGATCGCGTTCACGACCAAATTTTCGCCCTTTATATCCATGTCGGTGCATATTATAAATTTAACTCCGCTATTTTATCTTTTACTTCATCCAAAGCTTTGCTTCCAAAGCCTTTAAGTTCACGCAAATCTTGTTCGGTAAGGTTTACTAAGTCGTGAACAGTACGAATGTCATTATTAACAAGCGCATTTGTTGTTCGAGCTGTCAAGTTTAAATCTTCAATTGATGTGTGAAGTTCACTTGCTTCATCTTCGAATTCTTCACCTAAAGCTGGAGCAGCTTCAATCGTTGTAGAACCAGCAAGTGCCGTATATTGATTTGCTAAAATTGCCGATGCTTGTTCGAAAGCTTCCCGTGGAGAAAGCGATCCATCAGTCTCGATAGTTAGATCCAATCTATCAAGGTTCGAAACCTGACCAACACGAGTATTATCAACTTTGTATCGAACTCGCAAAACTGGCGTAAAAATTGCATCAACTGCAATCATATCACTATGAATTCGGTCCTCACTAGATTCTTCAATAGTTTTATAACCATGACCAGATTCAACCACAATATCCATTGCAAATTTAGTCTTTTTATCGTCAATAGTCGCAATAACTTGATCTGGATTTACTACTTCCATATCAGCATTTGCTTGAATATCACCAGCAGTAATTACACCAGCACCAGTTTTTTCCAATCGAAGTTCAACAGGCGAATCAGTGTGAGCCTTAAATTTTACATTCTTAAGATTTAACATTATGTCAACCACGTCTTCTTTTACGCCTTCAATTGATGTAAATTCATGGCTAACTCCGTCAATCTTAAAAGCAACTATTGCTGCACCATTAATACTCGAAAGGAGCACTCGGCGCAAGCTATTTCCAAGCGTATTACCGTATCCAGGTTCAAGCGGTTTTACAACAAAAGTTGCAACATTTTCGCTTAAGTCTTGAATTTCAGCAAGCGCTGGATTGTGAATTAATTTTGACATATAAACTTTTAGCTCCTTACCTTTTATCGTGAGTAATATTCAACGATTAGCTGTTCATTAATTCCAGCCTCTGCTTCTTCTCGTTTAGGAAGACCTGAAATAGAAACTGTCATTTTCTTACTGTCAGCTTTTAGCCAGCTAAGTGGAGCTGGGGCTGCATCAGCAATAACATCTTCAAGATTTGTGAAATAGCCAGATTTTTGGCTCTTTGGTCGAACAACAATCTCGTCGCCAGCTTTTAGTCGAATTGAAGGAATATCAACTCGTCGACCGTTCAACAAGAAATGTCCGTGGCTCACCAATTGGCGAGCTTGTCGTCGTGAAGTTGCGAAACCTGCTCGATAAATAGCATTATCTAAACGAAGTTCCAAAAGCTGTAGTAAGTTTTCACCAGCCAAACCTTCACGGCGTGACGCTTCTTTCATCAATCTTGCGAATTGCTTCTCAAGAAGTCCGTAAAGTCGTCGAACTTTCTGTTTTTCGCGCAATTGAACTGCATATAAACTTGGCTTTCCTTGTCGAGAACCTGAATGTTGACCAGGAATTCCACTTTTACGTGCCATAATTTTAGCAGCTTTTCGATGAAGGGCATAGCCTTCTCGGCGTGATTGTTTAACAATCGGAGATCTATCTCTCGCCATAATTAAGCCCTCCTTGCTTTCTTAGGACGAACGCCACCATGTGGGACGCCAGTCACATCTTTAATACTTTCAACGTTAATGTTTACATTCGAAAGTGAACGAATCGCCGAATCGCGACCAAGTCCGACACCTTTAACGAAAACATCAACTGATTTTAGCCCATAAAGAGCTTGTGCATTTTCGGCTGCTTTTTCAGTTGCAACCTGCGCTGCATAAGCTGTACCTTTTTTACTTCCTCGGAAGCCACAAGCACCAGCACTCGCTGCCGCTAAAGCATTACCTTTTTTATCCGTAAAAGTAATGATTGTGTTGTTAAAGGTTGCTTGAATATGCATTTGACCTGATGGAACAGATCGGCGCTGTTTTTTACGACTAACTTTTTCTGCCATTTTTCTATCCCTTTCCTAAATCAAGTCTTGCTTGCTGCTTTTGGCTGTGCTCCACCAACGGCGATTGCGCGACCCTTTCGAGTTCGTGCGTTCGTTCGTGTGCGCTGACCGTTTACAGGCAACCCTGATTTGTGTCGCATACCTTTATAGTTGTTAATGTCTTTTAGACGTTTAATATTATTTGCCACGAGGCGTTGCAGATCACCTTCTACGGTATAATTATTATCAATAATTTCACGTAGCTTCTGTTCTTCAGCCTCGGTGAGATCTTTCACCCGAGTGGTCGGCTCAATCTTAGCCGCC
>ERZ773010.2800-NODE-2800-length-10097-cov-2.818064_pt1 | contig 10097 bp, 8 predicted proteins | sample MGYA00580842_ERZ773010 | MGnify/ENA primary metagenome ERZ773010 (study PRJEB29015, sample SAMEA2737982) | human oral metagenome | biome: human oral; feature: human-associated habitat; material: dental | place: China | collected 2107 ... | reverse complement strand
GGGGAGTGACCACACCAGTGTTAGAGGGTCGCGTTATCTACGTCGCTGGGGATGGCGTGTATGAACTATGAAAGGTGTTTTTTCGCACATCGATTCTGGTTACGGCAGCCTAGGTGCTATGATTTCGTGGATAACATTCTGTGTTTCAATTTCATAGAGGTCTGAGTGCACTATGCATTAATAGAGAATCCGGTGAAAAACCGGAGCGGTCCCGCCACTGTAACAGGGAGCGATTTCTTGCGTGCCACTGATTTTTATCGGGAAGGAAAGAAATTTAGCGCTGAACTGGAGCCAGGAGAACTGCTCAGACCTTTGCTGTCGTGACCCACGGAGTATGGATTGTGCGGCCTTGTATAGTGCGGCTGGATAAGCCGCGACCTCGGATTCTTGCGCCTTACTACTTCATTGTGCTTCGTGGGAATGTAACCCACTACCAGGGAGTAGAAGATGAAAATCAAGGCTATGGCAGCAGCGCTATGTGTAGCTGCGCTGGCACTCACATCATGTGGTATCGAAGACGGAAGTGGTTCGTCCGCAGATGGGAAAACACTCAATCTTCAAACTGTGTTCGCTGCAAACACGGTAGATGCGCAGCTCAATAGAACCAGCTTCATCATGAACTCCGGGACAACAGAAACCCTTATTGGCCTGGACAAAAACACCAATAAGCTCTATGGTTGGCTTGCCGATGAGTGGAGTTCCGAGGACGCGCAAAACTGGACATTCCACATCCGTGAAGGAGTGAAATTCCATAACGGCAAAGATGTCACTGCAGAGGCAGTGAAGAAAAGTCTAGAGCATGGCATTGAAGTCAACCCTGGTGTAGCAACAGCTCTGAAAGCTGAGTCAATTGAGGCCGATGGCCAAACACTGAAAATTCGTACGACCCAAAAGTACGCGTCGCTGCCATCTGAACTTGTGCATTACAACAACGTGATCACCGACGTGGATGCCAGCACGGACTTTCCCATTGGCACCGGTGCCTTCAAATTTGAATCCTTTGACATTAAGGGTGCCGCTCGTCTCACACGTTTTGACGACTACTGGGATGGAAAAGCCAAACTTGATAGCGTTACCATGACAGCGAATGAAGATGCAAATGCGCGTATGTTGTCACTCCAATCAGGGCAATCGGATGTTATCTACCGGCCGTCACTGGAAAGCCTGGATGCCATCAGCAAAGACAGTAACCTTGCAGTTGATGCTGTCCCCGGATCCCGGGTCTATCACCTCATCTACAACTACAAGGGTGCTCACGCTAACCTCTGGAACAACATTGAGTTCCGAAAAGGCGTTGATGCGTTAGTTGACCGAGAGGCCATAGCAAAGACAATTCTCAGGGGCCGCGCAGTCGTTACAGATAATCCCTTCCCGGGTGATCTCCCGACCTCACCCAAGCAGCTTGAATCGACCTACAACCCAGAAAAAGCTCTTGAACACTTCAAAGCCGCGGGACTTGAGGTGAAAGACGGGAAACTTGCGGAGCCAATCTCCATGAAACTGGCCACCTACAATGCCCGCCCCGAACTTCCCCAAATTGCACAGGCTTTTCAGGATAGCGCAGCAAAGGTGGGGTTGAATATGGAGATCCACAACGCAGAAAACATCGACGAATACCTCGCTGGTGATGACTGGGACGTTGCTACATTCTCGCTTGCAACACTCACACGTGGCGACGGCTCCTACTTTGTTAACGGCGCATTCATGCCTGATGGCGCACAGAACTATGGTGGAGTTGATGATCCCGAGCTTATCGCTAAGATCAACACCTTTAACGAGACCGTAAATGAGGACGAGCGGGCAACACAGATGCGTGAAATCGCGGAAGATATCCGCAGTAAAGCATATAACTGCTACATCGTGTCGCCCTACGAGACTGCTGCCTACAAGAAAACCGTCACTGGTTGGTTCACTCCCAGCAATGAGTTTGAGTTCCAGATGGTCACAAAGGATCTTGACATTGAATAAAGTATGGGCGCTTCGCAGGCTCGGGGAGGCAGTGATAGCCGTCTGGCTCCTCACCATTGCGAGCTTCTTTATCGTCGCTCTCGCCCCGGGAGATGCCGTATTGTCGGTGCTGCGTATAGATGATGTGGCGGTGAGCAAGACCGAAATAGATGCTACTCGGGAGCGCATGGGCCTGAATGATCCATTGATTGTTCGATACTGGCATTACCTTGAGGGATTGCTTCGGGGTGACATGGGCACGTCAGTGATGACTGGCAAGCCTGTCTCTTACGAGATTTCCAAGGCATTGCCCGCATCCGCCATCCTCTCAGGCGTATCGTTGCTGGTTACTGCGCTTGTTGTTGTGCTGCTGGGGTGGTTGGCTGCGCGATATCGCAATACATGGGTGGACAAAATCATCATGTGGTTTTGTTATCTCGGTGCCTCAATACCTGCGTTCTGGTTGGGCTTGCTCCTGATCAACATGTTTGCCGTGAAAGTGAAACTTCTTCCATCCTCAGGTTGGCGTAACGGCGCTGGACTTGTGCTTCCTGTTATCTGTCTTGTGGTCGCTATCGCCCCGCCCTTTGTCAAGATGTTCCGCAATCGCTACGTCGAAATTAACGCCGAAGACTATGTTCGGGCGGCCAGAATGCGAGGAGTACCAGAGAGGAATGTGGTGCTGAGACATGTGACGCGCGGATCCCTGATCCCGGTTGTGACTATGCTGGCCGTCAGTCTGGGCAGCTTGCTTTCGGGTTCTGTGGTCATTGAAGTGGTATTCGGTCTGCCGGGAATGGGGCGACTTGCGGTTGAAGCGATTGCGCGTCGCGACTACGCAGTCATTCAAGGATTTGTGTTAATAGTAGGGATCGCAATTCTGATTATTATGGCCTTTGTTGATGGGTTGTGCCGAATTATTGACCCATCCATCAAGATCAAGGAACAGGAACACGGATGATGCATAAATTATTAAAGCTTCCGTGGGGCATGATTCTTACGGTCACACTTCTTGTTCTGGTTATCGTGGGCCCCTCGATTGCCCCTTATGATCCCATTGCTGTGGATTTGAATAATGCACTTCAGGGGCCGAGTGCAGCGCACCTTGTTGGGACGGATCAGCTTGGGCGTGACGTATTTTCCCGCCTGCTTACTGGCGGTCAAACAACTGTGGGCATTTCTCTTGCCGCGCTTGTACTGTCGATGATTGTCGGCGTGCCTATTGGCCTCTTTGCCGGCTATCTCGGCAAATATGTGGACTGGATCCTCATGCGAACAAGCGACACATTCATGGCACTTCCTGAATACATTGTTGCTATTGTTATTACAGGGTTGCTTGGGCCTGGTTATGTGAACCTTCTCATTGCTATTCTTTTAGTAAAATGGGTTGGCTATGCTCGCTTGGCTCGAAGTGTGGTGTTGCAGGAGAAAACGCAAGACTATCTCCAGGCAGCGCGCATTAGCGGTTCGAGTGTATTCCGCATGCTGCGGCAGCATTTCCTCCCGCATGTGGTTGGTCCTGTTATGGCCCTGGCAACACTTGATCTTGGCAAAGTTGTGTTGTTGGTTGCGTCGCTCTCGTTCTTGGGGCTAGGTGTCCCACAGCCTTCACCAGAGTGGGGTTCCATGCTGTCTGAAGGGCGCACCTACTTTGCGGAAACCTCGTTGCTCATGTTTGCCCCTGGCATGGCTATTCTGATTGTTGTTCTTGCGACGAATCTTGTGGGGGATAAGCTCACCGAGAAGTTCTCCGGCACTCAAGGAACGGAAGAGGTTATTGATGTCGCGACTGCACGTTAAAGAATTGAAAGTGTCAACAAAGGCGGGGCGAACGTTAGTACCGTCGTTGAATATTGACATAGAAAAGGGGGAATGGTTTTCCATTATTGGTGAATCCGGCAGTGGAAAATCTGTCTCTGCTTTTGCTATTACTGATATGCTCCCCGGTGGTCTGCGCCGGACTGCCGCTGAAATTTCCTTAGATGATCGAGACCTGCTAAGTATTAGTCCCAACAATATAAGGCGTGTGCGAGGCGCGGAGATTTCTTACGTATTTCAAGATTATTCCGGTGCGTTTACGCCTTTTCTTAAAATTGGCAGTCAAATGATTGAGACGATACGTGCACACAAGAATTATTCACGAAGTGAGGAAATGCAGTTGGTGAACACATCGCTGGAAGAGGTGGGGTTGGATGTTGCTTTTGCGCAACGCTATCCTTTCCAGCTGAGCGGCGGTCAACTTCAGCGTGCGGCGCTTGCTACAGCGATGATGCTCAAGCCAAAGCTTCTTATCGCGGATGAACCTACGACTGCCCTTGATGCTGTGAGCCAGGCCGCAGTGCTTGATCTTATCAACGCATTACGGGAGAAGCACGATTGTTCGGTGCTTTTCATTACTCACGATCTACGGTGCGTGATTCAACACGCGGATCGGGTTGCGGTGATGCGACAGGGGATCGTTGTCGAACAAGGTGATACTGCGACCATTGTTGCACATCCTGAGCATCCTTATACACGGCACCTTTTTGCTTCAGTTCCAACGCTTCATAGCCACCTAAAGCGACTACCAGTAGATGATCAACTATGACAGAAGTTCTTGTAACAAAAAATCTTTCCAAAACGTACAGTGATGGTACTGAGGCGGTCCGTGGAGTGGACCTTGTTGTGAACAGCGGCGAGTGCTTGGGCCTGGTTGGTGAGTCTGGTAGCGGAAAGTCAACATTGTCGAGGTGTCTGCTTGGTTTGGAGTCGCTTCATAGTGGGCAGATGTGGTTGCAGGGAGAGGAGCTGACTGCGCTGTCGTCGCGGGTGCAGCGTAAAAAGCGACGCACTATGCAGATGGTATTCCAGAACCCGAGTTCGTCTTTTAATAGTCGGCTACGTGTGGGGGATTCCCTTCTGGAGCCGCTTGCGTGTTTCCCAGAGAAGCGCAACGCCATCCTTGAAAGAAAGGGGCTAACACTCCAGCAGTATGCGGAAGAGCTGATGGGACTTGTGCAGCTAGATCCGTGTTTGTTGCAGCGCTACCCTGGGCAGCTGTCGGGTGGGCAAAAACAGCGTATTGCCATTGCGCGCTCCTTAAGCACGGAACCTGCTGTGATTATTTTGGACGAGCCAACGGCTAGCCTTGATGTTTCCGTGCAGGCTCGGGTGCTCAATTTGTTGAAGGACCTTCAGGAGCAGTTGAATCTTTCCTACTTGTTTATCTCCCATGATCTCGCGGCGGTTCGCTTTATGAGTGACCGCATGGTGGTGATGCGCAAAGGGAAATTGGTGGACGAATGTGGCAAGGACGAGCTCTTTGCTGAGGGCCGCCACGACTACACCAAGCAACTGGTCTCGCTGTTTGAGGTCTAGGGGGTAGCTAGGAAAGTTGACTGCGGTGGAGGCTCGGGTGCTCACCATGTGGTGAGGTGCCCGAGCCTCCACTTTTACGTAGCTCTGTCTTTATGCGCTCTCGTCGTTGTGTGTGCTATGTACATCGGAATCGGTACATCCCATATGTAGACTGAGTAATACTTGTAATACAAGTATTACCGTCGTAGGGTGAGAAACATAAGGCAATCATGCGATGCAACCAAGGAGTTGTGATGAGCGCAATCGTGTGTCGCGATGTAACCCGGCGTTTCGGCGAACTTACTGCTGTGGACGGGGTGAGCTTCACTGTTGAAGATAACGAGATTTTTGGAATCATCGGACCAAATGGGGCAGGAAAGACCACGCTCCTCAGCTGTATTGAAGGGCTGGACACCCCAACATCCGGCACTATCGACGTCCTGGGAATGCACCCCATAAAAGACATGCACCAGCTGGTGCAAAGAACCGGGATTCAGCTGCAACAAGCCGCGTTGTTGCCTAGGCTCAAAGTTGGCGAAGCGCTGCAACTATTTTCTTCTTTCTATGACAATCCTGTTCCGTGGCCGCCGTTGCTGGATCTGCTTGGTATTGGCGTGAAAGAGCGCTCTTTTGTTACCAAGCTGTCTGGCGGTGAACGCCAACGAGTATTTATCGCCCTTGCCCTTATCCATGATCCCGAGCTGCTTTTCCTCGATGAGCTGACTACTGCTCTTGATCCGCAGGCGCGACTTGCCATGTGGGACGTTGTGCGTGGCATCCGCGATCGAGGCAAAACCGTCGTTCTGACCACGCATTACATGGAAGAAGCCGAGGCGCTCTGTGATCGTGTGGCCATCATAGACAGTGGAAAGCTCGTCGCGCTGGACACTGTTGCGGGACTCATCCAGCGCTACGGCGGGGACTCCACGCTGCGCCTCAACCTCAACTCGCCCGTCCTCGATCACCCAGTGCTAGCAGAGCTGACATCGGTGCAAGGAGTGACCAGTGTGGACGGTGACGGTGACGCGATCGTCGTTAAGGGGCGGGGAGCTTTTGCTCAAAATGTGTTGGCTTACCTCACTCAATCCGGACTTGCTGTGCATGATATGAACACGACGACGCCGGGTCTGGAGGACGTTTTTCTTAATCTCACTGGACGCACACTGCGGAAGGAACACTGATGCGCGCGTACCAAACCCTTGTGATAACCCTTGGCAGATCCATGCTGCGAGAACCTGTCGGGCTGTTTTTCACCCTCATTTTTCCACCGCTGTTGGTGGCGATACTTGGCACAATATTTGGCAACGATCCAACACCACAGTTTGACGGTAAGGGCTTTGTGGACGCCACGCTTCCGGCGATGTCGTCGCTGGTAGTGGCGATTATGGGAATCCTAATACTGCCCGCAACGCAGCTGCAACTGCGTGAAAGCGGTGCCCTTGCGCGTCTTCGCGCCACACCGTTGAAGTCGTGGACGTACGTGGCGGCGGACGTGACCGTTCATTTCCTTGTGGGGATGACCGGCGTGGTTCTGGCTTTGGTCGTTGGAATGCTCATGTTTGGCGTCCGGGCGCAGGGGAGTGTTCTGCTCGTGCTCGTCGCGGGGGCGTGTGGGCTTATTGCGTTCCTGGCGCTGGGATACACGCTGGCTGCGGTGTATCCGTCAGCGGCGGCGGCAACCGGTATTGGTAACGGCGTGATGATTGTATTGATGATCACGTCCGGGGCTTTCATTCCGATGGAGGCGTTGCCGAGCGGGGTGCGGCATGCCACGCAGTTTTCCCCACTGCGGCACCTGGTGGAATTGATGCAAGGGCTGTGGGCGGGTCACGCGTGGTCCGACTATGACGTTGCGACGGCAGTGTTGCTCGGCATGATCGTTATCTTCGGCGCTCTCGGGGCACGGCTGTTTAAGTGGGGCTGAAACTGAGGAATGACACTGCGAAGGTATGATCTTAGCAGTAGTGCTTATCCGGCGATGTGGTCCATAGTGTGTCGTAGATGTCGTGATATATAGTCGCTGGGTAGCACAGGTATTGATGTGATTTTGCGTTGTCGTGTCACTCTCTTGATGTGGCATAAATCTCAAAATATCGCCCGTTTTATAAGAATATTCTTAAAAAATGATAAAAGTTTATCAAAGTAGTAGCGGATGTGCTTAGAATTCTTTCTAATAGAAAACATGAGATTCACAACCCTATTAGGAACACGCATGCCTCACACTGGTCCGGGACGCATGCGTGTTGGCGTTGCCGCATTAACAACAGCGTGCACTCTCATTGGGATGCACGCCCCACTCGCTAGCAGCGCTGAGCCATCGTCTGAACACCCAGACACCGCGCTGATTATCGACGCCTCCGGCTCCATGTGGGCACCTGATGGCTCCGGTGAACTACGCACCAACACCGCCAACCGCGTGGCACACACCCTCCTCGGCGAACTGCCGGGTGACCAGCAACTTGCTCTGCTGACCTACGGTACTGGCACCGGAAACAGCGACGAAGAAAAAGAAGCTGGTTGTAAAGACGTCCAAACCCTGGTGCCTCTCGGCGGTTCGCGCGACGAAATTGCTGCCCAGATCGACGGCCTGGTTGCCAGCGGATACACCCCGATCGGCCCGGCCCTCCTCGCGGCCGAAAAGACCCTGGACACAAAGAAGACAGAAAAGAACAAGCGCCACATTGTGCTGGTTTCTGACGGAATTGACACCTGCGCGCCGCCAGAGATGGCTGAGGTTGCCCGCGACATCCACAAGCGCAACAGCAATGTCACCATTGATGTTGTTGGCCTCAACGCCGACGAAACCGTCCGCGAACAGCTGAAAGAACTCGCAGCAGCAGGCGGCGGCACCTACGCTGATGCCACCGACGAAGCATCCGTCAGCACACTCGTCACCGCATTATCTGCCCAAGGCGCAGCCGCAGCAAGCGATGCAGGTAAAGGTGATAAGAAGGACGCGGATAAGAAAGACGCTGACAAGAAAGACTCTGACAAGAAAGACGCTGACGAGAAAGACAGCGGCGATCATGACGGGCACAAGCATGACGGTGACAAGGGTGACAAGGGTGACAAGAAGGACACCCACAAGCACGATGGTCACAATCACGATGGGCATAAGCATGACGGCGACAAGAGCGAGGACAAGTCTGTAGACAAGTCGGCCGAAAAGTCCGCTGAGAAGTCTTCCGAATCGAAGGCGAACGGCGAGCCAAGCAAGGCTGAAACGTCGAAGTCTGACGAGAAGTCTGCCGAAAAATCTGAGGAGCCCAAGGCGGAGGAATCCAAGGCAGAGACTCCCAAGTCTGACGAAAAGTCCGAGACGAAGACCGAGGACAAGAAGTCAACCGAAAATTCCACCACGGCTAAGGCCTCTGAAAGCTCTGAGGCTGCCTCTGCAACCCAGACCGCAGCTAAGGACATGAAGGGCACCAACAAGGCTGACGGTGCCCCCACGCTTGCTGTGGGTACGACCCGTGACGGGCGTATTCACCAGCAGCTGTTCACTGACTCACTTCCAGCTGTAAGTGGCGATTCGAAAGACCAGGAACGCCACTGGTCTGTGACGCTGAAGGAAGGCCAGCAACTTAACGTTGGATTCTTGATTCCGACTCCTGAGGGTAATGTGAGCGCCAAGGGCAAGGAGCTAACTGTCACCCCTGAACTCCTCAACCCCAAGGGGAAGGCCTGCGTCGCCACCTCAGAAAAAGTCAAGGTAGACGGCAACTTCACGGGTGCACAATCCGCCTCGCTACTTTCGAAAGAAATCAAGAAGGGTACCGACTGCCCGCCCGGTAAGTACGACCTCGTGCTTAAGCGCACAGGCGAACTCGCCGCTGACAAGGATCTGCCCATCCGTATTTCCACCTGGGCTGTTCCGCAGGTTGATGACGCCAAATTGCCTCAATCCTCCAGCAAACCAAAGATTGCTGACCTTCCGCTTGGCGACGTCGCTGGTGAACTTCCGACCAACACCAACGTTGCGGCCGCACCCAGCGTCAAGGCAGGAACGTACACCGCTGCTCTCAAACCGGGCGAAACTCAGTGGTTCAGGGTTCCTGTCAAAGACGGACAGCGCTTGCAGATGCACCTTGAGGCACAGGCTGCAGGCAAAAATGATCACAGCATCAGCTGGCAGGCTTTCAGCCCGCTGTACAATCACCTGTCCGCCACGACTGACGGCGGCGCAGACGGGACTGACCGCAGCGAAGGCAACGTGGTTTTGAACGCTGATGAGGCTACCTCGGCAACGTTTGCTACCGAGCCGATTCGGTGGGCCAACATGAAGAAGGCTGGCGCTGTTAACACCTCCTTCCTGGCGGGTGAGCAGCTTGTAGCTGTCCGCCACAACGCACCTGCCGATGCGGGTAGTGAACCCGTGAATGTCACACTCGCTGTCGCATCCACTGGTGAAGGCGAACATGGCCCCGATCTGGCCAAATACAGCGCAAGCAGCAACGGCAACGAACATTCATCGCAGTGGACAGGCGTCTGGTGGCTGTTCCTCCTGCTCTTTGTCATCGGAATCCTGGCAACCTGGCTGTCCCCACGCAGCAAGAAAGCAAAGGAAACCAGCGAAGAATAGACCGTAGGTCGTGCTGCCGCTAGAGCAGTAACCGAACACACAAGGCCGACAAGCTTGAATGTGAGCTTGTCGGCCTTTTTCGTGCGATAAAGATAATCAATCTAGCTTTGGAAAAAGGCAATAATAAGGCTTATATGTTTCAAAGAGTTGTCGAAATATATCTCGTCAACTTGCCTTTGTTCTCATCCGCTATATCGCGGTACTTGGTATCTGACAACGAATTACGGCATGG
>ERZ773010.2799-NODE-2799-length-10098-cov-2.129443_pt1 | contig 10098 bp, 6 predicted proteins | sample MGYA00580842_ERZ773010 | MGnify/ENA primary metagenome ERZ773010 (study PRJEB29015, sample SAMEA2737982) | human oral metagenome | biome: human oral; feature: human-associated habitat; material: dental | place: China | collected 2107 ... | reverse complement strand
ATGGGCGTGGAAACGGGTGGTTGTCCGCACACGGCGATCCGTGAAGATGCCTCGATGAATTTAGAAGCGGTGGACGAAATGGCGACGCGTTTTCCTGATGTGGAAATCATATTTATTGAGTCAGGCGGCGACAACCTTTCGGCCACTTTCAGTCCCGATTTAGCGGATGTGACAATTTTCGTAATCGACGTAGCACAAGGTGAAAAAATCCCACGTAAAGGCGGACCGGGTATCACCCGTTCGGATTTACTCGTTATCAACAAAACTGATCTCGCCCCGTTCGTAGGCGCAGATTTAAGCGTAATGGAAAGTGACGCCCGCCGTATGCGTAATGGTCAACCGTTTATCTTTACCAATTTAATGAAAAAAGAAAATTTAGACGGCGTGATCGGCTGGATTGAAAAATACGCGTTGTTAAAGAATGTGGAAGAACCGCCGTCGTTAGTTCGATAAATAGGTTCCCTCCGTAAGCGGAGGGAAGGACAGGATTAACCATTTGTGCAAAATGCAATGAACAGCAAGCTCAAACTTTCTACCAAACTCTCCGCCAACGGCAAAACCCAACTTGCCGAGTGTTTCGCCACGCCACCGTTTAAACTCATGACGTTGCCAAACTACGGCGAATATTGGCGTGACGGATTGAATGCGGTGCTAATGTCATCATCCCCCGGCTTGTTAGGCGGCGATCGGTTAGATATTCAAATTCAGCTTACAAAGGCAAGCGCACTTTCGTTGAACACACAGGCGTTTACCCGCGTGCAGGCAATGAATGAAGGCGATCTTGCCGAGCAGATTACGCAGATTCAATTAGCCGAAAACAGCCGATTGTTCTATTTACCGCATCCGTTAGTGCTACACAAAGATTCGGCATTCAAACAAAAAACTCAAATTGAAATGAGCGAAAACAGTGAGTTAATTTACGGCGAAATCGTGGCAATCGGACGTGTATTAACTCATGAGCGCTTTGCTTTTCGTCAATTTTCTTCCCATTTAAAAATTGTAGCGTGGCAAAATAACGGTCAAAAACGCCCGCTGGTAAGCGATTGTATTCAGTGGCTACCCGCTCAAATGAATTTGACCGCCTTAAGCCAAATGGAAAATTATTCTCACCAAGGCACGCTGATTTATTTGAACTTAGCGAAAAACGCGGCAGACTTAAAAGACCGATTACAAGAAATTCATGCCATTATCGGAAATCAAAAAAACATGTTGGTCGGCGCGTCGTTGCTTCATCAAGCCGGCATAACAGTACGAGCGCTGGGACATCGCGCCGAACAAATTCAGCAACTTTTCGGCACGCTTGCCAACTATCTGCAAGTTAAAGCGCTTCCTTAAATTGAGTCTATTGCTGAACATTAAAAATAGCACCGCATTGAAAGCCGCCATATACGGGGTTTCAATGCGGTGCTATTTTGCGGGATCGCAGTATAGCTGTAACAAGCGGCAATCGATAATAAATGCAACCCGCAGTTTTACCGACATCGAATCGAAATCTTGGCAAAGTTCGGTGACTTGTCGATACTTTAAAAAGTAACGTAATAAGCCCGCTCTCGTTGTCGTGAGTCTAAAATTCGTGAATTGAATTCTATCCTTGAATATCAATCAATCGTTAAAATTTAAAATTTTTAACAATTCAATATAAATCACCTATTAATTCTATCCGGCAAAGCCATTTTACCCCACATAATTCCTACGTATAATGTGCCCCATCGAAAGCAAAGACGCTTAGAGCAAAATTAATCAACTAAATATGGAGGAAAATACAATGCCAAAAACATCTATCGGACTAGATAAAGCACAATCTGCAGAACTTGCGGGCAAATTAAACGATCTTCTTGCAACTTACCAAGTTTTCTACACCAACGTGCGCGGTTATCACTGGAATATTAAAGGCGTAAACTTCTTTGAATTACACGCTAAATTTGAGGAAATCTACACGGATTTAATCAATAAAGTGGATGAAGTGGCCGAACGTATCTTAACCTTAGGTTACACGCCGAATAATGCTTACAGCCAATATTTAAAAGCATCACGTATTAAAGAAGAAATCGCGGTAAGCAGCGCACAGGACTGTTTATCGGGCACCTTAGCGGGCTTAAAAGTATTACTTGAACAACAACGTGAAATTCTTGAGCTTGCCGGTGAAGCAGGCGATGAAGGGACGAACTCTCAAATGAGCGACTACATTAAAGAACAAGAAAAACTCGTCTGGATGTTCCAAGCTGCTTGTCAAACTTGCCACGCTTAGTGCTTGTTAAATAAAAAAACCTACCGGCCGGTAGGTTTTTTATCGCTTCTGTTTAAGTTCTATCACTTCCTTTCAGAATCTATGAATGCGTTCTCTCGTCAAGTAAAACAACGCTGAAGAATCACATTAAGCCGGCTAATCCTTTTATTTGCCTCCGCCCGCGTAGATATCGGGTTAAACACAAAACGAATTGAAGTCTCCTAACAGCACCGCATTGAAAGCCGCCATATACGGAGTTCCAATGCGGTGCTATTTTAATCATCCATTGAGATTAACCGTTCTAATAATTTTCCTAATCCGCTTTGCCGTTTTACCGTTTGACGCAACGCCATTTTCCAGATTTTTTCGTCGGCGAAAACGGTGAGGCGTTGTTTCGCGCGAGTCACGCCGGTAAACACTAATTCGCGCGATAATACAGGATTCGGTTCCGTCGGCAGCACCATTAACGCGTGCTCAAATTCCGAACCTTGGGATTTATGAATCGTCATCATAAACGCCGGTTCATGCGCCGGAATGCGGCTAGTCGGCACTTCGCGCTTGCCAAACCACACTTTGCCATGCGCCAAACACAAACCAATGTCGCCGTTATATAAGCGCACATTATGATCGTTTTGCGTAATCATAATCGGCTTGCCGATATACCAATCTTGTTCATGGCGGAATCGCAATAAATTTTCGCCACGCAACGCCAGTGCGATTTCCCGATTAAGATTTTCTACGCCCAATGCGGTGCTGCGCAGCGCAGTCAAAAATCTTGTCGAATTAAACAGCGCCTGAATCGCTTCCGCATAACTTTCGCCTTCCTGATTAAGCGCATTAAAGTCCTGTTTTTCCAACTGTAAACGGCGCAATTGCGTTAAAAAAATACGATAATTTTGCACCGCACTTTGCACCACCCGCCGCACCAATTCGGCCTCATTTTCCGTATTATTGAAAGCCTGAAAATGCAATTCCGGATATTGTCCGAATAATTCGAGGCTTTCTTCTGCTGCGCCGCGCTGAATCTGCTCGGCTAATTTGCCGATGCCGGAATTTTTATCAAAACGGCGACTAAAAGTGAGATGGCATAAAGCGTCGCGCAACAGATTCGCATTTTCCGTGCTTGGCACCGTATAACCGCTGGTTTCGCGCAAATAATCCGCCTGCGCACGGCTGTAAGGTTGATGACACCACTGCGCCAATTCGCCGAGCACCGCACCGGCTTCTACGGAAGCTAATTGCGCTTGGTCGCCCAATAAAATTAAGCGTGTTTCGGGTTTTAATGCGTTAATCAATTTCGCCATTAACGGCAAATCAATCATCGAAGTTTCGTCCACCACCAACACATCTAATTGCAACGGATTACGCGCGTTATGATGCGTATTGTCGTTAAATGCATTAATGCCAAGCAAACTGTGCAAAGTCGATGCGTTTTGCGGTATGGATTGCACTAACGCCTCGGGCAACGCCATTTGACGGCTTAAAAAACGCAAGGCATTTTGCACTGATTCTTCCAAACGCGAGGCCGCTTTGCCCGTCGATGCCACCAATTTGATATGCAATTGATATTGATACAATTCCTGCAACACCAACAACAAACGGGTTACCGTGGTCGTTTTACCGGTGCCCGGGCCGCCGGTAATTACGCAAAACGGGCTTTTAATCGCCGTAGCCACTGCGACTTTTTGCCAATCAATAATATTTGTTGCTGCGGAAAAATCAGATTGCGGGAAATAAGACGCTAATTTTTCGCGAATTTGCGGCACCGAAAAAGGCAAACGGGGCTCGCTTTTCAATGCGTTTTTTATATATTGCGCTATGCGATATTCATCTTGCCAAGCGCGATAAAAATACAACGCATCGAATTGAAACGCCAAGGGCGCAGCATTAACAAGAGGATCTTCAGTAAACGCCGGATGACCATGCAGCCGCTTTTGCCATTGCTCGACCGGCAAGGCTTCAATGCGGTGCCAAATGCGATGCTGAATGTCGAGCAGATAATTCCGTTCCGTAACGCGATAGGCCAAACCGAACAAATTACCCGCTAACGCCGGTTCCAACAGGATACAGGTATTGCCTTGTGCGTAATGCCAACTGCACAAGGCAGCGAGTAAAATCGCCAAGTTTTTTACCGGTTCCGGTAAGTCCGTCGGTTGTTTATCGGCAATCAATTTGGCGAAATAATAATCGCCGTGACTGATAATGTTCCGTTCGTTCAGTTCTTTTAACAGGCTTAACATTAAAACGCCTCCTCTATAGCTTGCATCAATTGCACGCTCGGGCGATCAAAAAACACGCCGGATTGAGCTTCGCCATTCATACCGCGCAAGAACAAATAAAATACGCCGCCAAAATCGCGTTCGTAATCATAATCGTGATCGACACGTTTCAAATAACGGTGTAATGCCAAGCAATACAGCAAATATTGCCAATCGTAATGATGATGCAACATGGCTTTTGACAATGCAGACGGCGCGTAATCCGCCGTATTTTCACCGAGGAAATTAGATTTGTAATCCAGCAAATAATATTTGCCTTGATGACGAAAAACCAAATCGATGGTGCCACGCAACATGCCTTGAATATCGTCAAATCGCAATGGTTCGCTTGGCAAATGGTGATGGGCTTGCAGTGCTCGGTTAAAATCGGCAACCTTAAAACGCTCACGAATCGCCAAATAAAATGGCATTTCTTTAATACAATCTTGCGCGGCCAAAGCGGCAAGATAGAGCGTCGGATCCGTCGAAAAAGGCGTGTATGCAATTTGCTCAAACCATTTTTGTAACGGTGTCACAAAAGCTTCATCTAACTGCAAATCTTGGCAAAGTTTTTCAAGCGCCGTTTTATCAGCTAACGCATCAAAATCATTTTTTTCCAAATAGCGATGCAATAACGTGCCGGTTTGCGTACCGTGCGGTAAATCTAAACCGCTCGGTTCCGTTCTTGATTCAGAAGAAACCGCAATTGAATTCAGCGAAATTTCCGATTCAATTTGCCCGTCGTAATCTTTTGCCTCATCAAAAACGATAGCGCTTTTCGATGTATTTTCATCCAGCACGTTACTTTCAGCAAAGCCATTTTGCCAACGATGAGCCCGTTCAATAGCGGTGAAACTGGTGACGTGCCAATTTTGCTCGATTTCGCCGTGAAATTGCGCCACGCACAACGTTTCTTGTTGTTCGGATAAGGCTAACGGTGGCAGTTTTACTAAACTTTCGGCCGCACTAATTTGCACGCTTGGCATCCGCGCTTTAAACGCCTCAAGCAACGGCTCAGCGTCATATGCTTGCGGTAAATCCAAAGCCTCGCCGATTTCGCCTTGTGTTAACACATAAAGCAACGGATTCCATTTTTTCTCAAACTGCATCGGCAAGGCAAACGCCATTTGATATTTCGCACGGGTCAACGCCACATACAGCAAACGCAGTTCTTCGGCGAAAGATTCGCGGTACAATTCCGACGAATGGCGATTTTGCATATCCCACAAAATCGCGTCTTGCGTTTCGGAATAATAAAGATTGAAGTCTTTGGTTTTATTGTTCGCTTTGCCCGGATCACGGCTCGGTACAGCCAGAAACGGCAACCATACCAAATCGTATTCCAACCCTTTGGATTTATGAATTGTCACAATTTTGATCAATTGACGTTCGCTTTCTAACCGAATTTGCGCTTCCTGTCTGCCCTCGCCTTGAATTTGTCGTTCGAGCCAATTAACTAGCGCAGCTTCACTGTCATTTAAGATTGCTGCTTGTTGTAAAATTTCCGCCAAATGTAAAAAATCCGTTAAATCCCGTTCGCCCGTTGGCCGACTTAACAAACGTTCGGCAATGCTTTGTTCCAATAACAATCGATGCAACATCGGCAACACGCCCTGATATTGCCAAGTTTGTTGATACCGAGCAAAACTATCCGCCCAGCGTTGCCAATCTTGTTCCGAATGTCGAATTTGGTGAATTTCCGCCGCATTTAGACCGAATAATGCCGTGGCGATGGCATTTAAAATCGATCGTTCGGTGACTTGCAAACAGGCTTTCAACACAAATACCAATTCCTTCGCTACGAGGCTATCAAATACACTACTTTGATCTGATAAATAAACGGAGGCAATGCCTAATTGCTGCAATTCGTTTTTCACTAAGGCCGCTTCATTTTTATCGCGCACCAACACGGCAATATCTACCGCTTGCAAAGGTTTAACATCGTCGCCGCATTGAAAAAACGCTTGCTTTTGTGCCGCACTTTTCAACCAATGCTGAATCGAAACAGCACAACTGCGCGCCAATGCGGTGCTATCGAGGGAGTCCGAGGTTAAATAAAATCGATACGCGGGCTCACGTTCGCCGTGCAAATAAAATCGACGATGATCTTCGCGCGCATCCACCGGCAAAAACTCGATATCGTCATAAATAAAAGGCGACGACGAAAAATCAAATAGCGCGTTTACACCGTTCACTACATTTTGTTCGGAACGATAATTTTTAGTTAAATTAAACCGTTCGTCCGCCTGCTCGGCGGCTTTGAAATAAGTGAAAATATCTGCGCCGCGAAAACGATAAATCGCCTGCTTCGGATCACCAATCATAATGAAGCCGCTGTTTTCCGCTGAATTTTCGCGATAGATTTTAGAAAAAATGGCGTACTGTTGCGCATCCGTATCCTGAAATTCGTCGATCATGGCAAAAGGATATTGAAACCGGATCATTTCCGCCAATTGTTCCCCCCGTTCACTTTGCAAAGCCTCGAACAACAAACGTAGCAAATCATCGAAAGATTTTTCTTGATGATTGCGCTTGTGTTCAAACAGTTTTTGTCGAATGCCTTGGCGATAATGATAAAGGAGCAATTTGCGCAATAAATCAGGCTCAAGCAGTGCCTTTACGCGCGTTTCCAGTTCGCTGAAAATCGGTGCAGTTAAAGGCACCGCGCCTTCTTCGGCATGTTGTGCGAAAGCGGATTGCACGAAATAGCCGCGCAATTTATCGTGCACGACATAATCGTGTAGGTTTTCCGCCCATTGATTAATTTGCGTGAGCCAATTTTGCGTGCGCTTGGCTTGATAAATTTTACGATTAAGCGATTTTTTTACGCCTTTGGAATAATTTTTATTGAGTTCGGCAAAAATGAGATCGCCGATGAGCACCGCATTGGAAGCCCATAATTGCTTGATTTCTTGCACGGCAGCAAGTTCTCCGCCAAGATATTGGCGCAAAAATTCATCGGTCGATAAGGATAAAGCTTCGTGATAATCCGTATCTACCCACAGATCCCGCCCCAAATCCGACTTCAACAGCTCCAGCACCGCATCGGGTGAACCCAATTCGGCGGCGATAAAATTCGCAATGGCAAACGGTTGCGGATAAAAATGCTCGCGCCAAAATTCGTTAGCAAATTGTTTAAGCAAATCCGACTGATCTTTGACTAATTCCAAATTGAAATGCACACCGGAATTGAACGCATATTGCATTAGCATACGACGACAGAAACCGTGAATGGTAAAAATTGCGGCAAGATCCATATTTTGTTCGGCAAGTTTTAAACGTCGAATGGCAAGCGGTAGATCATCGAGGGTTTTATGCAAATCGGCAAGAAACGCGTCATTGGCAAAGACGGATTCGTCCTTGTCTTGCGCGTAAGCGGAAAGTTTACGAATGGCATCGGGAAGGCGTTCGCGGATTTTTTGTTTTAATTCTTCCGTCGCCATTTCCGTAAAGGTCACCACCAAAATTTCTTCCACGTTTAATGGACGAGCAAAGCGAGGCTCGCCGGCTTGCAACAAAAGTCGAAGATAAAGCGAACCGATAGTGTAGGTTTTTCCTGTGCCGGCTGAGGCTTCAATTAAATTTACTTGATTTAATGGTAATGTGACAGGGTTAAGCGGAATGGGATTTGTCATGATTTTTGGGGTTAGAAAATAAGGGTGTTTATTTTAGAAGTTAACGGCTATTTTAGCTATGTACTAAAGTGATTTTTTTACCGAGCCTTATTTCATTGGCACAGGCTACCATAAAGAAGCAGAATGAAGATATTCAGAAAAAATAATGGCTTACGTTGCGTAAGCCATTTTTGTTTATTAAAAGTTAATTACCTTATCTGCTTCCACCGTCCAATCGGCAAGTTCAATCAGCGTGCCAATTTCGACGCCTTCCGCTAACGGCAATTCGGTGAGACCGCGTGCATTGGTGCAGGTTTTGCAAAGTTTCACCGCGGCCCCTTGCGCCGTTAAAATTTCCAACATTTGCTGCAAATGATAACCTTCGCCGGGATTTTGTTTTGCTAGTCCGCCGAGCACCGCATCGGACATTAAAAAGAGCTTCAAATTCACCGCATTTTTGTGTTGCTCTTGAATTTGTAGAGCAAGACGTAATGCGCTAAAAAAATGTTCGTCGCCATAAGGCGCGGAATGAATGATAAATAGAATATTTTGCATTGGATCTCCTTATTGGTTATGTAAAACGGTGAAAGTCTAACACAAACAAAAGCCAATAAAAAAGGAAAGCCCGCAGACTTTCCTTTATTCTGAATTTAAATCCGTTTTAACCAACCCAAACAAATTTCGCAATAAATAAAATCGACACGACCCAAACCGGGGCATTGATTTCTTTAATGCGGCCGGTGCAAATTTTCATAATGCAGTAGCTGATAAAACCAAAAGCGATGCCTTCCGTAATGGAATAAGTAAACGGCATCATAGCGGCGGTGATAAACGCTGGCGTGGCTTCGGTTAAATCGTCCCATTGCACGCGGATCAGGCTGGATGCCATTAAAATCCCTACATAAACCAATGCGCCGGCGGTGGCATAAGCCGGAACCACACCGGCAAGCGGTGAGAAGAAAATAGTAAGCAAAAATAACACGCCGACGGTAACTGCCGTTAAACCGGTACGCCCGCCGACAGAAACACCGGCGCCGCTTTCGATGTAAGTGCTGATGGCGGATGTGCCAATATACGCACCGCCCACGGCACTAATGCTATCCACGAAAAGCGCTTGTTTCATTTTTGGGAAACGTCCTTTTTCGTCACTGATGCCCGCTTTGTCCGTTACGCCAAGCAACGTGCCGGAAGAGTCAAACAGATTGACCAGCAAGAAAGAGAAAATAATACCGAGTAAAGCGGTATCTAACGCGCCGGCGATGTCCACCTTACCGAGCACCGCATCCAACGCCGGCGGCATCGAAATGACGCCATGGAACGTGACTGTATCGTCCAACCATAAAGCTAAACCGGTGACGACAGCAATTGAAATCAACACACCGGAGAAAATATTACGCGCGGCAAGCACCACGATAATGAAAAATCCCAATATACCAAGCAGTACTTTCGGATCATGCAAATCGCCTAGTGCGACTAAAGTAGCCGGGTTGGCTACTACAAGCCCCATATTTTTAAAACCGATCAGCGCGATAAAAAAACCGATCCCCGCGCCGATACCTACACGTAACGCCAACGGAATGGACGCCATTAACCAATAACGAATTTGGAACAACGTTAATACGAATAAGCCAACTGAGCCCCAAAAAATTGTGCCCATACCAATTTGCCACGAGTAACCGAGCTTGCCCACCACCACATAAGCAAAAAATGCGTTTAAGCCCATGGCCGGCGCTAAAGCAATCGGCAAATTACTGAACAGCCCCATGGCGATAGTACCTAGTCCGGCAATCAAGCAAGTGGTGACGAAGACGACTTGCTTATCCATCCCCGCGTCTCCCAATACGGACGGGTTGACAAAAACAATGTAAACCATGGTAAAAAAGGTCGTAATACCCGCAATAATTTCTGTCTTGGTGCTTGAGCCTTTCGCATGCAATTTAAAAAGTCGTTCTAACATAATGATTCCTTAAAAATTAATAGCCCTAAATTAATAACCTTT
>ERZ773010.2793-NODE-2793-length-10118-cov-9.814568_pt1 | contig 10118 bp, 13 predicted proteins | sample MGYA00580842_ERZ773010 | MGnify/ENA primary metagenome ERZ773010 (study PRJEB29015, sample SAMEA2737982) | human oral metagenome | biome: human oral; feature: human-associated habitat; material: dental | place: China | collected 2107 ... | reverse complement strand
ATTAATTATATATTTAAAAATACTCCAGAAAGTTTATTTATGTTCTACTCTGCAAATAAGCCTGCTAATAGGTGTAATGAAAATGGGCAAATTTTAAATTCTATGCATCTATCTTCTGGAAAAAAATACAGAGTTTATTATTCAAAAACAGGAACTTTTAAAGCAACAGATGGAAAAAATATGACATCTGAAGAATTTAAATCAAACTTTTCTAAAATAAAATATAAAAATAATTTTGGCTTTGGGGACATCAATAGTCAATATTTTAAAATGAGATATATTGAAATTCCCACTAATATGTTTATTGAATATACAGATTTTGATTTAGAAACATATGTGTTATATGCTAAAAATTTTATAGAAAATGATGAAAAAAATAATGGGACTAGTTAAAAGTCCCATTATTTTTATTTATCTGTCATTTTATTTAAAGCGTCTCTAATTTCAGTAAGTAATACTTCTTCTTTTGTAGGTTCTGGAGCAGGTGCAGGAGCTTCTTCTTTTTTCTTTTGCATTTTATTTATTGCTTTTATAACCATAAATATACAAAGTGCAATTATAAGAAAATTAACAATTTCTTGGATAAAAGCTCCATATCTAATAGCAGCTTGTTCAGCTCCTTCTACTGGTTCTCCTAATTTTATTTCCAAAGAAGAAAAGTCAACATTTCCTAATGCTATACCTACAATTGGCATAAAGATATCATTAACTAAACTTGTTACTATTTTTCCAAAAGCTCCTCCAATAATAACCCCAACTGCCATATCAACTACATTACCACGCATTACAAATGCTTTAAATTCATCAAATAACTTCATTAAACCTCCTACTACTTTTTAAAAATATATTATAATTTTGTTGCCAGCTATTTTTCAATAAAGCCTCCTGCTATTACATTTCCTTCATTATTATAAAATACAATTCCTTGTCCTGGTGTAATAGCTCTAACTTTATTATCAATAAACTTTACTTGAAAATTTTCTCCATCTTTTTTCAATAAACACTTATGTAAAATATCTCTTGAACGAGTTTTTGCAAAACATTCTAAGTTATCTAAACTATCTAAAGAAGGTACTGAAAAAAGGTTCAATCTTGTTGCTGTTAGTTCATCTTTAAATAAATCTTCATTTTCTCCAACAATAATATTATTTGTTTCTCTATCAAAAGCTAAAACATACAAAGGTTCCTCACTAGAGATTCCCAAACCTTTTCTTTGTCCTATTGTGTAAAATGAAAATCCTTTATGTTTTCCTAAAATATTTCCATTTTTATCCACAATGTTCCCAGGTTTTTCTGCTTTACCTTCCGTTTTTTCTATTAAAAATTGCTTTAGCTTTCCATCATCAACAAAACATATTTCTTGAGAATCTTTTTTAGAATAAACCCTAACTCCCATTTGTTGAGCAAGTTCCCTTAATTTAGGTTTTTCTAAATCACCAACTGGAAAAATAATTTTATTAAGTCTATCTTTTTCTATTTGAGATAGGAAATAAACTTGGTCTTTATTTGAATCATCTCCAACACTTAATAAACCATTTTTTAATTTTGTATAATGCCCAGTTGCCATAAAACTAGCACCTTTTGATAAAATAAAATCCAACATTTTACCAAATTTTATATGCCTATTGCATACCATACAAGGATTTGGAGTTCTTCCATTCATATATTCATTAACAAAATAATCCATAACCTTTTCTTTAAATTCATCTCTTACATCTAAAACATAGTGTTCTATTCCTAAGTCATCACAAACTTTTTTAGCATCAGAATCCTCATCTTTAAAAGTTTTCATAGTTACTCCAAATATATCATAACCTTGTTGTTTTAAAAGATAAGCCACAGTTGAACTATCAACTCCTCCACTCATAGCCACACCAACTTTAATCTTACTATTCTTGTCATCAAATTCAAGATACTTCTTAAATTCAGATGCAACATTTTTTGTTACTATCATCTTATTCCTTTCTTAATCTATTATTATTTGTCTTACACTATAAATAACAACAAATAATGCTAATGTGAAAATAATTCCATTTGCAAATTTTATTATTTTTATAAGTTTTTCCTTTCCAAAAAGCCTTCTAAAATGTGAAATTAAATATGTTGTAAAAAACCATAATCCTGAACCGCCAAGCCCAACTCCTATAACTGTTTCAACTGAAGTAAATGTAGTTGCTTCATCTAAGATTCTTAAAAAAGCAAATACTGTTGCTATGACTAAAATACTGGAAATATTTACTATAGCAAAACCAACTCCTGTTAAATAATTTTGTAACATATTTTTAAAATCTACATTTAGTTCCTTTAATTCAATCTTATGAAATATTTTTTTTGAAGAAACCATCATCAAAAATATCCCTATGATAAGAGATAAATAATTCTCATATTTTACAACATAGTCTTTAACACTTGAGAGAAATAGTAAAGCAACTGTAGAATAAACCATATCAATTGTAACCATTCCCAATGCTGTTATGTAGCCCTTCCATCTTCCCTCAACAATGGTGAGCTCCATACAATAAACCCCCACTGGGCCAAAGGGTAATGACAATATTAACCCTGTTAAAATCCCTTTTAAAATTGTAATGTCCAAAGTAATGCTCCTTAATTTTTTAGTTTTTAGAAGATCTTTACAATTTTAACATATTTTTCTTTTTTTTTCTATAATTTAATGTTATAATTTTTTAGTTAGGATATTAAGGAGGTTTTACTTTGACTGAATTAGAAGTGAAAATTATAAAATTTCTATTATCCTCTGCTGTATATAGTGAGAATGCTATAATGAAAAATTTAGGTATAGATAGTAATACTTTAAATAAAAGTTTTAAAATTTTAGAAGAAAATGGCTATCTTGAAAGCTATGAAGACTTTATGAAAAGAGAAAGTTTAAATGAAGAAGGAGACTGTTGTAAAACAAAAAAAGATAACCATTGTTCAAGTTGTTCTTCATCTTCTTGTGGCTCTCACTCTTGTTCTTCTGGCTCAAGTTGTTGTGATAACAATATTTTTAGTGATATGACAGATTTTTCAAAAATAAAAGTTATAACAATGAAAGCAGTGGATAATTTTTCTTAGATAAAAAGGAAATTATTGAATTTTAGTTCAATAACTTCCTTTTTTATTTTCTATTATCTTTTATTTTTACAACTACTCTAAATTGTCTTTCAGGATGACTATCCATATTAGCATATTGAATTCTTGCTTCAAATATATCCCCATAACCATAATATAATAAAGTACTTAAAAATGAATTTTTTTCTTTTGGAACATATCCAATTTTTTTATCTTTATAGTATATAACAACTGCTTCACTATCATAAGGGTTATCAGTTTCTACAATTAAACTAACAGGTTGTCCAAGTGAAAGTTCATTTATAACATCTAGACCATCATAATATGCAAAACCAGCAACATGAAAATCAACTATGTATCTTGATGGCTCATATTTATAATTCTTCTCCATAGAACTTCTCCTTTTTAAAAATTATAAGTTATTTATTTAATTTATATAATTTTTCTTAGATAAAAAGAAGTTATTGAATTTAAAATTTTCAATAACTTCTATTTTTTTATTTATTCAATTTATATAATGTATAAAGTCCATTTAAACTTAAATTAGGATCATACTCATCTATTTCATCTATTTCTGCTGACAAAATCTTTCCTAACCCACCAGTTGCTAATACAAAAATTTCTTCATTTAGTTCTTCATTAATTTTTTTGATTATATGTTTTATTTGTCCAGCATATCCAAAAAATATTGCCGCTTGAATTTGTTTCATTGTATCAGTACCTAATACACTACTAGGAGTTGTAAACTTTACTCTTGGAAGCTTTGCAGTATTACCATATAAAGCATTGATAGACATATCTATTCCTGGAAGTATTCCTCCACCAATATATACACCTTTTTTTAATACATCATAAGTAGTTGCGGTTCCAAAATCAAAAATTACTAAATTCTTATCTGGATATTTTTGCATTGCTTCTGTTATATCAATTATCCTGTCTGCACCAAAACCTGTATAATTTATTCCTTTAGCAAAAGTAAAAGGAATCTTCTTTTCTAAGTCAACTATTATTGCTTCAACTTGAAAATACTTTCTAGCAAAAAATTGAAAAGTTATTATAATATTTGGAACAACAGATGAAACTAAAATATCATCTACTTTTTCAATAGAAATATTATTGTATTTTGTAATGTTATTAAAATATGAAAAATATTCATCCTCTGTCATTTTATCATTTGTGGCTATTCTAAATGTTGAAATTAATTTTCCTTCATCATCATAAATTCCTGTAACTATATGAGTATTTCCTATATCAATACCAATAATCATTTTTCAGCTCCTTAAAATCAATTATAATTTTTTTTCATTATAGCTACATATCTAAATATTGTCAATTTAATTATGATTTTATATAAATAAATTAATTATTCTAGTTTATTAAAATTTCATTGAAAACTAAAAATATATATGTTATTATTAAAGTGTTGTAAAAAATTAGTTGAAATAAAGAGGTGTAATTTTGAAAAGAATAAAATTTGTATATATCTATTTTTTATTCTTATTTTACTTAATAGGAGGTTATTTTGTAAATCTCCCTTTTATTAATAGAGAGATATATGAAAAAATATATAAGTATTTAGGGATAATGTTAATTCCAACACTTCTTTTTTTTATTTTATATGGAATTGTATTTTTGATAAGAGATAAAAAGCTTAGATTATTTTGGGAATTAAGATTATATTATACACTTTTATTCTTAATTATAGGTGCATATTTATATATTTTATTTAACTCAGGTGTTTCTTTTGAAAATGTAAAAAGTTTTGAAATTAATGAAGACTTTTTAAAAAATTTAATCAATAAATCTTTATTTGAATATAATATAGGCTATTTACCTACCTATATTTTATATGAATCAATGAACATTAGTCTAAAATTTAATCAATATCCTTTCTATTATTTTTATTATTTCTTAATTGGGGTTGAAGTTTTTTTAATTATACTTATGTTTTTTAATCCTACAAAAAAAAGTATAAAAAGCTCTAATACAAAAAGAAGAAAGAAAAAAGAAAGAGCTAAAATAGAGGCTGAACTAATGGAGCAAATTAAAATAAAAGAAGATTTAGAAAAAAAAGAAGCTTTAAAAATACAAAATAAAGAAAAAATAGAAGAAGAACAAATAAAGAAAAAATTTAGCAACTCTGAAAAGAGTAAAAAAATTAAAAAGTCTTCTAGAAGAAAAACTGATGAAAAACCAATAGAAGACAGAATAAAAAATCAAATGAATGGAATAGTTTTACAAAAAACTGTAACTATTAATAAGGATGATTTAAGATGATTTTAGCTTCAAACTCTCAAAGAAGACAAGAAATATTAAAGGAAGCTGGCTTTAATTTTAAAGTTATAACAAGTGATATTGAAGAAATAAGTGATAAAAAAATTATTACTGAAAAAATATTAGATATAGCAGAAAAAAAATTAGAATCTATTGCTAAAAATAATATAAATGAGTTTATTTTAGCAGCAGATACTGTAGTTGAGCTTGATGGACAAGTTTTTGGAAAACCTAAAAATAGAGAGGATGCTTTCAGGATTTTAAAAACTTTATCAGGAAAATTTCATAAAGTTATCACTGCTTATGTGTTTAAAAATATTTCCAAAAATATTTTAATAAAAGAAGTAGTTATAAGTGAAGTCAAATTTTTTGACTTAGATGATGAAACAATAGACTGGTATTTAGATACTGATGAACCTTTTGATAAGGCTGGTGCTTATGGTATTCAAGGCTATGGCCGCATTTTAGTTGAAAAAATAAATGGGGATTATTATTCAATAATGGGTTTCCCTATTTCAAATTTTTTAAAAAATTTAAGAAAAATTGGTTATAAAATAAGTCAAATAGATAAAATTTAATAATGAGGTGCAGAATAATGAAAAAGTTTTTGGGAAAAATTTTAGGAATATTTTCAGACGATTTAGGTATAGACTTAGGAACATCTAATACATTAATTTGTATGAAAAATAAAGGTATTATATTAAGAGAACCTTCTGTTGTAGCAATTTCTACTAAGACAAAAGAAATTTTTGAAGTTGGAGAAAAAGCAAAACATATGATAGGAAGAACTCCTTCTACTTATGAAACTATAAGACCTTTAAGAAATGGAGTTATTGCTGACTATGAAGTTACAGAAAAAATGTTAAGATCATTCTATAAAAGAATAAAGTCTGGGACACTTTTAAATAAACCTAGAGTAATTATTTGTGTACCTGCTGGAATTACACAAGTTGAAAAAAGAGCAGTTATGGAAGTTACAAGAGAAGCTGGAGCAAGAGAAGCATTCTTAATTGAAGAACCTATGGCAGCTGCAATAGGTGTAGGAATAAATATTTTTGAACCAGAAGGAAGTATGGTAGTTGATATTGGTGGTGGGACTTCTGAATTAGCTGTTGTTTCATTAGGTGGAGTTGTAAAAAAATCTTCTTTTAGAGTAGCAGGAGATAGATTTGATATCGCTATTGTTGACTATGTAAGACAAAAACATAACTTATTGATAGGTGAAAAATCAGCAGAAGATATCAAAATCAAAATAGGTACTGTAAGTCCTGAAGAGGAAGAAATGGAAATTGAAGTTAGTGGTAAGTATGTCTTAAATGGTTTACCAAAAGATATTACCTTAACATCATCAGAATTAATTGATACTTTATCAACATTAGTTCAAGAAATTATTGAAGAAATAAGAGTAGTTTTTGAAAAAACTCCTCCTGAACTAGCAGCGGATATTAAAAAAAGAGGTATATATATAAGCGGTGGTGGAGCATTACTTAGAGGAATTGATAAAAAGATTGCTTCAGGTCTAAATTTAAAAGTTACTATAGCAGAAGATCCTTTAAATGCAGTTATTAATGGTATAGGTATATTACTTAATAACTTCTCATTATATAATAAGGTTCTAGTTTCAACAGAAACAGAATATTAATATAAGGAAATTTTAAAAATGAGTATAAAAAATCAAGTTGAATCTATCATTTTTTTAGGTGGAGATGAAAATAAAATAAAAGATTTAGCTAAGTTTTTTAAAATTTCTATTGAAGATATGTTAAAGATACTTTTAGAATTAAAAGATGATAGAAAAGACACTGGTATAAATCTTGAAGTTGATTCAGAGATAGTTTACTTATCAACTAATCCACTATATGGTGAAGTTATAAATAATTATTTTGAACAAGAAACTAAACCTAAAAAATTGTCATCTGCTTCAATAGAAACTTTATCCATAATAGCATATAAACAGCCTATTACTAAATCAGAGATTGAAAGTATTAGGGGGGTCTCTGTGGATAGAATTATCTCAAATCTAGAAGAAAGAAAGTTTGTTCAAAATTGTGGTAAACAAGAAAGTGGTAGAAAAGCTAATTTGTATAAAGTAACTGATAAATTTTTATCATATTTAGGAATAAAAAACATAAATGAATTACCTGATTATGATTTATTAAAAGAAAAAATTAAAAGTATGGAGAATATAACTACTAATGAGGATTAATAAATTTTTATCTACTCTTGGCATTGCTTCAAGGAGAGCTATTGATAAATATATTGAAGAAGGTAGAATTACTATAAATGGTAACATAGCAATACCTGGAATGGATATAGATGAAAATGATGATATATTTATAGATGGTAAAAGAATAGAAACTAAAATAAATGAAGAAAAAGTTTATTTTATGTTAAATAAACCATTAGAAGTGTTGTCTACTTCATCTGATGATAGAGGTAGAAAAACTGTAGTTGACTTAATAAAAACAGATAAAAGAATTTTTCCAATTGGAAGACTTGACTATATGACAAGTGGTTTACTTTTACTTACAAATGATGGAGAATTATTTAATAGAATAGTTCATCCTAAATCAGAAATTTATAAAAAATACTATATAAAAATTTTTGGTGAAATAAAAAAAGAAGAAATAGATGGACTTAAAAAAGGTGTTTTATTAGATGATGGAAAAACCTTACCTGCTAAAATATCTGGAATAAAATATGATAAAAATAAGACTTCTATGTATATTTCAATAAGAGAAGGTAGAAATAGACAAGTTAGAAGAATGATAGAAAAATTTGGATATAAAGTTTTAATGTTAAGAAGAGAAAAAATTGGTGAGTTATCATTAGGAGATTTACCAGAAGGTAAATATAGAGAATTAACAAAAGAAGAAGTGGAATATTTATATTCAATTTAGGAGGCAAAAATGGCACTTACAAGAGAAGAAGTTCTAAAAATTGCAAAATTATCAAAGTTATCATTTGAAGAAAAAGAGATAGAGAAATTTCAGATTGAGCTAAATGATATTTTAGGTTATATAGATATGTTAAATGAAGTTGACACATCAAAAGTTCAACCATTAGTTTATATAAATGATGTTGTTAATAATTTTAGAGAAAAAGAAGAAAAAAAATCACTAGAAATAACTAAGGTATTATTAAATGCACCTAAAAGTGCTGAAAATGCAATAGTTGTTCCTAAAGTTGTTGGAGAATAGGAGGGGACAATGGTTAAGAATAAACTTTATGAATTAACTGCAAAGGAACTAAGAGATAAATTCTTATCTGGTGACTTATCTGCAGTAGAAATAGTTAGTGCATTTTATGAAAGAATTGAAAAAGTTGAAGATAAAATAAAAAGTTTTGTTTCTTTAAGAAAAGAAAGTGCTTTAGAAGAAGCTAGAAAACTTGATGAAAAGAAAAAAAATGGAGAAAAGCTTGGAAGATTAGCTGGTATTCCTATTGCTATAAAAGATAATATTTTAATGGAAGGAGAAAAGTCAACTTCTTGTTCTAAAATATTAGAAAATTATATTGGAATCTATGACTCAACTGTTGTTAAAAAATTAAAAGAAGAAGATGCAATCATCATTGGTGTAACAAATATGGATGAATTTGCAATGGGATCTACAACAAAAACTTCCTTCCATCATAAGACTTCTAATCCTTGGGATTTAGATAGAGTTCCTGGTGGTAGTAGTGGTGGGGCAGCAGCTTCTATTGCTGCACAAGAAGTTCCAATATCATTAGGTTCTGATACAGGGGGAAGTGTAAGGCAACCAGCTTCATTTTGTGGAGTTGTTGGATTAAAACCAACTTATGGTAGAGTTTCAAGATATGGACTTATGGCTTTTGCCTCATCTCTTGACCAAATAGGGACACTTGCAAAAACCGTTGAAGATGTTGCTATTTGTATGAATGTTATAGCAGGGGCTGATGACTATGATGCAACTGTTAGTAAAAAAGAAGTTCCTGATTATACAGAATTTTTAAATAAAGATATAAAAGGTTTAAAAATTGGGTTACCTAAAGAATATTTTATAGAGGGATTAAATCCTGAAATAAAAAATATTGTAGATAATTCTGTAAAAGTACTGAAAGAATTAGGGGCAGAGATTGTTGAAGTATCTTTACCTCACACAAAATATGCCGTTCCAACTTATTATGTACTTGCACCAGCAGAAGCAAGTTCAAACCTTGCTAGATTTGATGGTATTAGATATGGATATAGAGTAAAAGATTATACAGATTTAGAAAGTTTATATGTTAAAACAAGAACTGAAGCTTTTGGTGCAGAAGTAAAAAGAAGAATTATGATAGGAACTTATGTTTTAAGTGCAGGTTTCTATGATGCTTACTTTAAAAAAGCTCAAAAAGTTAGAACTCTTATAAAACAAGATTTTGAAAATGTATTAAATAAAGTAGATGTTATTTTAACTCCAGTTGCACCAAGTGTGGCTTTTAAGTTATCTGATACAAAAACTCCAATAGAATTATATTTAGAAGATATTTTTACATTATCTGCAAACTTAGCTGGTGTTCCTGCAATTTCATTACCAGGAGGACTTGTTGATAGTTTACCAGTTGGAGTACAATTTATGGGAAGACCATTTGATGAAGAAACTTTAATAAAAGTGGCTGATGCACTAGAAAAGAAAATAGGAAGATTAAATTTACCTAAGTTGGATTAATAAGGAGAATATTATGATAAAAGAATGGGAGTCAGTAATAGGATTGGAAGTTCACTTACAATTAAAAACAGGTACTAAAGTATGGTGTGGATGTAAATC
>ERZ773010.2789-NODE-2789-length-10131-cov-4.257543_pt1 | contig 10131 bp, 8 predicted proteins | sample MGYA00580842_ERZ773010 | MGnify/ENA primary metagenome ERZ773010 (study PRJEB29015, sample SAMEA2737982) | human oral metagenome | biome: human oral; feature: human-associated habitat; material: dental | place: China | collected 2107 ... | reverse complement strand
TAAAAGTCATAAAAACATAGAAATTTTACAACAATTAAAGTACTTAAAGAAAATAGCCATTGAATCCTCTAAGAAAGATATAATGCTTTTTAGAGAAGCTTTACCCAATTGTTATGTAAATGGAGTTCGATATTATGATTTACAAAAATAATACCCCACTGGCGCGATTCACATACTCGCTTGCAGGTATTCAGCGACTTTAACTCGTGCCTATAATACCAAGAGCTTGTAGCTCTGTAACCAACTGAGAAAGCGCTACTTTTAGGCAGTGAACTAGGAAGCGATAAGAGTATGAGCGATACGTCCGCACCAGTAGGCGCAATTCATTAAGATACAGTAATTTGCGTCTTAATGAATTGGGCTGTACAATTGTCTCTCTACCATTGATTGGCATTTTCACCTTTTACTTTTTATCTTTTCCTTTTTATCTTTTACTTTTTATCTTTTACTTTTTATCTTCTACCTCCCCATATACACGAGCAATATGCTTATATCCGCTGGCGATACGCCACTGATACGAGAGGCTTGAGAAAGGGAGGTAGGGCGTATTTTCTTAAGCTTTTCCCGTGACTCAAAGGAGAGGGAAGTAAGTTTGTCATAATTGAAGTTTTCAGGTATACGGATATCCTCCAAGCGATTGAGTTTATCAGCATTGTTCTTTTCTTTCTCTATATAGCCCGCATACTTGATTTCTATTTCTGTATTTTCAAGCACTTCCTTACTAAGTTGTTGAGAATCCACAAACTCCCTTACTTGAGGTAGCTCCATAAAGTCAGCCACAGTGATATTGGGACGTGCCAGCACCTTAGCCATCTTATCGCCCTGCTTCATAGGGGAAGAGTCATACTTTGCCAAAAGCGGATTAGCCTCTTCAGGGGTAATACTCGTCTCCTTGAAGAACTGTACAAAAGCGGCTGTTTTCGCCTCTTTCTCTTCCAACAGGCGCATACGCTCTTCGGTAGCCAATCCCAAGGCATAGCCCATAGGAGTTAGGCGCGCATCCGCATTGTCCTGTCTGAGCAGCGTACGATATTCGGCACGGGAAGTAAACATACGGTAAGGCTCTTCGGTACCCTTGGTGATAAGGTCATCTATCAGTACCCCTATATAAGCCTCGTTGCGCTTAAGCACAAAGGGCGATTGCTCTTGCACCTTACGGGAGGCATTGATACCTGCAATGAGTCCTTGAGCACCTGCTTCTTCATAACCTGTAGTACCATTGATTTGACCGGCAAAAAAGAGGTTTTCTACCAGCTTGGTCTCTAAGGTTGCTTTCAGTTGCGTTGGCGGAAAATAATCGTATTCTATGGCGTAACCAGGGCGGAGAAACTTCACCTGCTCGAAACCTGCTACCTTGCGCAAGGCTTCGTATTGTATCTCTTCAGGAAGAGAGGTAGAGAACCCATTGACATACATCTCTACCGTATGCCAGCCCTCAGGTTCTACAAAGATCTGATGGCGATCCTTATCGGCAAAGCGGTTGATCTTATCCTCAATAGAAGGGCAATAGCGCGGCCCCACTCCCTGAATACGACCGGTAAACATAGGGGAGCGGTCAAAGCCTGTACGCAATATATCATGCACCTCCTCGCTGGTATAGGTCATATAACAATCCAGCTGATGCGCAAGAGGCTTCGTTAGTGGCAAGTAGGAGAATTTCTCAGGGTTTTCGTCCCCTGGTTGGGGAGTCATCTTGGAATAGTCCAAAGAACGCCCATCTACGCGCGGAGGGGTACCTGTTTTCATGCGTCCTGCTTCAAACCCATGGGCAACCAAGCACTCGGTGATGCCCTTAGCGGCTTTCTCCCCTGCCCTACCCCCACCAAGGGTTTTCAGACCAATATGCAATACACCATTGAGAAAAGTACCATTGGTAAGCACCACACTCTTGGCGCGTATCTCGCTTCCAAGGGAGGTTTTAACCCCAACAGCCTTGTCACCCTCTATGAGTACCTCTGTAACCATTTCTTGAAAAAAATCAAGATTAGGAAGCCTCTCTAGCTGCAAGCGCCAAGCCTCTGAGAAACGCATACGGTCGCTTTGGGCACGTGGACTCCACATGGCAGGCCCTTTGGATTTGTTAAGCATCTTGAACTGAATGGCGGTTTGGTCAGTGATAATACCCATATAGCCCCCCAGTGCATCGATCTCACGGACTATCTGCCCCTTGGCGATGCCCCCCACTGCGGGGTTACAGGACATCTGTGCCATGTTCTGCAGTTGCATGGTAATAAGTAGGGTCTTCGCCCCTGTATTGGCGGCAGCGGCAGCAGCTTCACAGCCTGCATGTCCCGCTCCGACTACTATAACGTCGTACATCTTTTTTAATTGTTAATTATCAATTGTTAATTCTGCGATACGCATGCTTAATTTTTAAAGCATTTGTAATGCTACAATTATTAATGGTTAGTTGTCTATTACATCAAACTAAACAGAGAAATTATACGATTCCAACTCTTGTATAATTGACAACTAACAATTAACAATTAATAATTATTGCTGTTGTTTTTTTATTGTTTTAAGAATGCTTGTAAGTAGCTTAATTACTTCCGTTGCATCTGTTCTTATGCTATCATACTCTTTTGGAGTAATATATTCAGTTTTTGATAGAAGTTCTAACCAATATAAGGTTTCATTTATTTCTTTTTGAGCAATAGCGAGTTTATGAATAAAATCTGCCGTGCTTTCAGAATGTTCTGATTCATATACCATAGCCCCAACGGAGGTACCACTGCGCAAGATTTGTTTAGAAAGTACATATTCTCTTTTTTCTTCTGTCAAATACTTATAGAGATTGACCATTCTCACAGCAAGTGACATTTAATATATTCTCTTTCATTTTCTTAGCCATTAACAATTGACAATTAACCATTAACAATTGTTTTTGCTTTCCACTTGGCAATAAAAGCAGGCTTAGCCCCTCCCTCTTTTTGGGCATAGAGATAGGTCTCCACAAGGGTCTTTTCGGGGTTGAGGTAGCGACCTCGGCTCTTATAGCCCTGCATGGTATCTCCAAGGAAGGTTTCTGAGAGAAAGTTAATATCGTATTCCTGAATCACCCATTGGCGGTGATCTTGCTCACGCATCATATCCAATGCCCACTGGGTGTATTTCACATTATTCACATGAGAATTGACATCCAAGTCACTGATTTTTACTTTGAAATCTACCACATGAATCATCTCTTCAGGCAGGAGTACCCTCTCGGTTTGCATAGCGATACCACCGTCTCGGCGAGGCTTGAATATCTCTTGGTTTTCACTCATATCAATGGGCTTACGGGAAGCAATATCCATGGTAATCCAAGTAGAGGTACTCTCCCCTATCTTGCGATCTCTTACATAGATTTCAAACTGACGGAAGGCATACACGCCTTGAACAGGCAATGACCATGTGTGTATGGTTACTCGTTCGTTCCACTGGGGCCATTCATACATCTTGAGCTTCTGCTGAATGAGTGCCCAGAAAAAGCCCTTTTTGACCAAATCCTTATAGCCAAAGCCTAAGGAAGCTGCATGCTCTGCCGCTATATCTTGTAACATACCCAATATACCATAAAGGCCTAATTGGTTGTTCAAATTCACTTGGGTGCTACGCACCTTATAAGTTTCTGTAAATATCGTCATAATCTCAGTTGTTAGTGGTTAGTGATTAGTTTTTAGTGGTTAGTGATTAGATCAGCTTCTCCTCACATCCCAAACTTCAAGTATCTGTTCGGTCTTACCTTTTACTTTTTACCTTTTACCTGCTTTGGTATTCCCCGAGCACCTTCAAGTCTTCACTCATGACCTCTAGCAGGCGGAGGGCTTCCTTATATTGCTGATAATTAGGAAAAGTCCCTTCCACAAAGAAAGCGTATTTCCATGGGGTCTCAATCACAGGGAGGGATTGGATCTTGGTCATATTAATCTGATAGTCCCTTAGCACATTCAGTACAGTAGCCAGGCTTCCACTTTGGTCATAGAGTTGGAACTTCTTGTTGATACCTTCCTTGGATGTATAAGGGTCTTTGGTAGTAAGTACCACAAAGCGGGTCGCATTTTGCTTGATAGTCTGTATGCCCTCTGCCAAGATTTCCAACTCATAGAGTTCAGCAGCCGAAGTAGAAGCAATCGCTGCTACTCCTTTTAGTTGTTCTTGCTGTATTTGCTTAGCGGCTTGAGCGGTATTGGTTGCCTCTACAAGCTTGATATCTGGATAGTTTTCAAAGAAATCCTTACACTGCAATAGTGCCATATAGTGGGAATGTACCTCCTTAATATCCGAGAGGGATTGCCCTGGGAGTGCCATAAGGTGATGTTGGATATTCATATAATACTCCCCTGCTATATACAAGTTGTTGCGGTCAATGAGCGCATAATTGGGCAATATTGCCCCTGCAATACTATTCTCTATGGCCATGACTCCCCTCTGTGCTTGACCTGCAAGAAGTGCCTTGACCACTGCATCGAAAGAGCGACACTCCAAGATGTCTATTCCACTGCCAAAATAGTCCTGAGCAGCTTGATAATGAAATGAGCCTTCTGTTCCTTGTATAGCGACCATAATATCAATTGTTAATTGTTATCTCCCTTGTTGGTACAAGCTAAAGTCAGTTAGTAGTTACAAAACTTGAGTATATTGATAATTGACAATTGACAATTACTTATTGTTACTAAAGTAAATCAGTTTTCTCCTATATACCGTTAGGAGTTTGGATTTGGAGATAAAGCCTATGTATTTTCCATCCTTAACCACTGGAAGATTCCAAGCACCTGTACTCTGAAACTTGTCCATAACTTGATTCATAGTATCTACTCCCATTTGAATAAGGGCAGGAGGCGGCTGCATCATCTCCAGTACGGAAACTTTTTCGTAAAGTTCCTTTTCAAATATCAAGTGGCGAATATCATCCAAAAGGATGACCCCTTCCAAACTACCTTTCTCTCTGTCCAATACAGGGAAAATATTACGAGAGGACTCCCTGACAGCCTCATAGACCACGCCCTTGAGATTCATATCGGTATAGACAGGGACGAAATTGGTCTCTATCACCTGCCCCATATCCATAAGGGTGAGAATGGCTTGGTCTTTATCCTGATTAACAAGCTCTCCCTTGCGACCCAACTCCATGGTATAGATAGAATATTTGTTGAAATACTTAGCTATAGAAAAGGAAATAACCGCTGTGACCATTGCTGGGACAAAAAGCGCATACCCTCCTGTTACCTCTGCTATAAGGAAAATAGCCGTCAGTGGGGCATGAAGTACCCCAGTCATCAGGGCTGTCATTCCGATAAGGGTAAAGTTAGCCAAGGGTAGCTTATGTGGCAACCATTCTATCTGGTTGATAATACGCGCAAAGCAATTGCCCATAACCCCACCCATAAAGAGCATAGGGGAAAAGATCCCCCCTACACCGCCTGCTCCGAAAGTTACAGAGGTGGCGACCACCTTGGAGAAAGCCAAACCTGCCAAAAGCAGGATAATGATCCAAGGGTTATGTAAGTCCCAACCAAAGATGTTATCCCTCAAAGAGAGTTCTGGATGACCTTCCTTGAGGTGGTTAATCACCTCATGCCCTTCCCCATAGAGTGGTGGCATAAGAAAAACCAACAAGCCCAACACCGCCCCTCCTATAAGTAAGCGTACATAGGGCGAGGAGAAGCGCGCAAAGAAACGATTCACCCACTCATAGACAAAGGTAAAGTAAGCCGACATAAAGCCGCCTACTACCCCCAAGAGCAGGTAGAAAGGAATGTTGCGCATCAGGAAGCTACCACTCACCTGAATGGGCAGTAGTGCTGCATTGCCAAAGAACAGATAAGAGATCAGCACCCCCGAAAGAGAGGCTACAAAAAGCGGCAGTAGGGAGGAGAGGGTAAGGTCTAGCCCAAACACTTCTATGGAAAAAAGGATCCCCGCCAGTGGCACCTTGAAGATCGCTGCCAAGGCCGCTGCACAAGCACAAGCCAAAAGGAGCATGCGATCGGACTGATTGATATGGAACAAGCGGGCTATCTGCGAGCTGATTCCAGCTCCTGTAACCACCATAGGACCTTCCAGTCCTACGGACCCCCCAAAACCAATGGTAATAGGAGCTGTCAGCAGGCTCCCATAAGCTTGGAAGCGCTTCATAATCCCCTTTTGCTTAGCTACAGCATACAGAATAGAGGGAATCCCATGACTGACGTCCTTACGAATTACATATTTCTTAACTAAATAGACCAAAAGAAAACCCACCGCTGGGAAAACTACATAAAAGCCATAGTTGATATAGCGGATAATATTACCCACCAAAACCTCCTCAATAAAGTGTGTAAGGGAGCGCATCGCTAGTGCTGCAAAGCCCGTAGCGACCCCTACCAACCCACAAAGCAGCAGTATAAACTGCCTATGTGTGAGGTATTGTGTCTTCCATTGTAGGAATCTTATATACCAACGCTGCGCTGTTGTTTTCATTGTAGTTTTGAGCTGTGAGTTCTGAATTTTGAGTTATCTATGCGGTCAGTAGTTAGTTACCAATCACTAACAACTGACCACTAACCACTACGGCCTATTTAAACTCTTTCTCGTGGCGTTTGCGCTCGTTTTCGTCCAGATAGATCTTTCTGATGCGCATATTCTTAGGAGTTACCTCTACATATTCGTCTTTTTGGATATATTCGAGGGCTTCTTCTAGGGAAAACTTAATAGGTGGAGCGAGTTTCACCTTTTCATCGGAACCAGCAGCACGTACGTTGGTAAGCTTTTTGGTCTTGGTGACGTTCACGACCATATCCCCACTACGAGAGTTTTCGCCGATCACCTGCCCTGTATAGATGTCTTCCCCAGGGAAGATAAAGAAACGTCCTCTGTCCTGCAACTTATCCAAAGAGTAAGGAATAGCGGTACCCTGTTCCATAGAAATCAAAGAACCATTGATACGCCCTGCTATCTCTCCCTTGAATGGCTGAAATTCCAAGAAACGATGGTGCATGATCGCCTCCCCTGCAGTGGCAGTAAGAATCTGGTTTCTTAGCCCGATGATACCACGGGAAGGTATGAGGAACTTGATAATCATACGCTCTCCCTTAGGCTCCATGCTAAGCATTTCTCCCTTGCGGAGGGTAACGAAATCCACAGCCTTTCCACTTACATTCTCTGGTAGGTCTATGGTAAGCTCTTCCACAGGTTCGCACTTAACTCCATCAATCTCCTTGATGATAACTTGGGGCTGACCTATTTGTAGTTCATATCCCTCACGGCGCATCGTCTCAATAAGCACAGAGAGGTGTAACACCCCGCGTCCATACACGATGAACTTATCCGCACTATCGGTAGCCTCTACCCTTAGAGCGAGGTTCTTTTCCAATTCACGCTCAAGACGTTCCTTGATATGTCGGGAGGTTACAAACTTACCATCTTTACCAAAGAAAGGAGAGTCATTGATAGTAAAGAGCATACTCATGGTAGGCTCATCAATAGCAATGGTAGGGAGTGCTTCGGGGTTTTCATAATCGGCAATAGTATCACCAATATCAAAACCTTCTAACCCTGCAATAGCACAGATATCACCTGCCTGTACTGACTCTACTTTCTTACGACCTAAGCCGTCAAAGATATGGAGTTCGCGTATTTTAGATTTTACGATAGTCCCATCACGCTTTACCAAGGAGATATTCATACCTGCCTCAAGGGTGCCACGGTGCAAGCGTCCTATGGCAATACGTCCTGTAAAGGTAGAGTAGTCAAGGGATGTGATGAGCATCTGTAAGCTACCTTCAGAAACCTTAGGGGCAGGGATATACTTCACTACCATGTCCAAAAGTGGCTCTATGGTAGTGGTAGGCTTGCGCCAATCCTCGGACATCCAATTCTGTTTGGCAGAACCATATACCGTAGGGAAGTCCAACTGCCAATCCTCTGCACCGAGTTCGAACATAAGGTCAAATACAGCCTCATGCACCTCCTCTGGGGTACAGTTCTCCTTATCTACCTTGTTAATTACCACAATAGGCTTGAGTTTCATCTCAATAGCCTTTTGTAACACAAAGCGTGTTTGTGGCATAGGCCCCTCGAAGGCATCGACTAGGAGGAGTACTCCGTCAGCCATATTGAGGACACGCTCTACCTCACCACCAAAATCGGCGTGGCCTGGAGTATCTATAAGGTTAATCTTTGTCCCCTTATAATTAACTGAAACATTCTTAGAGAGGATAGTGATTCCTCGTTCGCGCTCTATGTCATTGTTGTCCAAAATCAGTTCGCCCGTTTCTTGGTTATCGCGAAAGAGCGCACAATGATGTAGGATTTTATCTACTAAAGTGGTTTTTCCGTGGTCTACGTGCGCAATAATGGCTATGTTTCTTATAGCAGTCATATAATTTTTTTTAGGGGGCAAAAGTACAAAAAAGTTTTTAATTAACTCATTAGAAATTAACAAATTTGTCAATTTAGCTAGCCGATAATGCGATTTGCCAATGTGCTTATGAACTCAGAGGTTCATGGACACATTGGCAAATCAGTAAATTGGCAAATTGTATATCAGTCGATTACAAGAAGAGCGCCACTATTGCTGCTATAAGGCCATATACAAGCATAGGTATGACTGTCTTCTTGAGAATACTTCCTTCAGCATTGTCAATACCCAATACGGAGCAACCTGCAATGATATTGTTGATACACACCATATTTCCCATAGCTCCTCCTACCGACTGCAAAGCTAAGATAAGCGGTACAGAAAGACCTGTAGCGGTAGCTACTGAATATTGTACTGCCCCGAAAGTAACATTGGAAATGGTATTAGAACCTGAGAAGAAAGCTCCCAAAGCCCCTAAGAAGGAAGCGAAAGATACCCAATGCTGTTGGGTAGCATTAGCCAGTCCCTTACCAATAATCTGAGTCATAGAATCCTGACCACCTATCATCATGAGTTTCACCATAATCATAGCGCCTACCAAAGCGAGGAAAGGCTTCTGCATCTGGAAAGCACTCTTTAGGTAGATATCCTTACACTTATCCCAAGACAAACGGAATATAAAGAAAGAAAGCACTACAGTAACTATAAAAGGAATCAGTGAAGGCGTATAGAGGAGTTTATAGCTATCACCCACCCCTGTACGGAAGATATCTTCCACAGAGAATATGAGTCCTTTACTCACCTTGAAGGTACCCATTTCTCCTAGGGAGAACTGGAACCACTCGGTAGCATCATTGAGCATTGCCTTGAAGGGAAGTTGTTGTACACGGGTAAGTATTAGAATTACAATAAGCAATAGTGTAGGCGTAAAAGCCTTGACAAGAGTACCTGTAGCTATAGGTTGTTTTTTTTCTTGCTGGTCTACCTTGGCAAGTCCTATGCCCTTTCCTGCTACCCCAACAGAGATAAAGAGTCCTATAGCCCCTCCTACTAGGGAAGGAAACTCATAGTTGAACTGAGCGATGAGGAAGTAAGGAATGGTACAAGAGACGATACTAATAAGGATAAAAACTATATTCTGTTTGATATCTTTCCAAGAAACGATAAAGCGCAAAGCCAATACAGGAATCACAAAGCCTGCAATAAGATGAATGAGTGCGGTGATTTGTCCAATTTTGGAAACATCCTCCCCATTGATAGTGCCACTATCCAAAAGAGTTTTGAAACCATACCAAGTAGGAGTACCTACCGCTCCGAAGGAAACAGGTACAGAGTTCATCACTAGTGCCAACATGACCACTTGCATAGGCTTGAACCCTAGACCTACCAAGATAGGCGCCGCGATAGCCACTGGGGTACCGAAGCCGCTAGCTCCTTCCAACATAAAAGCGAATGCCCATCCAATAATCATCAGCTGTGCCACTGGATTCGGGTTGATGTTCCCCAACCACTGACGAAGTGTATTCATAGCCCCTGAAGACTCCATCATACGGTTGAAAAACACCGCTCCAAAAATCACTGAAATAGGGGTAAATACTGAAATAATCGCCGAAACAATATTGGCATTGAGTAACACAAACTCATTCTTGAAGTAAAACATCTGTAACACATACACTAATCCTCCAATCAGTGGTAAGGCTACATAGGAAGGAAATGCATTGCGCTTTACCATTAGGTAAATCAGTAGCACAATAGGAAAAATGCTCAAAAAAAGATCCATAGCAACTGTTAATGATTAATTGTTAATTGTC
>ERZ773010.2786-NODE-2786-length-10141-cov-35.350783_pt1 | contig 10141 bp, 5 predicted proteins | sample MGYA00580842_ERZ773010 | MGnify/ENA primary metagenome ERZ773010 (study PRJEB29015, sample SAMEA2737982) | human oral metagenome | biome: human oral; feature: human-associated habitat; material: dental | place: China | collected 2107 ... | reverse complement strand
ACTAAAAGAGGTGTCCCTCTTATAAAGGACACATAAATTGTAGCAAGTCTTGTCAGCACAGGAATTTTATCTCATTTTATCCAAGTACTAGTATTTTATTTGTATCTATAAGATTTTCTTGACAATTCAAATTAATTTTCAGGTTATATGAAATCAATAATGTTATTTCTGATACAAACGTACATAGTCAATCTCTGTAGTTTGAACTGGGAACGGAGAATTTTCAGAAGGTGGATTCAAACCTGGTTCCCATTCCACGTAATCATTAAAAATGAAATGCCATTTATCGTTCTCAAACCCTTGTTTGACTAAAGCAGAAGGAATATTCAGCTTGCTAAAGTCTTCATCTGGCATGGTAGAAAGATAGTTGCCGTATTGATCATATCTAGTATTGTCAACTACACTGATACGTTGAGCATCCTTAATACGGTAATGAACCACAGGAATCAACCTTCCATCCATATAATAGCGTACTTTTGTTCCATCAAACTCAATTGCCCAGACATGCCATTCATGCGTCAATGATTTACTCTGTCCACCAACAATATTTTCAAGACGATGTGTAAAGCCACGTGGAGTCCATTCGTGATTTACTTGGCTGTAATAACAGCTGATATTAGTTGCAGGCCATGCATAACTAGGAGTACTTGAAAACCATTCCAAAATTAATAATGAACCATAAGGAGCACTTCCACCTGGATTTTTACAAATAGGTGTATCCACATCATTTTGCTGTTTCTGCATCCAAAGGGCTGTACGCATTCCTTGCAGACGATTCCAGTTCATTCTAGCCCGTATTTCTGCACGGAACGGCTTAGAAGCATCCACAAGCTTATTAGATTCTAATCTGCCGCTTGAATATTGAGTAATCTTACCAGCAGAGCATACACCTGTAGTTGCATTCGCATCAGTTAACGGATCTCCTATTCTATTAACACAATGACGACGTGTAGTAATTCGTACATAATCACCATCTACAAGACTAACATTATTTTGTAAATAAGACAAATGGCTGTTTAAATGATTAATAGCCTTTTTGCTTTGCCAATCAGAAGGGATATTTCTATCTTTAAATTCCCAGCATTTCACACTCTTCCATTGTCCTGAAGCATCTGTAGCGCTGCCACATCCATTTGTTAATGGAGCTGGCCCAGGTGCCGGCTGATTATTTATAAATCTTCGAATTACATCTACTGCCTTTTTTTCTGTGCCGTCTGACTTCCAAATCCCAAAATAATTTTCAGGGTCTGCAGCATCCAGTATATCAGGCCGTCCATTATTATTCGCATCAATATTCGCATCAGGAATACCGTCTCCATTTGTATCAATGTTTACATCAAGCCATCCATCGCTATTACTGTCTCTATCCACTACTCCTGAAGCAATGTAAGGCTTTCTGTCTTTTGCCTGATACAGAATAAGAGGCCCAAATATGTCTGATTTTTGATACCATCCTAAAATCTGGCCTATTACATTAGCCTGTTTTGTTTCATCAACTCCAGGATAAGCGGCATCCAGCCCTACTTCTGACGGCCATATTTTTTTATTTCCATCACCATTCTCTGACATTATCTGATATAATGTTTTTTCTCCTCTGCCAGGTGCCACAACATCACCTATCATATTTGCCCAGCCGTTATCTCGAAATGCTCTGGCATAAATTCCATAAGGATGATGCGATACACCATCAAAATATCCCTTTGCACCAGATCTATACATTCTTTCTAAAAATTCCATAGGTCCGATATATCCTGTTGAACTATTGCTGTTTCCTACCGTCATTCCACCAGCCATAACATTTACATCATTATGAGCATTATGCGCCGCTGTGTATGCTATTTTCAGCAGATGAGCATAATGTTCAGGATTTGGTCTAGGATTTTGAATCGTATCGTGCCAAAATTCTGGATTCCCTGGTTCATTCCAAAATTCATAGTCAATTACTCCCTGTGAAGCGTATCTTTTTACCAATGCAGTTACAAAATTTGAAAAATCGTTATCATACTGCTGAAGCGGCGCAAATGATGCTACCCAGATTTTTCTTGCATTTAACGCATTTTTTTCAGCAGCTGAAAGTTTGTCTGCTCCTGTTGCCCATTCGGGAGCACCGCTTATTTGCATTAAGACTTTCAAGTTATATTTTTTGGCAAGAGCAACAGCATCATCTATATCCTGCCAGTCGTATCTTCCATTTTTTGAAGACTGGATTCTATGCCACGAAGCTGTAATTCTTACCCACTGAAATCCTACCCCTGCTATTTTGGAATAAGAATCTTCGGCTTCTCTAAGATTACTTCTCCAAAATGGATTGACAGGCTGTATTCCAATTCCTTTCACATTATGAATTTTTGTATCATCTTTTTTTTGTTTTTTAGGATTATCATCTTTTCCACCATCATTTCTGCCATTTTGATGTCCAGGGTTTCCACCTTTTCCGCCACCTTTATGATGGCCAATTCCACCAACTATCGCTCCGACAGCAGAAGCTCCTGCCACTCCGCCAATAATAGGCCCTACAGGAACTTTTCCTCCTATGTTGCCTCCTAATGATCCTATATTTACTTTTGGCTGTGCGATATTGCCAATAATATTGCTGTTTTTTTCTGTTGTATCTGTACAGTTTAATATTACTGCATCATAATTTCCTAAATTATCTGAAAAAACTTTATTTCCATCAATAACTTTAACTATATTTGAACATTTTAATGTGATTTCAGTTGTATTTACTGTTCCACTATTTATCGTTGTTTCCTTTTTTAGAAGATTTTCAGATGTACCTGAACACTTTAAAACTATGTTGTTTGTTACTGTATTTGAACATTTCAACTGTACCGCATTGGCACTTTCAATTTGAGATAATTCATCTATTTTAATTATTCTAACTATATTTGAACATTTTAAAAGCTTTTCAGCTGTATTTACATCTTTTGTCAGTTCATCTTCCGTGCTTTCACTTGTATTTAAACATTTCAGCAATATATTTTGAGAACTTATTTTATTTGTTCCAATAATATTTTCACTGCCAGTTTCAGAATTTATACATTTTAAAAATATATTATTGCCGTTATTTTCAGTTATTCCAGTTCCTTGTGCATTTTCCCCCGCCATATTTGAACATTTTAACAATATATCATTATTTGATTTTATTTCACTTACTGAAAAAGACACATTGCCTGTATTTTCAGCCATTATCGAAAAACTCATAAAAATTAAGAGCAGTACAGCAATTATAAATCTTTTCATTTTCTATCACCTTTCCCAAATTAATGTTTCAACTTCATGTTGTAGTTAGATTTTTTCTTTTTAGAAAACCTGTAATTTTATAATCTGTTAAAACTTAAATTATTGATTATATCTATGGAATCTTCTTCAGATACATTTTTAATATTTTCTTTTTTTACCTTGTCTTCAAAGTATTTTTCTTTTTTTAAAGTTGAAACCGTATTCGTATTACTTTTTCCTTTCAAATTACCAGATATATCTATCCTGTCTTCTTCTGGTATATCGTTATAAGTATTATGACCTGCCGCTCTAGCTTCCTTTATTTCATTTTCCAAAGATCTCAACTTTTTTGCAGAACTTCTTTTAAAAGTTAAAACTTCATTACTTTTGTTTTTCAAATTGCCAGCTATATTTATTCTGTCTTCTTCTGGTATATTATAGGCATATGCTGCTGTCTTAACTTCTTTTATTTTCGGTTTATTTTTTATACTTCCTATTCTGTATCCTACTCTTATACCAAATGTATCGATTTTACCTTTTGTTTTTATAGGAGCGACTGTATCTTCTGGCTGATATTTAAAATTTGACCTTTCGTAAAGAGCTTCTATAGAAACTGGCCCTAATTCTGTACCTAATCCTCCAGCATAGTAAAGACCACCATGAAGATCTTTCTTGTTAAAGTTTTCTTCCTTTATTTCACCGTGTACATATCCTATTCGTCCAACGGCATAAAGAAGATTATTCCCTTTATTATTTACTAAGTTAATTTTTGTTGTAGCGTAAGCGGGATAGGTTCTTAAAACATGTTTCTGTTCTTTATCATTAAAAAAAGCTGTAATATCAAGAAATTTTTGTTCAACACCTAGACCTAGTTCAACAATTCCCTGATTATCAAATAAATATTCCAAACCAACAACAGGCATCTTTTTAATATCAAAATCAGATTTTGCAGACTGCCATTTATTATTTTTCATTCCTGTTCCTAAAAATTGCTCTGGCTGGATATTGTACCTATTTTTAAAATTATATCCTGCATTTAATCTAAGTTCTCCACCATTCCATTTTCTTTTCTGAATTTTATCTGTAGTATACTGCATATCTCCTGTTTTAGCAAAAATATCAGTTCTAAAAGGATCAAAAGGTACAGTTTCATTTTTTTTCTTTGATAAATTTTTTGTATTTCCGATACTGTATCCTACCCTTACACCAACCGTATTTATATTATCTTTAGTCTTTTTAAAATTATTTAGAGTACTTATATTATTTCTATTTATGTTACCTAAATTTACTTTGTCATATCGTAAATTTGATCTTTCATATAACGCTTCAATCGAAATGGGACCAATTTGAGTACCTAGTCCACCAGCATAATAGAGTCCACCACGAAAATTTTTATCGTTCAAATCTTCTTTATTGTCTCTTCCGGCTTTAGCATAAGCATACCCCCCTCTTCCAATAATATAGAGCAAATCATTTCCTTCTTTAGAAGTTATTAAATTGTACTTGCTTGTTAAGTACATTGGTGTTATTTCATACATTTTCATTTCATTCTTATCTTTTAAAGCTGAAGATTTTACAGAAAACTTATGTTCCGCACCAATTCCCAGTTCAAGCCTTCCCTGATTGTCAAACAGCCATTCTATTCCTGCAACGGGACCATTTTTAAATTTATAGTCATAAATAGTATTCGACAAACCTTTCTGATGTTTAGTTAAATCATTTTTATATGCCCTGTCAAAATCCCAGCCCCCATTTATCTTTATTTCCTGAGCCATTGAAGTTGCTGCTGATAGCATCATTGTACTTAAAATATGTAATTTTTTCATAATTCTGTTCTCCCTTAATTTTGCAAATCTCTTTTTTATAATTTAATATCCGAACATTTAGAAAAAATTATAAAAAAAATAATATTATACTTTGGCTAAAATATCTCTTCCTTATCTAAGTATATTTTACTAAATTTCTTAGTTTTTTTCAAGAAAAAATAAAAAAATAACGTAAAGGCATCGTATAATTAAGCACAAAACTAATTTTCTTGTTGAAATTGATTTTTTTTCTTGCTATAATCATAGCAAAACTGCTTTAAGATTAAACTCAAAAGTTATGACTGGTTTGCTCAAATCCTAGTTTTGTCTAATTTAAGTTAATTTTGAAGAAGTTTACGATATAAATAATAAAAATGAGGTGTTACGATATGAAAGTAAAAATGATACTGCCTGCTCTTACAGAAGCTGAAAGCCCATTCTGGCGTCCTGTCAAATACTCGTTATTCCCTCCATTGGGACTGGCAACACTTGCAGGGTATTTTTCGGAAGATGATGAAATTGATTTGCAGGACCAGCATGTAGAAAAGTTAAACTTGGAAGATAATCCTGATCTGGTTATTATTCAAGTGTATATTACAAATGCTTACAGATCTTATAAATTAGCTGATTATTACAGAAAGAAGGGCAGTTACGTAGTATTAGGAGGACTTCATGTGACTTCATTGCCTGAAGAGGCGCTGGAACATGCCGACACTATAATGATTGGACCGGGAGAAGACATTTTTCCTAAATTTTTACAGGACTTTAAAAACAGAAATCCACAAAAAATGTATATTTCTACACACAGGACATTAATTGGAGCCCCTCCTGCACGAAGAGACTTGATAAAAAGGAATAAATATCTTGTACCAAATTCTATCGTTGTAACTAGAGGCTGCCCTCATCATTGTGATTTTTGCTACAAAGACGCTTTTTACCAGAATGGAAAATCATTTTATACTCAGCTTGTCGATGATGCGCTAAAAGAAATTGACAGGCTGCCGGGAAGACACCTGTACTTTTTAGATGATCATTTATTAGGAAATCCTAAATTTGCTACGGAACTTTTTGAAGGAATGAAAGGAATGAACAGGCTGTTTCAAGGCGCGGCAACAGTTGACTCAATACTTACGGGAGATTTAATAGAAAAGGCCGCTCAAGCGGGATTAAGAAGTCTTTTTGTAGGATTTGAAACATTTTCCCCAGAAAATCTGAAATTCAGCAATAAAAACCAGAATTTAAAAAGAAACTATGAAAACGCAGTAAAGAGGCTTCACTCGTTGGGAATTATGATAAACGGGAGCTTTGTATTTGGATTGGATTACGATGACAAGGACGTCTTTAAAAGAACTGTTGAATGGGGAGTAAAAAACGCCATAACAACTTCCACTTACCATATTCTAACTCCTTATCCAGGAACAAGGCTGTTCAAGCGTATGGAAGATGAAGGCCGAATAATAACAAGAAATTGGGATTTATACGATACAAGGCACGTTGTCTACAAAACCAGAAATATGACTGCCGATGAAATTGAACAAGGCTATAACTGGGCATACAAGGAATTCTACAAATGGTCAAATATATTTAAAGCAAGTGGAAATCATGAAATATCCAAACATAAGTTAAAACACTTTTTTTATACTGCTGGCTGGAAAAAATTTGAGCCTTTCTGGAATTTCATAATAAAAACTAGACACTTAAACAATATGACTCCCGTGCTTGAAAGTATACTAAGCAATGTCAGAAAAAATAAATAAAATAATAAAAATTAAATGAACTTAGAGTTCTGAAACTATAATCATTCGTTATTTTTAAGTTAATATTAAAGCAGTTTTATTATATGATAAATTGAAATGTTTAAAAATAGAGAGAAAACCATTTTTTATTTATTGATGGCTTTCTCTTTTTTATTTCTTGAAATTGTTTTTTCCAGTTTTTTGAAAGGTTATCTATTTTTTTGATTCAATATATGCTCATAGTATTCCTTATATTTTTTTCCTATATTTAGCAAATCTCTTTCTTTAGCAATACTGTATGCTGTTTCTGTAATTTCATCCAAGTTTTCCACATTGTTTTCCACAATATTTCTTATTTTTTGGCAGAATTCCTCGTTAGTCCTAGCCTTAAAGCAAGTTTTTCCATCTTCCAGCCAGTCTTCATACACAGGAATATCCCTTACTACAAGCGGTAATTTAGCCGAAAGCGCTTCTAATACTACAATTCCCTCATTTTCTTCATAAGTCATAAACAAAAAGGTTTTTGCAGCGCTAAATGCTCCAATTAGAATATCTTTATCGACATAGCCTGGAAAAATTAGATTTTTTGGCGGATTTTCAATGATTTTCTGTATTTTGTCAGGAAGCATTGATTTTACGCTTGACGATCCAAACCAAAGAAATTGATAGTCACTGCATTCCTGTGCCACTTTTACAAAATCTTTTATCCCTTTTCTTTCAAAAGGCAGTCCAGCTGTTATAATTAAGGGTTTATTTATGTCATACACTGATTTGTATTCATTTAAAAATTTTTCTTTTAAAACTTCATTTTTATTAAATTTATTTATGTTTACACCGTTTGAAATTACCCTAATTTCTTTGTCCTTTTCCAAATATTTTGATTTTATCAAGTTCTTAGTGTATTCTGACGGAGAAATTAAATAATCTGCTTCATTGTATAATTTCTTTGTCCAGAATTTTATAATTGGCGATAAAACATAACTTCCTTTTATACTTCCTCGAAAATCTTCATAAGTTGTATGTGTATGATAAATTACAGGCTTCCCTTTTTTCTTTGCCTGTTTTAATACTTCATAAGATTTTAGTGCAACAGTATTTATATGTGCCAAATCATAATCATCTTCAGGATCCTGCGTAACTTCAATATTATTTGCTCCAAGGGCTTCTACCTGATGATTTAAGGCTTGTCCAACGCCGGATTTGCTGAAGGAACTTTTCCCCTCTGAATATAGTAAAACTTTCACGACTATCATACTCCTCTATTGTTTTTTTATAAACTTCTTCCACTCTTTCACCAAATTTTTGTGCTGTATAATCCTGTGAAGCGGCAAAAGCGTTTTCAATAATTTTTTCCCTAAATTCCTTATCTTCTTTTAAAAGCATTATAGAATTAATAAATTCTTCTTCAGTTTTATAAACAAGTCCCGCCTCATTTTTTACAAGCAAGTCTTCCAGATTCAAGTCATATCTTGCCACGACAGGTGTTTTGGCAGCCATCGCCTCAACAAATGTAAGTCCTTGCGTTTCCGATATGCTCGCATTCAGAAATACATCTCCCATCTGATAATAGGCAGCAACTTTATCGTGCGGAACTTCCCCAGTAAAAATAACTCTATCTGAAATACCAAGCTCTTCAGTCTGTTTTTTCAAGTCATCCAAAATTCTCCCACGCCCAACAATCATAAACTTAAAGTTATCATCCTTAATTTTAGAAAACATATCAATTAACAAATCAATACTTTTCTCTTCGGCAATCCGACCAATATATACACAAAGAAAATCACTTTTCTCTATTCCAAAATTTTCTCTCATAAATTCCAAATCTTCATCAGAATAATTTCCACGATAAAATTTATCCAGTTCCAGTCCAGTCGGAATAATATTCATTGTCTGGTCAACACCATAAGAATACAAAATATCTTCAACTTTTCGTGTAGGCACAATTAAAGCATTGCATTTCTCACAATAAAACTTACTAATTGCAGCCGCAATCTTTTTCCCAGCCGAAACAAATCTTGAACCAAAAATATAATGTGTGTAATATTCATATAGTGTATGGTATGTATGAACAAGCGGTATTTCCAAATTAACCGCAGCAAATCTTGAAAATGTCCCTACACCCCATTCTGTCTGGGAATGAATAATATCTAACTCCAGTCTTTTTATTTTTTTTATTATTTTTGAAGAATATATCATTCCTAGCCGATACTGCGGCAACGGCTTAAATTCCATACTTGGTATTCGTAAAACATTAGGCTCGACTTGAGGTGCATCTGGATCAGTCGTAGTAATAATATACACCTTATGTCCCAGCTTTCTAAGCTCCTTTTCAAGCGTCATAATTGAACTCACAACCCCATTTACCTGAGGTCTGTATGTATCTGTAAATATTCCTATTCTCATTTTACACTTCTCCTTCTATAACAAAACCCTCTTTCAAATTCTATTTCTTCCCTTTGATAATTTTCATGATCTTATTCTAATTTTTAGGAATTTCTAAAAAGAATTTTCCAATTTTCCCCATTCTATAATCTCTCAATAATCTTCTCGAAATAATCTCATAATTATGTTCATCATTTTTAGATACTCCTAATCTCTTTTCCAAAATTTCCAGTATCTTATGATTTTCCATTGCGAAAATTTCCTCATCAGTTGTATATTCTTCCAGATTATACACTTTTACTAGATTTTGAATTTTCCCCAAATCCTTTAATTTATCCAAAAATTTCATAGCAACTTGTTCTAGTTGCAATACATTGTCCTTTATTGAACCAGTGATTGCTAAATTATAAGCCACTTCATCATCTTCAAATTTTGGCCACAAAACTCCTGGTGTATCTAGCAGTTCCAATTTTTCATCAATTTTTATCCATTGCTTTCCACGTGTAAATCCTGGTGTATTTCCAACTCTTGCTTTATTTTTATTCACAAATTTATTAATGAATTTAGACTTCCCAACATTAGGAATCCCAACAATCATGGCTCTTACTTCAGTTTTACGAAGTCCCTTTTTTTTCATTTTTTCCAATTTTTCTGCATAAATCTTGTCTGTAATTTTTCGCAGTTCATTAAAATTAGTCCCTTTTTCCACACTCAAAGCTACAAAATAATCAGAAAAATTATTTTCCAGAAAATAATCTTCCCAGACCTTCAATTCCTTATTGTCGATTAAATCAACCTTATTCAGTACAATAATCTTTTTCTTATTATTTGCCAGCTTTGAAATATCTGGATTTTTACTAGAAATCGGAATTCTTGCATCCAAAATCTCAATCACAATATCAATTATTTTGAGATTTTCGACAATTAAATCCTTTGTTTTTTTCATATGCCCCGGATACCAGTTTATATTCATTCTTTCATTCTCTCCATTTTCTC
>ERZ773010.2782-NODE-2782-length-10149-cov-20.000594_pt1 | contig 10149 bp, 8 predicted proteins | sample MGYA00580842_ERZ773010 | MGnify/ENA primary metagenome ERZ773010 (study PRJEB29015, sample SAMEA2737982) | human oral metagenome | biome: human oral; feature: human-associated habitat; material: dental | place: China | collected 2107 ... | reverse complement strand
AAGGGCAGGATATTGTGGTGCAAGTGGTAAAAGATCCGCTTGGCACGAAAGGTGCACGACTCACCACGGATATTACCTTACCTTCCCGTTATTTAGTATTCATGCCTGAAAATAGCCATGTGGGCGTGTCACAACGCATTGAAAGTGAGGAAGAACGTAATCGCTTGAAAGAACTCACCTTGCCTTTATGTGATGAATTGGGCGGTTTTATTATTCGTACTGCGGCCGAAGGGGCGACTGAACTGGATTTACAACAAGATGCCGATTTCTTAAAACGCTTGTGGCGAAAAGTGCTAGAACGCCGTGCGAAATATCCAACCCGCTCTATGCTTTACGGCGAATTGGCGCTGACACAGCGCATTCTGCGCGATTTTATCGGCGAAAAATTGGATCGAATTCACATTGACTCCCGACTTTGTTTCAATGAAGTGAAGCAATTCACCGAAGAGTTCATCCCCAACCTCACCGACAAACTGATTTTATACACGGGAAATCAACCGCTCTTTGATGTGTACAGTGTGGAGAAGGGGATTCATCATGCTTTAGATAGACGAGTAAATCTCAAATCCGGTGGCTATTTGATCATTGAGCAAACAGAAGCCATGACCACGATCGACATCAATACAGGTGCATTCGTAGGGCATCGTAATTTAGAAGAAACCATTTTCAACACCAATATCGAAGCCACTAAAACCATCGCGCAACAACTTCAACTGCGCAATCTCGGCGGCATGATTATCATTGATTTTATCGATATGCAAAGTGAAGAACACCGTAATCGTGTGTTGGAATCCTTGCAAGATGCCTTATCGCGAGATCCGGTGAAAACAAATGTGAATGGTTTCACGCAATTAGGTTTGGTAGAAATGACCCGTAAACGTACGCGGGAAAGTTTGGAACATGTATTGTGTTGCGAATGCCCAACCTGCCAAGGCCGCGGACGAGTGAAAACCGTGGAAACCGTGTGCTACGAAATCATGCGCGAAATTATCCGTGTGCACCATTTATTCGCCAGCGAACAATTTGTGGTTTATGCTTCCCACGCGGTTGCGGACTATTTAATCAACGAAGAATCCCACGGTTTGTTAGCCGAGTTGGAAGTCTTTATTGGCAAACAAATCCAAGTAAAAACCGAACCGTTTTACACACAGGAACAGTTTGATGTGGTGGTGATGTAAAAAGTGCGGTGGGAAAACAATCTATTTTTTGAACGTTTTAGCTTTTACGTCATCGAATGTTGTTTTTTCCATCCTACAATAACCGTCCTGAGCAACGTATCCTTGTATTGGGATAACGCAATTTAATTCTTATCCCCGACAATATGTTGGGGATTTTTACATAACAATGCTGAGAAACAATATGGCAAAAGAATCCAAGACAACGCACTTTCAATTAGAAATTTTACGTTTAATTCCAAAACGTAGTTACATCAGCTCGTATGAAATCCAACAGAAGCTGGAAGATATGGGATTTTCTCGCGATATCCGTAGCATTCAACGTCAATTAAAAAGCCTGTCTGAACAGTTTGATATTGAATGTAATACCCTCAGCAAGCCTTACAGTTATCGCTGGAAAGAAAATGCTAAAGGACTCGATTTGCCAATTTTAAACGAGCAACAATCTTTGGTATTAATGTTAGCGAAGCAATATTTAAAAGGCATTTTGCCTGCGAATATCCTCAATTCTATGGAATCTTTTTTTAAGCAAGCCGAATATAACTTGGTCTATGATGCCAATAAAAAATCCGGTTCCGAATGGCTAAACAAAGTGGCGATTGCGCCAACCAGCCAACCGTTATTGCCGGCTAAAATTGAGCCCGAAATTTTTGCTCAAATCAGTACTGCACTTTATCAAAATCGATTTCTACAGGTGCATTACCGAAGTATTCACGGCAAAGAGCACAAAGCACAAGTTAAGCCACTTGCTTTGGTGCAACAAGGCCCGAGTAGTTATTTAGTCGCGCAATATGAACATGGTGATATTTTGCATCTTGCTTTGCATCGTTTGCTTGAGGTTACTGTGAGTACCATGCAATTTGATCGCCCGGATTTTAATTTGAAAGCTTATGTTGAAAGCCAAAAATTCGGTTTTAGTTATGGCAGAAAAATTCGCTTAACGTTCAGAGTGGATAAAGCGATTGGGGGATTTTTGACAGAAACGCCGTTATCAGTCGATCAAACGGTGAAAGATTGTGGCAGTGAATATGAAATTTCAGCTACGGTCATTGAGAGTGAAATGTTGAATTGGTGGATTGCGCATTTTGGCGAAAATTATCAAGAAATTGATCGTGTATATCTAGAGGATATTTCTTAACGACACAAATTGTCGCTTTGTGTTTTATGATAAAGCCATCAACAGAGAGGACATTAAGATAAATCCTTATCAATTGCCTGATCAAGCGGAAATATTTTCGGGCATGATGGGAAGAGATAGACAGATTTATGAGATTCTGAAAATAAGAGGAGAGAAAAAACATGACTGCGAAAAATAAACTAATTTGCGTCGTATTAACCGGTGCGGGGATTAGTACTGAAAGTGGCATTCCTACCTTCAGAGCGGAAGATGGTTTATGGGCTGGGCATAAAATCGAAGAAGTTTGCACGCCGGAAGCCTTACAAAAGAACCGTGCGAAAGTTCTCGATTTCTATAATCAACGCCGTAAAAATGCCGCCGCAGCTAAGCCAAACGCTGCGCATCTTGCCTTAGTTGAATTGGAAAAAGCCTATGATGTGAGAATCATCACGCAAAATGTGGATGATTTACATGAGCGAGCAGGAAGCTCAAATGTGTTGCATTTACACGGCGAATTAAATAAAGCGCGCAGTAGCTTTGATGAAAGTTATATCGTGGATTGTTTTGGTGATCAGAAATTGGAAGATAAAGATCCAAACGGACATCCGATGCGCCCTTATATCGTCTTTTTTGGTGAAATGGTGCCGATGCTAGAACGAGCTATTGAGATTGTAGAACAAGCGGATATGGTATTAGTGATAGGCACCTCTTTGCAAGTGTATCCGGCCAATGGCTTAGTCAATGAAGCTCCACGCAACACGCCGGTTTACTTAATCGATCCGAATCCTAATACCGGCTTTGTACGCAAGCAAGTGATTGCAATAAAAGAAAAAGCGGGTGAGGGCGTACCGAAAGTGGTAGCCGAGTTATTGGAGAACGTGAAAAACACATAGAACAACGACCGCACTTTTTAAATAAATAGCGACTTCGGTCGCTATTTATCGTTACTTATCTTTAAGCATATGCATAATAAGCCTAATGAGCGTTTCTTTTTGTTTCGGATCAGATTCGGCAACTAATAATGTGAGTGCAGCAAGCCCGGTATCATTGATAACCGGATGACCATTATGATCAAACAAACGCCCATTTCGATGTAAGAAATCTACAAACAAAAACGCTCCGCTACGTTTATTACCGTCTGAAAAAGGATGGTTTTTGACGACAAAATACAGTAAATGTGCGGCTTTTGCTTCAATGCTTGGGTAGGCAGGTTCACCAAACACACTTTGATCTAAATTGCCTAAAATAGCAGATAAGCCATCATCTCGTTCACGTCCAAACAGATCACTTGCTTCGCCTTTTGTCATAAGCTGTGCTTTTAACTCGGTCAATGCAGAACAGGCTTCGGAATACGTGGGCAACATTCCGCCTTGCTGGGTTTTCGGTTCGGCAAGTAAACCTTCATCATATTGTTGTAGCCATAAAAACGTATGCGTATAACGGCTGACAATATCCACTAATCCACGACCGCTTTCTAGTGTTAATGCGGAGGAATTTGCCGTTTTTTGAATAAGTGCAAGCGCTTGTTCCAGTTCATGTGCATTTTGCTTTAAACGCTGTTGGTTAATGCTATAACCTTGAGTAAGGTACTCTTTTAAACGAGCGGTTGCCCAACGACGGAAATTAACACCTTGTTTAGACTTTACTCGATAACCAACAGAGATAATCATATCTAAATCATAATGTTCAATTTCACGATTGACTTGGCGTTTACCCTCTTGTCGAACTATCCGGAATTTCCGGATAGTTGATTCTTTTTCAAGTTCTTCTTCATCAAAGATATTGGTAATATGCTCATTGATGGTGCGAACATCTTTACCAAATAATATAGCCATTTGCGACTGAGAAAGCCAAACCGTATCCTTTTCAAATCTGACTTCCACTTGTGTCGTGCCATCTTGCGCTTGGTAAATTTCAATCGGGTTTTGGTTATTCATATTCTTCCTTTAAATAATAAAATATATGTGTATATAAACAGGTGAAGAAATGTATTGCAATACTGTATAAGCTTAATTTTCAAAAAATTTTCGCAAAAGAATTGCTTCTTAAATTTTCTAGCGACACAAATTGTCGCTTGTTTGCATATCATTTTTTATAAAAGAGAGATTTTTTACTTTTTACCATTCTCTCAATCCATTTATCGTCGCAATAGAGGAGAAAAATGATGCTAATGAAAGTCACTTTTAATCGCGATCCGCTTTTTGAAGAGGTAAAAAAATATGTACAACAACAAAAAATTGCGTCTTGCTCAATGATTCAACGGCGATTTAGGTTGGGTTTTAATCGAGCAGGGCAAATTTTAGAGCAATTAGAAGAAGCCGATGTTATTTCAACAATGAAAAATGGGCAGAGAAAAGTACTATGAAAAATGATTTGAACTATGCCGTGGAGCTTATCCGCAAAGCGGATAGCATTTTGATTACTGCCGGTGCGGGTATGAGTGTGGATTCAGGTTTACCGGATTTTAGAAGTAGTGGAGGATTTTGGAATGCCTATCCGGCATTTCGTGAACATAACTTGAATTTTCAGGATATTGCGACACCGATGTCCTTTGAAACGCATACGGAGCTGATCTATTGGTTTTACGGACACCGTCTAGTGCAATATCGTAACACTACGCCACATGAAGGTTACCAAATTTTAAAACGCTGGGCAGCCGAAAAACCACATGGTTATTTTGTGTTTACCAGTAACGTGGATGGTCATTTTCAAAAAGCCGGATTTGAAGAAAAACGGGTTTATGAAGTGCATGGCACGCTAGAACGTATGCAATGTGTTCATGATTGTCATCATCAAAGTTGGACAGCGAAGGATTTTCAACCGGAAGTGGATAATGCTAATTTGCGCTTAACGAGCCCTTATCCGCGCTGTCCTTTTTGTGGTGGCTTAGCAAGACAAAATGTCTTAATGTTTGACGACTGGTTTTACAATAGCAATTATCAAGATTTGAAACGAACCTCCTTAGATCAATGGATTAAAGGCGTGCCGAATTTAGTGGTGATTGAACTTGGTGCAGGCAAAGCGATTCCAACGGTTCGATATTTTTCCGAACGCACGGCAAAAGCCAAGAAAGCTGGTTTTATTCGCATTAATCCGCAAGACGGTGGCGTATCAAAACATCATTTTTTAGGGCTGGATATGACCGCACTTGAGGCTTTAAAAGCAATAGATACTTTATTGAAGCAATCAGCATAAAGGAGACAATATGCAAAATGTCTGTCAAATTACCTTTTGTCAGCAAATTGGAAAAAATAAAAAGCATAATCAAGATGCGTTATTTAATGGTGAGACGGTTTTTCAGTTTAAATTAAAAACAGCAGAAAAACGCCTTGAAAATCGACCGCACTTTATCATTGGCATTGCCGATGGTATTTCCAATAGCAATCACGCGGAAAAAGCCAGTAAGTGTGTCATGTCGGCGTTGCAAAAGATTCAAACATTAAGTCGAAACACCATTCCTTATTTGCAAGATAAATTATCGGAACAGTTGGCAGACACCTATTTTGGTTCGGCAACCACATTCGTCGCCACGGAAATTGATCAAGTCAATCAAAAAGCCAAAATAGTAAGCGTGGGCGACAGCAGAGCCTACATTATTGATGAAGCCGGAAAATGGCGACAAATTACAAAAGATCATTCTATTTTGTCCGAATTGTTAGAACTATCGCCTCATCAAAAAGAAGAAGATTTTGCCACCATTTATGGCGGCGTTTCTTCTTGCTTGGTTGCCGATTATTCCGAATTTCAAGATAAAATTTTTTATCAGGAAATTGAAATTAAGCAAGGTGAAAGCCTATTACTTTGTTCTGATGGTTTGACCGACGGGCTTTCAGATGAAATGCGCGAAAAAATTTGGCAGAAATATTCCGATGATAAAGCTCGCCTCACGGTTTGCCGCAAGATGATTGAGAAGCAATCGTTTTCGGATGATTTGTCGGTTATAATCTGTGCGTTTTAACTTAAATGAAGGAGCCTCTATGGCAAATAATATTAACCAAGTTGTTGATTCTTTAATTTCTATCAATCAAGTGATAGAAAATTTTAGATTACAACGTGAAAGAACTGAGCTTTACGATTCGAACCGTTTTAATCCGTTTCAGTTTATGAGAACAGATGAAATGGGGTTATCAAAAATTCTTGCATTTTTGTTAGATCCGAAAGAAGCTCATGGGCAAGGGGATTTGTTTTTAAACAGTTTCTTAAAATATATAGGTAAACATAATTTTTTAGCATATGACAGCATTAAAGTGGCTGTAGAAAAAGTAACCAAAGCAACCAAACCAACTAATAAAAATGGTCGACATGATATTTTTATTGAAGGTTTTTTAAATCACGGACGTCATTGGATCATTTCAATTGAAAATAAATTAAGATGTGCCACTGATCAAGATAACCAGTTAGAAGGTTATCGAGATTATTTGGAGGGATGTAGAGAAGTCGAATACTGTCTCATTTATCTTCCTGTTTTTAATAAATCTCCTTCCGAAAACTCCATTAAAAGAGATGAATGGGAAGAGCTAATCGGAGCCCAAAAAGCTATATTACTGTCAGCTAAGGACTTGGTCGATTGGCTAGATAACACATTAATCATAGCACCAGCTGTTAAACAATTTTGTCAGGACTTTAAAAATTTTTTGAGTGAGGAACTTATGGGAAATACTGAAACTAATGATGATTTAGTTAAATATTTAATGAAAAATGAAAATAATGATGCATTATATTCTGCCTTGAGTGTTATCGATTCAAAAGATAAGCTATATGAAAATTTAATAGAGAAGTTAGTTGAACAATTACAAGAATGTTTTGCTAATAATTATAAAAAATTAAAGAGTTATGGGTGGAAATATAATTCTTATGGATATGTAACAGGTAAAGACTTTGGTATTTACTTAGATGCAGAAGATATTTACTGGGGGATTGGTGTTGCATTTGATAACTCTAATCTTAGGGAAGGATGTTATGGGGTATATTGTCACAAAGAAAAATATCCAGAACTATATGATTTTCTGAGTGAAATTTTTGATGATTTATATGTTGAAGCTCACTTTAATAAACATAAACTTTGGGTTATGTGGAAGTATTTTGATGGAAATCTAAGAAATTGGGATATGGATATTCTGAGAAAAATTCCTAATGGAGAATTAGCTGAACAAATTTTTGATTTATGTAAACCTTTATTAGATATCATTACAGATAATCTAGATAAAATAAAAAAATTGGATATCAAAAAATTCTAACGACACCTTTTGTCGCACCACTCACTAAAATACTCCTTACCAACCCAGTAAGGAGTATTTTTTATGTCTGAATATAAATTAAACCCGCCTACAGTGTCTTCTTATACTGAACATATGATGCTCAAAATTTTATTTGAGCATAAAGGTTTTTCCGAAGTATTTCGGGAGAGCAGTTGGCGAAGTGATGAAATTGCCAGTGCGTTTGGACTGCCTGAAGAATTAGAGAATGATAAAAATTTACGCGCAGTTGCTCGTCAGCTTTTAAAAGCGCGTTATAAAACACTCCAAAAATCCACCGCACTTTTATCGGATTTATGGAAACAAGCTTATGAAAATTTGGCAAGTTTGGCAGAATTTTTGCAACTGAATCCCGTTGAACAGGAGCTTCTCCGCTTTGCCATGCATTTACGCAGTGAAGGACCTATGCAAGATTTGTTTGACTGCTTGCCGAAATCGGATTTGCAAAGAACAGCTGCGATCATGGCGGATTTACTTAAACAGCCGAAAAATCAGATTCTATCTGCCTTAAAGAAAGGCGGTAAACTCGATGCTTATGGACTAATTAATCGAAATTATCGCCTAGATAGTGTGCATGATTATTTAGATTGGGGCGAAACCTTAGATTTTGATGAATTTGTGACACAACCACTAAACGAAAACGTCCTATTAAAATCTTGTACGGAAGTCGCTCAAGTGCCAAGTTTGCAACTGGATGATTTTGCCCATATTGCCGGCATGAAAGAGATGATGTTGACCTATTTGCAACAGGCACTAAAACATCATCGGAAAGGTGTGAATCTTTTAATTTATGGCGTGCCTGGCACCGGTAAAACCGAATTTGCCGGATTGCTTGCACAAGCATTAGGGATTTCGGCGTATAACATTACTTACATGGATTCTGACGGTGATGTCGTGAAGGCAGAGCAACGCCTGAACTACAGTCGTCTTGCTCAAACGCTATTGAACGGCAAGCAGGCACTTTTAATTTTTGATGAAATTGAAGATGTGTTTAACGGCTCGTTTATGGAGCGTTCTGTTGCGCAAAAAAATAAAGCATGGACAAATCAGTTGTTGGAAAACAATAACGTGCCGATGATTTGGTTATCCAATTCGGTACACAGCATAGATGCGGCTTTTTTACGTCGCTTTGATTTTGTGTTTGAAATGCCGGATTTACCGTTAAAAAATAAATCGGCGTTAATTTCGCAGCTGGCAGGCGGTAAATTAACGGCAGAATATGTGCAGCATTTTGCCAAAGTGCGGTCGCTTTCGCCGGCGATTTTAACGCGCGTGTTCAATGTGGCAAATGCGGTTGATAACGGCAAAAAAGCCTTTTCTGACGTTTTGCTTACGCTATTTAATGAAGCCTTACAGGCACAAGGTAAAAAGAAAATTGAGCCGTTGGTGGAAAGTAAACTGAGTTATCAGCTTGAGTGGGTTTCCTGCAATGAAAATATTCATAAAATCAGTGAAGGATTAATGCGAACCAAGAAAGGTCGAATTTGTTGTTATGGCCCGCCGGGCACAGGGAAAACCGCGTGGGCAGGTTGGCTTGCCGAGCAGTTAGATATGCCGTTGTTGCTGTGCAAAGGGTCTGATTTACTCGATCCTTATGTGGGCGGAACAGAGCAAAAAATTGCGGAGGCATTTGAATCGGCGAAGCGTGATAATTGTTTGCTAGTGTTGGACGAAGTGGATACGTTCTTATTTTCACGCGACGGTGCGGAACGTAGTTGGGAACGTTCTCGAGTCAATGAGATGTTGACGCAAATTGAGCGTTTTGAAGGTTTAATGGTGGTTTCAACGAATTTGATGAATGTGTTGGATCCGGCAGCATTACGGCGTTTTGATTTAAAGTTAAAATTTGATTATTTAACGCCACAACAGCGTTTGGATTTTGCTAAACAACAAGCAGAAAAATTGAATTTGGGCGCATGGGCTGACACTCATTCAAAACATCTCCTTGAGTTGAACTTACTCACGCTGGGCGATTTTGCCGCCGTTGCCAGACGACACAATTTTTCACCCTTTGAGAATCTAGAAGATTGGTTAGAAGCCTTGTATGGTGAATGTCGTGTGAAGCCGGAATTTTCCCGTAAAAAGGTCGGTTTTTAATCGTTGCTATATTTTGATTTATATAGACAATATTCTAAACCCTGTTATTGGGGGCTATTGCATTTAAGATGATTTATTTAAGGAGAGCACATGATTTATTTTTCAGATAAACTTATTACTCCCCGCCGGAAGATATTAGAGTGGTGATTGAGCGACAGTCTTAAAAAAACACGGCGAAAAACATCGTGAAAAACCACCGCACTTTCTTGCGCTAAAAACGGTAAAACAACAGGGCTGAAAAAGGAAAGCTTGTGGTATAATCCGCAAAATTTCTCATTTTCTTAATTTATGAAAAAAATCGTTTTATTTCTCTTTTTATGCTTCATTCTACTTGCCGGCGCCGGCTTTTGGGGATATCAACAACTACAACAGTTTGTACAGCAACCCGTCAATGTACAAAAGGATCAACTTCTTACCGTAGAACGTGGCACAACCGGTAATAAATTAGTCACGTTGTTAGAGCAAGAAGGTATTTTGGACAGTGCCGCATTATTGCCTTGGGCCT